>Ga0209454_1003534_pt1 | contig 11238 bp, 10 predicted proteins | sample WorMetHERISLAND1_2_FD_187400 | JGI IMG/M metagenome (GOLD analysis project Ga0209454, IMG submission 187400) | Marine gutless worms symbiont microbial communities from Max Planck institute for Marine Microbiology, Germany - Olavius geniculatus... | ecosystem: Host-associated > Annelida >...
GATTATTAGATATTAATATAAAAATTGTTGAAAAATTGTTTTTAGAAAATAATTTATGCATATGTATTACTAGCATTTTAGACATTTTTGACAATAAGAGTTTTACATGGTAGTGTAGAGATGCAGTTAAAGTGTGGTGGTATGTTTAATAATAACACTACTGTTACTTGTCCACAAAATGTGCCAGTGAAAAAATTTTGAAAATCGGTCAATATTTGACGAAGATATGGACAATCACAAAGTGGGACGTTTTTTTTGAGACACAGTGTATATTATGCGAGTTCAACGAGGCATAATGCACCCCAGACCATGTTGAAACAAACTTTTTCAAGACTGTGATTGACGGTGTGCTCTGCCTGCTACTTGCATGATATAAACAAACATCAGATGCATTTCAACCACCACGCTCGACTGCAGTGAAATTATGGGTGGTTATGTGTGGCTTGGTGTTGTAACGGTATCGTGCTATACTGGTTACTGCAAAGTCCACAGCAGGGTTGTTAACAATACTTGTGAAAAGTATTGACAATACCAATATTAATACTTTGGCCAAAAAACTATTGTCAATACCAATACCGATACTGTTGCAGAAAAGTACTGACAATACCAATACCAATACTTTTCAGGCAATACTTTTTTCTACTCATTCAGCAATCACATGTGCATTTAAGAGAGGGCCCAGCTGGCTGCGCTTCTTTTTCCTTTGTTGGTGTCGTAGTTGACTTCAACAGTGCGTCAAGATTTTGCATGCCGCATATTTTCCACCTCAAGTTAACAAAATTTATCAAGGCCCTCTACGTGGGACTCTATAGAACAAAGACAGCAAAGTGGTCTCATTTTTTCACTCGCCATGCTTGCTATAAAACTAAGTTGAGTTGTTGTCCAAATAAGAAATGCTATGCATAGGCAGTAACACCCATACAACTGACGGCTGCCCTTTGTTTATCAGCTGACAAAAAGCTGAAAACTCTTTCTGACCAGACGCTCTGCCCCAGGACCCCACTGGGGCCGGAGGGCTCCACTGCCAGACCCCCGCTATAGGCTTGCATTCGCCCACCTCTTTATAAAATTCATGAATCCACCCCTGGCAATGTTATGTCTAGTCGCTTGCTGATGCAGTGATTTAGTAAATCTAGTTGTCACCATGGAATTAACTGCAGATCTTAACGAGACTCATGAGAATCAAGACTGGAGAAAAATCTCTATCTCGAGAATTATATTTCTTGCCTTAGAGAATTGAAAAGTTTGAATAGGATGCAATAAACAGCTTCTAGTGCTCGTCAAAGAGTCGTGGTCGACAGCTGACGGCAGTAATTATACTAATTATGTTGCGTGAGGAAGGGGTGGGCTATCACTCACAGAGCAAGAGCGCGGAGTGTCAGCTAAACTGTAGCTTGTGGTCGAATTTCAAAGCAAACGTTTCTGAGTCTGTTGTGAGAGTCTTGACACCTGTTCTTCCATCCGTGCAGCAGACAGACCTCAGCATGTGTGTCCATCGCATGTAGTTTACATCTCCCTGCACGGTACACCGTGCGTGCGTGTGAACAGACACCCACGTTGTCGTGCCTCAGGCATCATTGTACAGCAGCCGCAGCGGCATTGCTTACTGACAAAAGTATTGGTATCGAATATTGCCAAAAATAGCTGAAAAAGTATCGCCGATATCCATTTCGATACTACGGACGAAAAGTATCGGCGATAGTCATGCCAATGCTCCAAAAGTATCGCCGATAGTATTGGTAGCGATACCAATACTGCGATATTAACAACCCTGGTCCACAGTTTGACTCCCGCCCGGTGCACTGACAGGCAGTGACTGTGGGCAAGTTGTTCACACACGTGCCTCTGTCACCAAGCAGTATAGTTTGGTACCGGTTAAAGGGCAGTGATAACCGCAGGCCTGGTGGAAAGTACTGGCAGCTTACCATTGGGTTTATGACTACGTCACCTGCAGGCTCATTGTCTACAGACTGGGATCAGCTCCGGACCCTACGCTTGTATCGAGTATGGGTTACCTTTATCTTTTACCTTAAAACACTGCAGGCACTATAGCGAGAGAGACATGGATGAAGTAAGTCATGAAATAGATGATGGTACAAAAACTGCCGGAGTGATGGCTGCAGATCTAATATCGTATATTTAGTGGTTCATCCTGTACTTATTACGGAAAGGCAACGGTGAAGTGCTTTGCAGATGGCCAAGAAAGTGCCAGTATGCCACACCAGCCCATACCATCCCACTACAACATTAACATTCCAACAATGTCAAAAGTATGTGAACTTTTTTGTTTTTTGGTAAGTTAGTTGACAGGGTCCCCAAACTGAGGCTGGTGCATCTGGCTGTGGTGTGTGAATAACTTGTCTCGATGCCCCCAGCCCCCACATAGCTCTGACTAGCATGCAAATGCTGATGCCCTGTGGACTGACAAAGATGATTAACTTTAAACTTATCACATCTACAAAATGTTACTCTTAACACCAAATCCTGATATGACATCATAAATGTTAAAATGCTCCACTTATTTGTGCCTGGCATTAATTTTGGCTATCTTAAATGCACAGTGGCAGATGAGAAATTCCACAACATGTTCATGTGATCTCGAATAAAATTGGATTGCTGCGAGGCTCCACATTGGTAAATACAGCTGCAGACTATAAAACTGTCCTTGTACAATGTCAGACACTGTCAGCTTTCTTGTGCTATCTTATCATTTAACTTCATATGGACGTCGAGCTTTATGTCACGAAACTGATGACACAGACCGCACGCTGAAATATCTGCATGATCCTATTACCACCATGTCAGTCATTAAGAAGATTACTCGAGACACTTTTCTTTTCAGAGTACTGAATAATACAGGGGCTTATTGACATTAATAAATTTACATTTTACTGACTTTCTTGCTTACAACCATCCCGATGCACATACCCTGTTGCCATAGATCACAGCGGCCCAGAAAAAGCGCGAATCCTGCAGGTCAACGTACATCAGAACAAATGAGACTGTGTGCGGAACATCGGCTGCAGTGGGCATAGTCAGTGTCGGACAGCATTCTTCATACATCCACGACAGCAAATCATCGTCCATTGATGATGGAACTACCACACGCACAATGTTCAACGTGAATAAGAAACCAGGGTTGAGGGAATAAGCAACTGATTAATCAATTAACTGTTAGAAAAAGTGTTAGAAGTTAGAAGTATTATTACTGATGAAAATTTTTATAAAAATTGGACTCTTAGCAATAGTAATGTCACTAGTATACAGTATACACATTTGCACCAGATGTCATTAGATCTGTAGTTCCGTACTGCTTGTTAAAAAAATCTGAAGGGTATAGCTCTTCACCGAAAATCAACTTCAGAGAAATGAAGCAACACCTGCCATATTGGTGCTACCCACCACCTGACACAGGTGAACACAACCCACCTGAACCCTAGCCAGACAGGCCGGTACCTTTAAGGATGAAAGGCTGAGTTGACCTTGGTTTTGGATATACACTGTGAGAAATGATTAGCAGCACAACTTGTGCCAAATGGCAAAACTTTGCCACTACTCGTGTACTGTCTTTCTGCATAAAGATTCATTATGATAATTTCGCTGACTATAATGATAGAATTCAGTACGTAAAATGTTGTCATGGTTCTTTGTCCTCTGGTTCATCGATCTACGACTGCACGCAACAATGCAAAAGTATGGTTCAGCAACAACACAGTTCAGTGGTCCTGAACTGTGGCACCTGAACAGTCCAGGTTTAAGTCCTGCGGAATAAAAAGCTCGGGCTGCTGGCTTCATGAAGGAGGTATATCAAATGCCAATACATAACACAAACGATGTCTATTCTTTGATATGAAGTGGAGCTGTCAAAACGTTAATAACGCATCAACAGTATTGCTGATATTGTAGATGGATTACATCGAGAGGGTGAGTAGAATAAAGCACACAAAGTTATGCCTGTGTCGCAGGACCGTGACATTAGTGATGAAACGACAACAAAACATTTAATTACTTGAATATTATTCGATCGTCAAATAAACGTAGTTTAATTGAATACTGGACATCCTACTTCACAAAATTAAGTAAATTTATGTATGTGCGTTAATGTTTTTAACACGTGTTAACGCCATTAATTCTTTAACGCGTTAACGTGCTAAGTTAATGCGTTAACTCAACAGCTCTAATATGAAGCAAAATTTAGAAAGCACTTATGAAAAAACAACACTTAAAAACAGTTCAACATCTATACTTCCGTAGTTCCATACCTGCTAGAGCAGAGGCTGTAGTCGACTGTGCCAGTGAAAGCCGACCAGTGTCCACCACCAGCAAGCTGTTAACAGCTGCTGCTGCATCCTCGTGCACTGTGGCACCACTCAGCCCAGCGTTCACCTGTCTACCAGGCGACTGTGTGTGGTCTTGATACAGCCCGGCACTAGGTGCTCCGGGAGCTGGGTGCATCTGTCTTGACACTTCGATGTCATCTGTAGCAGCACCATGCGGAGCTCTCGGGAAGTGCTCGTTGGTGGTGACGTGTACTTCGTGGAAGTTCTCGGCTGCATCGCGACGAGTCTCCATCTGACGTGGTGTCATCTTGTGACGCTCGTCATCAGCAGCAGCAGAGTTTACATCAGATGATGCAGCGGCCGCCTCACTAGCAACCACATCAATGCCAATGTCCAATTTAAGCCATGTACCGAGTACAAAACAGAAACGAACTGAAATGACATTTCAGTTGCACCTAAGTACGTATATACAGTAAGTACAGGTAAACAAGTTTATATGGAACAGAATGCCAGTGAGAAAAACCACCGAGTCTGAGAAGGCTACTAAGCGAATCCCACCAATGAGAAATGATTTGCCATTCTGATGAGGCAGTCCATAAGCTAAGCAAACGAACTGAACTAAACAGATGAATGTCAGTGTAGATTGGTGCTTTTCAGTGGCCTAGCACGAAGTGTACAAGCAATGAACTGGCAGTGCAGTAGAGTTCACCTCAGTCCACAAGTGCACTGAGCGAGTTCAGCTCAGCCGTAAAGTCTGTTGCTTGATTCGTCCGAGTTTTTACATGTATTTGCTCCCCAGAGTACAAAATATCCAACAGAGTTAAAAAAATTCATAGATAAAGAATGTTTAAAAAAATTTAACCATAATAAAATGTGTCGTTATAAGTGAAACAAAGAACTAAAATTGGATTAAGTTTGAGTGGATTTTTAGTGGTTTTCTTCGGTATTTGCCCAGGTATCCCAATTCTGCACAGTACTGACCCGCTGTTGTAGTTCTTGTTGACAGTACGATCATCAGCAAACATAACTTTGACACTGTGACCGTGGACAAAAATAGCTCTATGACCATTGACATCTAGTTCAGCTGAGTTGATCACCTGCCATTGCAACAACAGATGTGAATGGTCAGTAGTCCAAAAGGGCGCTAGTCTGAATTCTGCCAGGTTCTGGTCCACCATTGCCAGAAGTTGCCATAACGAATGTCTGCCAAAGCCAAAGAAGCAATTTATCCTTACTGCTTACCCTATCACTATTCACTAACCCTCGCGACGTTCAAACTAGTGCGCTTTCAAACTGGTACTGCAACGGCACACCTTCTCAGTCGGAGAAGCAGCACATCAGTAGCAATCAGCGAATTACACCAGAGTCGTATCTTGTATGGAGGTCGCATCTTGTAGACGAGTTATCAACAGCTAAGTGAGTGAGTGTGTAGGGTTTAACGTCCCACCAGACTACTACACCAACACTGATGACTACCACCCAGAAAACTACTAGACTCACAAACTGGAAGTGGCAGTAAGATGTAGTAATAGTAAGAGAAAACGGCAGTAGTACGAGCAGGCCTAAGAAGGAATTACCACGTGTTAAATTCTACGGCACGTGACATTTGGGCGCCACCGTTTGGGCGCGAACATTTCAGCGCCACTGTTTGGGCGCCGCCATTTGGGCGCAGGACGTTTCAGCGCTGTGCTGCATCAGTGCCATCTCCATCTCTCTATATCTTATGTAGTCATTGTTCTCCATATGAATTAATGTATGCTTATTGCTTCACATGATAAATTCAACTACGCTTCTTAAAGCCTATACTACTTGAGTGTTTACTAATCTAGGCGTTGTACGTTGTTTTAGTTTATGAAATCATACTTGTTATGATTTGTCAAACTGTTTATTGTTTACCTGAGTTAATACATGCTTATACTATGTCAGCGTTCACTACTAGGCCTATATACTGTGTGTACACTGTGCTGCAAAATCCCTTTGATGGACTGATGGTGACGGTGTTAACAGTTAGTACGCTGTTCTATTTCTATAGGCCTACTACTTGTTACAGACAAGCAAGCTGCTAATCAATGTTTGAATGAATGTTAATAGGCTTATTGTAGATGCGTAAAAGAAGCTGCGACCATTTGTATACACATCACACAATGTTTCCCATTTCCATAGAGCCACAACACACATGTAATAAACTAATAAACTAGTTCATTATACGTTAACGGCAACGACGTGACACAGCGCTGAAACGGCGGCACCCAAACGTCCTCAGCGCCCAAAGGGTGAGCGCCGAAACGGTCGTGCCAAAACGATGGCGCCCAAATGTCCTGCTCCGTAAATTCTAGAATGGACCATACACGAATAGCCATTCTGAATACCTGTAAAAATACCACTAATAATAACAGTGCAGGTCTCCCACCACTCGTAACACTCTAAAGGAATGCAGAAAATTCATCTGCCATATTAGATCACACAGTGCTACCTGCCACCTGACTCAAGGTGAATGCACCCTACCCCAACCCTAGCCAGACAGGATGGTATTTGAAATGAAAGGCTGAGTTGACCTTGGTTTTAGTTATACATGGTGAAGCATGATTAGCAGCACTCCTAGCCACTTTCTGTTATATTCCCTTGTTGCCCACTATTTATACAAGCATCCGCTTAGCCCTCTGTTCGAGATTATTTCTTCTTGGTCCTTTTCTCCATGTGATCGTGCATATACGCTGACCTCAAGTGTTTGAAACAGTTGTAGTACTCTTCACATATTCCACTTACTCATAAGTGTTAAGAAAATGACAATGACTATTAGAGTATGTTCTAAGATTTGACAGAAAAAAGTGTCAAGTCAAGCAACCAGACCCACTGGCATCAAGCAACTCTGTTCAGTTTGTTGATTGATTAAGACCAGCATGTTAACCACTACAATATGGCAGTCACCAGTTCGACGTGGAGCTGATCCACTCACCTTCGATGCGTCTTCAACGGTTTGCATGTAGATGAAGCCAAAACACTTTGACTGCTGTGTCTCACGATCACGGATGACTTTGACTGAGTCAACGGGACCATATGATGCAGCAAATGACATCAGATCATTCTCCACTGTCATAGGATTGAGTTGTGTGACAAACAAGGCACGTGACGGCTACACATAACCACCAGTTACACTTAACAATGCATCAAACTTAACTGCTGATTCGAAATCCTAACAGCCTACAGTTTTAACCAATCCCGAATCCCCAAATTGGCAGCATATAAAACCCAAAATTTAAGAAAAATTTGCTATTTTAATAGTACGTTTTGAAGTGTTAGATGATAAAATAACAATTCTAGCTGTCTAAAAAAATATTTCGTGCACACAGCAGTCCTTGCTAAGCACTGTAAGTTGCACTTTGACAGTCACATTCATTCACCACAGTTTGGACATATGCACCGGTAGTTATGTTTTGTACACTTATCACTATACTGGACGACCATTGGACTACTGGCCACTATCAGACCATCATTTCCAGCTGATGGTGACCTTGCCGACAGTGCTTCAAAGGCGAGGCACGAAAAATAAAATAAAGTGATGGCAACTGAGAAGTTGCAGTAGATTCATTAAAAGCACTAATTTGACTCCAATTTAAATCATGGGAGCAAACAGTCCGACAGCTGGCAAATATCAATAGGATCTCTCAAAATAAATACCAAGTTAGTTGCAAATACGAACAGACGACTATTTTCGGAGCTATCTTCTCGGAGCTATCTTCAACACCAAAATAAGTCCAAAAATTACCAATCAACACCAGACATTTGCAGTGGAAAACTTGCAAAAAATATTTCGAGTTTTGTATCTCTAACCAACCAACATACATACATCATGTTTCTGTTGAGGACGTGGAGGACCAGCATTCGTGGTACGTCCCAGTGGATAATTCCCTGCCGGCGGCAGTCGTCTGTCAGAGTAAAAATGGTAGCCGGTATTCTGTGGTTCAAAACGACACCTGTCAATGTCGCCGCTATGCTGCTGTGCAAAACCTGTGTGAAGTAAGGAATAATCACACAACTAATCGTTAAAAGTTTACGCAAAGATTAATAACAAGAGCATACAGCTGGCATTAGGGGAAGCTGACTACTTGCTGTGCCTGAGAGCCAGCAATGTGAACGGAGTTTCCTACTAACTTACAAAATTAATTATTACGTGGTTTTCTAGGCAATGCCTCTAAATACTAGTGCTGCGAACTACGGCCAAACCAATGCAGACAGTGACATGTAGCTATTGACAGCCTACAGAAACTTACCAATACCCTATTCAATGGCGCCATCGCCGACGACCTGGTGTATTATTTAGTCACAATGCTGAATGCATAACGTTACAGATGACAAAACGACAAATGGACAAACAAACGATAGGTCATGCCATAAGCATGACCGTTAACATGGTGGGCTAATCCATCCATCGGCTGTCATAGAATTGTTTAGTCATGTAATTAAAAACATTTTAAGGTAGATACAATGACATCATGAGAAGCATAGGAAACCATTCCTATCACCTACCGTATTTTTCCTGAAAAGTAGACCTTTCATTCAGTCTACATGACTGGGCTAAAACTACTTAAAAATTGCATCTCAAGTCTTGAGCATCTGTGATAACTTATGGCTCAATCACTAAGAATTTGCTGAACAACAACGTGCATCGATTACCACTATTAGCCTTCAATCGAAATTAATGACTAACTAACAGTCAATTTCCACAGAGTTAACCAATCTAACAGTTACCAGGTTGATGCCGTCGATTGCTGTAGAAATTGACCATACGCTGGTCATCCATGTACTGACGTTGGCATGGTACGGTCACCACTAACTCAGGCTCATACTGCACGTCATCCAAGTCCATCAATGGTGGCTGACGGGGACCGTTAGACATCATCATCAGCCTGCCACCTGCCAAAATGGGTCACTGGTGAATGGTCACTTTGTCCCAGGGAGCACTAGTCCCAATTTAGCCAGGTTCTAGTCCACCATAGTCAAAAATGCAATTTATTGCTACTCCTAACCCTATTACTAACCATAACCCTAACCATATCCCTAAAACTTGAGCTGTCTGTTCAGACAAGTGCCTCTTCCGACTAATTAACTGCCCCCAACCAAAGTCCAGCAATGGCATCGATGGTTTAAAAATGGTGACGGAGGGAAAACCAGAAACTTGCAATTTTCGGACAGACAGCTGCAAACAAATCACCAACCAGATTTAGCCCTAAATTCCTCCAAAATGAAAGATTTCAGCTCCAAATTTTGTATTTAAAAACAATTTTCCAAATAAAACAAAATTTTCAGATGAGTTGAAATTTATAGGGGGAGCATCAAGAAACAATTCGCCCATGCCCTCTTGCCACTGTGCCAGTGACGTTCTGACAGTTACAGCAGCAGTTGTGAGGGCGACCACTGATGCACTTTAGATGGAAATTCCATGTGTCTTAATTATTAAATGTCCAGTAACTAGCTAGTTAACAGTACTAGGAAAGCCAACTCTGTCCTCCAACTTTCGCCCCCCAGGGTTTCAAGATTTGAAACTTCACCCACAAGAACAGGGGCTTCGCTCCTCCCGGCGAACAACCACACTTAAAGTCGACTTCACCTAGCACGAATGAAAGAATGCAAAAAACCATATTTTTACATCTATAACACATACTGCATTATAACAAATTGTCAACCCTAAAATTTGTACTTGTGAAAAAAAATTTCCAGATAGAGTAAAATAACAAGAGTGTGCCCCCCACCCCTGCCACTGACTAACGTAACTGGAAATATGTAAAAACATACCGTCGCTGTGAGCACTCATGTTGCCATGCGCCGGCATAAACCTGTCCTGTATCATCATTGCACCATTCTCCACGAACCTCTCATTATTACCACCACCCCAAGCTCCACCTCCACCGGGCGGCGAGTTCCACGACCTGGAGCTCCGGTTTATCGGACCACGAGGTGCGCCAGCATTGGGTGGGTTTCTGTCTGCCGATGACGTCATGCCGGAGCCCTGGTTTAACGGTCTGCGAGGTGGCGAAACGATGGACGGGTCATATCGACAGACTGGGTTTGTGTCCAAAACAGGAACAGCAGTAGTGCTAAACGTGCTTCGTGGAGAGGCAGAGTGGTTAGCTTGCGGAAGTTGAGCAGGCTTATGCTGGCTACCAGGCTGATCTTGCTGCTGACGCGGATACGGACGATTTGCTGCGGCTCCATCATGAGCATTCCCACCATGCAACCCTGCAGCGACGCTCTCTTCTACAGCTGCTGATAAATTAATCACAGATGAAACGACTAATGTTGAACAATTCTGAACATTAAAAAAAAAATCGTTAACGTTTCAATTAAAGTCCATCAACAAAAACATAAAATAAATATAAAGTACCTAGAATGAGATCATGATAAGCACCTGAAATTATCTCAATTGTCTGTTTTTTTAAAGAAAAAGCCAACAATTCTATCTGTCTACATTCATAACTGGTATACATCTGTGGTCTTAGCAGTTTTTACTTAGGCCAGGTTAAAAAAACTGTAATGTAATATAAATAACTGTGTCACAGTGCATCCATGAGGGACGTTTGCCCAATTAGTAAAAATTCGCTAAACAAGAAAATGCATTTTTTGGCATACCAATGCTACCTTTTAATTGAAAATAATGATTAACTAATCGTTAGTTTTTGCAATGTTAATTATTAAAAACAACTTAATCATTACCCGCTCTATTCTCTTCGGCTTTCTGTCCCGGCCGGCCCCAGGCTCCGTTTCTTATATCCGGGGAGTCTGTAGGGCGACTTGTGGTAAAGTTACTGTGTGCAGGCTGAAAGTAAACTCTTCGTCCTTTAAACATGGTTCCATTCAGCGTGCTGCACGTGCGTCTGACATCGTCGGTTCGCGTGTCAACATGAGCAAAACTACAACAAAACCAACATTATTTGACTTGTCAGATGTGAATGTCTATCAG
>Ga0209454_1003535_pt1 | contig 11237 bp, 7 predicted proteins | sample WorMetHERISLAND1_2_FD_187400 | JGI IMG/M metagenome (GOLD analysis project Ga0209454, IMG submission 187400) | Marine gutless worms symbiont microbial communities from Max Planck institute for Marine Microbiology, Germany - Olavius geniculatus... | ecosystem: Host-associated > Annelida >...
CTAGTATACGATTTCCTATTAGGGATTAATAGTAACCTAGGCCTTATCTCGCACTATTATTGAGATACAGCGAGTTATTGGCCAAAAATCGCAAATTTTGACCACCCCCCTCTCATTTAGCGACCTCGTTCAGGGTGACCCCCTTCGTATTTATGAAAAAGCTTTACGGTTCCTGAAACTAGAGTCTTCCAGGCAGCCAATGGTGAAGATTTGGAGATCCTAGCTTGGATCGTTTTTGCCTGATCCACCCGTGTGACAGACAGACAGACAGACAGAATTGCAATGGCTAAGACGCGCTGAAAGCATAGCTGCTTTCGCGCGTAAAAAAGCGGGCAATGCTGTGACATGAAAAAGTGCTCTTGTATGTATGATATCACAAATTTGGTGACACATTTATCCATTTGACAGTTTCACAATTACGAATTTTACACACCTGCTATCACAATAAACCATCACAGAAAATTAGGACAAACCAAAACGATAGAAATCAATTAGAAACGAATTATAAGAACTAACAACATGTACAAAGAAAGGAAAATGCTCAGCATCTGACTCTCCAGCATCTACATCTGGAGCAGCCCTGGCAGGAGCTATGCCTAATGTTTTTTCTTTAATTGCCAAACGGTTATTTTTCCTAATCCCTTTTGGTACATTTAGCCTCTACCAGCAGTCTTACATGAAGTCCGTTCTGCAACAATTTATCACATGCATGCATCTCCAACAAAAACACATGAATCGATCCTACACTTTCTGATCTAAAAAATCTATAGACATAAATATATACACTTACCGCTAGACTCATATCACTGTGGTTGACATCTTCACTGGACCATTTACCAAACAGCTTGATATGTGGCAATTCAGCAATCACAACTGGCGAATCATCGAATGCGTCTGCCATTGTGGCTCTTAAGACCTGCCAAGAGCATACCAGTGCTGATGAAACTGAGATAGAAATCATAAGGAATACGGTACAAGTACTAGTAGATACAAAGTTACCAAGCTAGTTCAACCAGCTAGACACTACTCAATACTCACTTTCGTTCAGTCTGAAAAACAATGGACTCTTGGGCATCGCAAGTCACTGCAGCTGGCACTCCATGTGGTACAATGCACGTTTTCCCACAAGTGACCAGAACGATATTAGTCAATTTACGACACTGTTTGCTTCAAAAGACCAATTACAATGTATGCATGCAAAGTGGCCCATCATTTAGCAGGCCCACTGTCTGAACAGCTGAAGACATCACACAAATTCTGAACAATTATTTCGTCAGAAGGTTGTCTCAGTTAAATGAACGGAAAGTGATGATTTCACATGAGTGTATTATCATCATCTGGCAGAATCAAATTCATCACAGACAACCAATCAGTTTGATAACTGTCGATAGTCTGTCGTCAGGCCCGTCGTTTGCACCAATGAACAAGCTCGCTGCGATTAAATAGTAACCAAAATTGAAAATTAAACAATACGTACGCATGTATAATCTGACAAAGAGTTACGCTAATTTTCCTACTAAGTAAGCCAAAAATTGTCAAATCCGGCGGCTATGCAAATATTACACTCTTATGTAAACAAATGCGTCGAGACTTCTAAACTATCACATCCAAACTTCTATCATGCGTAAATTACGCCTACGATAACTATCATCAATTACAAAACCGCTGTTTGAAATAGAAATGGTCTACGACTACAAATACACAACTGGGTTTACGATTAAAACAGATTTTAAAGCCACACATACCCTACGTTTTCATCAACGACAAGAAGCAAGGAAAAAGGAAAAAACATCCGGTCAAAATGTCTAAACAAAGTTTTCAGTAAGTAACTTTAAAAGAAACAGCGTTCGCGAGCATTGTCGCTGGCATAGCGGATTTAGGAGGGGATAAAGTGGCCATGCTCCGCCTCCCCCAAGATGCCAGTCGCCCTTTTTTGCCTAGTATATGCAGTGCATTTCTGCAGTAAAACTAATAAAATTTATACTTAAGGTAAGCATTTTAGGGGGTTTTCATGCCTAAAAAACAGTTTGCTTCCGGGGCTGTGCCCCGGCGCCAGGCTTCTCCAAGAAGTCCATCCTTTGTTTTGAGCTTTCGGCCTCAATTTTTGGCTCTAAGGGTCTAGTTTGCCTTTTGTGATCCCAATTTCTGGCTATGCCTACGTAAGAGTAAGTAACAATAAACAATAAATAACGCCAGGGGAGTTTAAACCATATAAACCTAATTGAAGCAAACGCTACAAGAAAACCACATAGGGGGGAGTTGAATAGTATTATAATTTTTTATTTTGCATTTTTCATAATATTTACGATATTTTGCAACCAGGAGGGTTCTGTAACGCATAAAATGCACCAAATTCGTTTTTCGCCGAGGCTCTGCCCCGGACCCCACTGGGGGACTCATGACGCTCCCCAAGTCCCTAATTGGCTGGAGAGAGGGACACTCTTCCCACTCTCCTCCCTGTCGACGCCTGCGGCGCCTTACCTTGAGTTTGGGGGGATTGCTCCAAGGACTTAGGAGAATAGACGCCCCTGAATAACACTTTTTATCGCATATGCATGTCAATCTTCATGGCTGTCTTTGTAAATTACTGCTGTATTTCTATTAGCGATGATTCAATATATCGAAAATATCAACATATTTTCAATATCGATATATAATATCGTCGAAAGAAATATCGAATTTTTCGATATATCGCGATACTTTTTAAATATCGTGATATTTATGATATATCGCGATATATTTACGTCTAACGTCTATATTTTTCAATATTTGTAGTCTAATGTCAGTAATTTCGTACAGTGAACAGCGGAACATGGAATAATAATAGTTGCTGACAATGTTCGGTACACAGTGACTTTAGTACCATGATGTATTTGTCAATATTTACAACCGTAATCGTCAGTTTGAGTTTTGACGCACTGCAGCTATGCTGTAGAGCGTCTGTGGCACAGGTTGTCGACGTTGTTGTGCCTGTCCATCTGTGGGTCACGGATGTATTGTGGCCAAACGGTGCGAGATAGGGCATTTTTACATAAAACATGAAATTGTATATGCCTTCCAGATTATAGATGAAAATCATCGACATTGAATGATTTTGAAGGTCAGTACTGCTGGGCTTCTTGTTAGTTACCGCATGACCAAAATAACAAAAACACACAAAAAAGCGACAAATTAAACAAAGCAAACTAGCAATATATTGTTGCAATTTGACGAAACTTACACGAGTTTTTAGTCAATTATGTGATAGGGCGATGGAGATTTCCTATAAGCAGGCAACAATAACCATGCCTATCTGCAGCTGTTTGGCCGCAATTGTAAATGGAAGGTTGCTGGCTGCGAACGTCACTCACGTGCACCGAATTACCGAATCTTATTTTAGTGTTGATTTTGTCGTTTTATAGAGCAACGTCACCATAGTACGTACGGGGTGGCAGTCACAGCGGAAAATCGTTTTGGCTTCAGATATAGGTGGTACGGTCGGCCCAACCTAGCAACGGCTAGGATTCTTGCTTAAAGCACTGAAAATTAAGATCTGTTGCCGCTATAGTGCTAATAAACTAATTTAGACTAACTAGTGACGTGCTGATGTCAGTAATTATTCATATGACTCGATAAATTTTAATAAAGGAAAAATTGAAGAGTAAGAATGGCAGAGAGAGAAAATTTATAGAGACAAAGCATATAAGTAGACAATATAATTAACAGATGCAACAGCATAATATCCATGGATCATTCAGTTTCACACCTCACGCAACGTTCGTTTCTGCACTACCTGGGGAAAACACAACCAGTGAAATATTAATAATGACAGAGTCCTGTTAACTAAGTAAAAGTACAAAATGACAACTGGGAGCCCTGAGCATCATAAATCAATACATGGCAGACTCGAGAAAAGTGGTGCAAAAAATACAAAGGTTATGACAAACGTTATATGCAGTAAATATCTAAATTCAACATTCTAATAAACATTACTGAACAACAATGTCACAATGGCAAAAAAAACAACTTCCAGAATTCACAGCAACTGCACACAGTTCTGTAACTATAAATGCTATGGTAACACATGCATCCTATAGACAAGCAGTACAGACAGTAACAAGCAGAATAAAACATAACTAAATTGACTGCATACCACATTAGCCGAACACATACCCAACCATCAAGATGTGAGCGACAATAAGAGAACCCATCTAATCAAACAAAATTCAAAGGTACATGAATTGCTGAACATTATAGGTGATAATCAATCACCAAACACAGCCAATTTAAAATATGCATAAATCGTAATAAACACCAAATTCTGTCTACTACAACACTTAAGCAACATGCTATGCACACAGAAGTTATAATTATCAACAATCATCCATCATCTCTGTCCCACCACAGTACTCCTAATACGGAAATGAATGTCAGCTAGTATTACACACCCAACCGCCATACAAAAAGCTCTAAATCAAGCATGCAAAAACTTAGCATAGCACACAAAAAAAATTTAACAGAAAATATGCCAATAATAAGAGTTTCTGCAGTACTAGAAAATAATCTGAAACTCTCGTGATGCATTAACACAAACTCAACAACCGACATCATGGCACAATGCAAGCAATTGCATGAAAAATGCAGGATTTATGTAAAAAAAATGAAATAGCCAAGAGTGTAAAATTTGGAGGAAAACAAACGTAAAAGAAATTCTTAAAATGTTGTGACATTATAATTTCTCTCCACTAAAAAAAAAATCATTGCATAAGACACCAACAAATATTTTTTACAACACAGTAGCAAAGCAGATTAACACGCTGTGTTTAACATAACAACTGACTAAGGCAAAGCTGTGGCTGTCAAAAGTGGATATCGGGTGTTTGACGATCATCAGCAATATCCAGTACCAGCAACACACCTGCAGGAACCAAACAGATTTGCATCAGCGACATTACAGATATCACACACAAAGCATCTCTGAACAATTACAGTGCCAGAAGATTGTCTCAGTTGAAACGAGAAGTGATGATTTCACGTTAGTACTTTATCATCATCTGGCAGAATCAAATTCATCACAGACAACCAATCAGCCTGACAACTGCACTATTAGCTGCACCAATTCAGTTAACGATGACATTGAGTGACATAACAGCAACTTTCTTGTTATGCAAATCTGCGCTATAAACTTAAGATACTGGTACTAAATACTGATGCATTCTCTAAAGGAGGGGTTGATACCTATTTGCTCTGACAGATTGAAAATAGCTATGAAAATGTCACCCAATACTGTGAAAACATGAATAACCATGAATGGCCACAGTAAAGACTTGATCATGTTCAGTAAAGACTGTAAACAACCGAAAACACGTCACGTCAAGATTTCAAACACCACTTAGCATTATTGCTAATGCTTCCATCCTTTCTCGTAATAGTACCACTAAGCATGCCACTGCCAGTGGACCAGATGCCACTGCATAAAATCAAATTCTTCCACATTTAAATGCGAATGTGTTTTCATCAAAATTTTTAAAAAACTCATTTTCATTAAAAATGTTAGCAGCATTAAGAATCAAGCTGACGGCTCAGACATCGAAGGAAAGTCAATCTGACATCACACATCCACTGTGTTCACATGGCTGTCTGTGAAAACTGCGAATAATCAATGGATTTTATCATCATAGCCATCAGCCTTTACACAATGCACCAGTGATTTTCAACCGGGCTTCCGCGGAACCCAAAATCACACGTCACTAGACTGATGGATTAATGCATGGGATTCCGTGAGTGATCTTCACGCCTGTGTGGGGTTCCGCCGCAGCAAAAAGGTTGAAAAACACTGCAATACACTGTCTCAAAAAAAGTATCCCCGACATTTTCGACCGTAACTTGAAAAACTATTATCAGACTTTGATAATTTTTGGCACAAATACTCCTGACACAACCTGCCATCAAACGACCATTCAATTTCCCACCTAACCAGTTTGTTTCTGCACTACCTGGGGAAAGCACAACCAGCGAAATATCACTGTTTTATCAAATGCGATGCGATTGCTTAATTAACATAACGCGTAAAAACACACTGTTCACATTTCTGACACTGTGGCTGACATTTCATTCAGTTGTCCATTTTTTAACTGCCTGCAGTAAAATTGCTTGAAGTGTTGGCCCACTATGCGAACATAGGCAAGGAGACGCCTTCTCCATTCATTGACAGCAGTATCGATAATGTTCTGCTCCAGACCAATCCAGGCTCTACCAGTCGCTTCTTGACTTTGCAAACACTCCTAAACTTCATCTGGTAGACACATTGCTGCAAAACCTGCTGTTGGGGCCAACAAATTAAGATATCAGATATTGGCGTTTTTTTCATTCATTTTAACACGTATTACGCTTGCTCTGCTTTCCCCAGGTAGTGCAAAAGCAGACGTTGGGTGAGGTCGAAACTAAAATATTTCTTTCATAGCCAGTTGTGTCAGAAACATTTCTGCCAAATATTACTAAAATCTGCTAATTCTTATTCTAGGCACGATGAATAATGTTGGGGATGTTGTTTTCAGGTTTTCTTTCACTTTAACACATTTCGCTTGATCTGCTTTCCCTAGGTAGTGCAGAAGCATACATTGGTGAGGTGGGAAACTGAACAGTTATTTGATGGCAAGTTGTGCCAGGAACATTTGTACCAAAAATTATTAAAATCTGACAATTGGTTTTCAAGTCACAGTCGAAAATGTTAGGGATACTTTTTTTGACACACAGTGTACATTAACACACTACGCATTACGAACCCACATCAAATTTAAATTAGTAAGCACAGACCTGTTCTCTTGCTGCTTTTACGCACAGCAGCACACCTACAAAGCACCACACATGCACACCACTCGTGATCTTCATTTATGAACAAAAGACAACGTAGTGACAGACACGAGACACACAACTAAAAAGTCAAAAGTGATGGCTCAGACATCCAAGGAAGGTCACTGGACATCACACAGCCATTGGGTTCATGCGGCTGTCTGTGGAAACTGCGAATTTTCGTGGACTATATCATCATAGCCATCTGCCTCTATTTCCAGCGTGCCATGTATCGGTAACATATATGCAAAGTGGTACAGATTTATAATTAACAAATTCGACATACTGACCAAAGACCATTTGCTTCATTCTCAGTTTACATGCTGTCTTCGTCTGTAGCTGCCACTACAGCCACCTATGAATGCCACCTGTACATTGCACAAGCTCACACAATCACACATGCACATAATAAGCGTTTAACTGTACAAAATAGTCGGTGAAACATAGTCGACAAGTTAAATGCGATGGCTCAGACATCCAAGGAAGGTCACTGGACACCACACAGCCATTGGGTTCATTGCGGCTGTCTGTGGAAACTGCGAATGATCAATGGATTATATCATTATAGCCATCCGCCTCTATTTCCAGTATGCCACTTAACACTATTGCCAACATCATAATAAAAAACAAAGAATCTAATACATGATGTATTGAATACAGTAAATTAAATACAAGATGCATAACAAACTAACCTACTGACCACTGCATCATACTCAGTGCTCATGCTGTCTTCATCCATAGCTAGCAACAACACCCACCTACAAACAGCACATGCACAATTAGTAAATCACTCATACATTCACACATGTGCCATTAACTGCACAAAATAGCCAGTCATACCACTGAGAAAATGAAATGCGATGGCTCAGACATCCAAGGAAAATCACCAGACATATACGCCACTGTGTACGAGATCAAATTCGACTGGTAATGAAAATGGCAAACAAACAAAAAAAGTGAAATCTAAAACATTAGACTCTTTCAATAGAAAAAAAAATACTTTGTAATCAATTTTTCAAGTACTAAGAACTGCATCAGATGGCTCAGACATCCAAGGAAGGTCACTGGACATCACACAGCCACTGGGTTCATGTGGCTGTATGTGGAAACTGCGAATGTTTAGTGGACTATATCATCATAGCCATCTGCCTCTATTTCCAGCATGCAACATATCGGTAACATATATGCAAAGCAATACAGATTGATAATTAACAAATTCGACATACTGACCAAAGACCATTTGCTTCATTCTCAGTTTACATGCTGTCTTCGTCTGTAGCTGCATAAAAATAAGCAAGTGCACAAAGTATTACAATCAACAAAACACAAGTATACATTGGAGGCCCACTCTAAACAATTGTACATTAAAACATTGTACATTGTTTACATTAAAACCAGCATGAATGCTATTAGCCAGCTGGTGTCTGGCTTTTTCGCCTTTTTGCCGTTTCGCCCACTGGCTTTTTTACCTGCTGTGCCTGGCTGATTTGCTTCATAAATTGTTCACCCATGCACCTTGGACGATTCGCTCCCTATCTTGGACCACTTACCCCATTGAATAATTTGTGTTTTTTTCATCCCAAAATACAACATTTGCTGCTAAAAACCCCCATGCTGTGAAGACAAAAATTGAAATTTAAAAAAATTGCAAGTTTCTGCCAGAATTGAGCTATATCAGGAATTTGCAGATGTATCTGTTGGAAAATTATAGCTATTGCTTACCCCATGATGACACTGCTATTAAACCTGAAATGACCAAAGTCCGTTTTCGAGCTGCAATCACTTATTTCACTCAGAATTTTGACATGTATAAAATTAATTGTAATGATTACAAATTACAGTGATTAGTATGTGATGATAGACTGTAGTTGTTGTGTTTGTACAAATTAAAACAAAAATATAATGTATTATCAACCAAAACAAAACAAAGTTTTAAGTCTACACTAGACAAACGTTATTAACTAGAGCAAATCGTCCAAAGTGAGACCAGGAGGTGAAATGATGTGATGGATGTTATAGCTGTAGCTGCGTCAACAACTACAGCTATAACATTTTCCCTCTTTCAATCCAACAGAAAAACATAAAAACCTGCATCCTAACCACCTCTAGATGTATGACAAGGTCTAATGCCCAAACCCAAAAGTTTACTCCAAGTCAATTAGCAGCACAGCGATGTCTACATGATATCTTACTGTTTGGCATAAATCACATCATGGTTAAATATATAGAAGTCAGTTAATGTCAATGTGGTAATAAAGTGACTTGCCTAATTAATCATTGCAACTGTTGCAACTGTTATGACGTCAATTCCCATCTCACAGTTTAGTGGTGATGGGATACATACTGTTAACAGACCTCAGTAAGATGACTGATGAGATGCTTACTGGTGACTGTTGCAGCTGCTGCAAGTCTTACTGGCAGTATACTGAAACAAAAAAAGAACAAACTTTTGTAAATATACTTTTGTAAGCTTAAAAGCATTAAATGTTCACAATTGTTATTGTTAACTTGTTTGAAACCAAGATTATGTTCAAATGAACAGCAAACACCAGTCCAATGCCACCCTATACACTACGTACTGCTCACTCTAATCTCAATGATATTGTGATCTTACGTAATCATTATTAGTACATAACAATTATTAAAAGCTATTGAAATTAAGACGAAGCTATCAATTAAAAATCCACACCCAGCACCATTCTATCACTAAACATTATGATTTGCGAAGCATGCAACACTCTGTTAAATGTTATGTAAATATAAACTACAATTTGACACTGTGCATCATGTCAGATCTGTACGTTCATCATGGATTCAGAGAGATTCCCATTGAACTATAATCATCATGTGATGCACATAGCATGAAAACAAATAGAAATACACTCTGTTCCAAAAAAGCATCCCTGACATTTTTCACTGTAACTTGAAAACCAATCATCAAATTTTGATAATTTTTAGTACAAATATTCATGACACAACTTGCCATCAAATGAATGCATTTCTGAGTTTCCCACCTCACCCAATGTATGCTTCTGCACTACAGAGGGAAGACAGATCAAACAAAATGTGTGTTAAAATAAACAGATAACCTGAAAAAATGTCCCCAACATTATCGATCGTAACTTGAATTAAGATTAGCAGATTTTAATAATTTTTGGCAAAAATATTTCTGACACAACTGGCAATTAAATAAGTGTTTTAGTTTCCACCTCACCCAACATCTGTTTTTGCACTACCCAGGGAAAGCAGACCAAGCATAATACGTGTTAAAGTGAATAAAACACCAATAAATTCCATCTATCCCAATCTGTGGGCCGCAACAGCCAGTCTATTACAAGGTTTGACTGTCATGCAGCAGACTGTCTATCAGATGAAGTTTAGGAATGTTTGTAAGTCAAGAAGCAACTGTTACAGCCCGGATTGCTCTGAAGCAGAACGTTATCGACACTGTTGTCAATAAATGGAGAAAGCATCTCCTTGCCTGCGTTCGCATAGTGGGCCAACACTTCAAGTAATTTTACTGCACCCAATTGTCAGAAATGTAAACAAAATGCGTTTTTACGCGTTGTGTTAATTAAGCAATCATACTGCATTGGATAAAAGTGATATTTTGCTGGTTGCGTTTCCCCCCAGGTAGTGCAGAAACAGACATTGGATGAGGTGGGAAACTGAATCGTCATTTGATGGCAAGTTTTGTCACGATTATTTGTACCAAAAATTATCAAAATCTGATAGTTGGTTTTCAAGTTACAGCAAAAAATGTCGGGGATGCTTTTTTGGGGACACAGTGTATAAACAACTCAGCACACTGGTATAACCAGCAGGAAAAAGGGGTGCACGAGCTTTAATTTTTCACTGATGCCTGACCACGTTTGAACCTCTGCCACTATAAACAACTAGACTTCTAGGACCAGCCTGCTATTTTTCAGTCAAATACCGATAATAACTTGATTCAAGATATGACCTGTTTAGTTGACTTTAATCTTATCATGCATTAGTAAATAATGAGTTCTATGCGACAGTAGCCTACAAATGAACTTGAATTAAATGAAACAGGCTAAATGGCTACCTACTGCAGCTGAAAGGAGCCTAGAGTGACAACTCAACCATCTTAAAACACTTTCTAAATACAGCCTGCTGATTTTCAGGCAGACCTGACCAAGTCCTAGCTGGCAACGTTTGAGCTAACTTTGAAAGTGATGGCTCAGACATCCAAGGAAGGTCACTAGACATCACACAGCCATTGGGTTCTTGTAGCTGTCTGTGGAAACTGCGAATAACAATGGATCTTATCATCATAGCCATCAGCCTTTATACAATACATTAACACACTAGATATTACAAACCCACATCAAATTAAAATTAGTAACCACAGACCTGTTCTCTTGCTGTTTTTAATGCATAAC
>Ga0209454_1003538_pt1 | contig 11235 bp, 15 predicted proteins | sample WorMetHERISLAND1_2_FD_187400 | JGI IMG/M metagenome (GOLD analysis project Ga0209454, IMG submission 187400) | Marine gutless worms symbiont microbial communities from Max Planck institute for Marine Microbiology, Germany - Olavius geniculatus... | ecosystem: Host-associated > Annelida >...
AGCCTACACTGCAGGCCCACTAGACTCCTATAGGCCTATCTACTCATCGAAGAGCCAATAACAGTGTAAACTTTTCAAACAAAAATATAATACAGTAGCAAGCACCAGTAAACAAAAAAACAATCGGTTATAACAACCAAAAAAAACAATACGGCCATACAAGACCGACAAGAAAAAAACGTCCTGCCGGTCTACCGGCCACACAACCTTTAGGATCTCTCTCTCTGTCCGTGTCCGGTCAGCTCACTGACCCGTGACCAAAGTCAAGAGAGCATCAGCAGCTATGTTCAGTTTGCCAGCTCTAAACTGAAATTTTAAATCAAACTAGCCATTAGCACGTAGGCCACAAGTAATCAAGAGACTGTCTGTCCGTGACATCCGTTCGTCACCCCAGATGTTGTTCGATGTTGGCCAAAAAAACGTCAGCATATACAAACATCTTCGATCAAAATTTAACAGTCTTTTTCTCGATGCCCGAACATGTTCAGAAACCTGGCCAACTAAAGATGATCTCGGCAATAATCCTTGTGTAGCTCCTGACAACAAATCAGACAAACTAAGGAGCACCACAGTCATTCCACAAACAGAAAGTACAACAGTACTAATCGAAACAACCTAAACCAGCACTAAGCGATATTAGCCTATTTACATTAAGCCTACCCCCCGTCAGCCGGATGTCCCTGCTAGACCCAGGCGAAAGAGAGCATCAGCAGCTATGTTCAGTTTGCCAGCTCTAAACTGAAATTTTAAATCAAACTCTGCCAGGGCTAGACTCCATCTCATCAACTTGGCCGACTTGGGAGCTGACGCGGTAAGGTAGGTGATTGGGTTGTGGTCGCAAACCACAATCACCTTGGTTCCGAGAACCCAATGTCTGTAGCGTTTTAACGCAAATAACACTGCGTAAGCTTTTTGTTCTATAGTGGTTTAATTGCGTTGCGTTGCTGTGAACTTTGAACTAAAAAACGCAATTGGCCTTTCTATGCCTTCTTCATCATTTTGGCAGATGAGCCCCCTACAAGCATCTTGGAAAGCATCGACATGGATTCAAAACGGTCTGTCAAAGCGCACTGTGTACAGTGGCTTCTGTGTAGCCTCACTAAAATCTCGTTTTAACGATTCTAGGGCATCTGTGTGCTTTTCTGTCCACACAAGTTTCAGATCTTTAGGTGCCCTTTTTGACGTTAAATCGGTGAGAATTTTAGACTTGGCCGCCAAGGCAGGTACATATTTGCGAAAATATGAAAACAGCCCTAACACTCCTCTAAGCTGCTTTTTCGTTTCTGGCACAGCAATCAGTTTGATAGCCAAAACCTTTTCGGGATCTGGTTGTCGAGTTCCAGACCCGATAATTTCGCCACAAAACTTGACCTTTGGTTTGAACTTGACCTTGGGTTTGGCAAACTGACACTTCTTCACGTTTAACGTTATGCCCTCTTTTTGCATAGTCGACAAATAACTATCGAAATGGACAATGTGATCGTTCTATGTATCCGAACTCACTGCACAATTATCAATAAATGAATCAGCAAATTTACGCAGTAAATACAATATTCGCTGCATTGCTCTAACAAAAGTTTGTCCTGCATTTTTCATGCCAAAAGCAGTTCTAGTAAACTCATACAACTGGCCTAGACAAACAAATGCAGTAAGCCACCTATTAGACTCTCGCACATTGGTTTGCCAGTAACCGTGCCGCCAATCAAAAGTAGATATGTAAGTTTTACTTCCCACCTTTTGTATCACCTCTTCAAAGCATCACTCACAGTAAATGAATAAGGGTATCGGTAATCCACTGCCAGCCTAATACCATCAGCAAAAGACTTCCCCTTTTTAACAAAAACAAGAGGGCTGCACATAGCACTATTGGATTCAGTTATGATACCATTGGCAAGCATTTGAGCCAACTGACGTTCTACTTCGGGCTTGAGGTTCTCGGGAACCTTATACTCCCTCATGCGTTTGGGTTTAAAGTCAGAAGTCAGTTCAATAGTATGTTTAACACGAGTCGTGAGACCAGGGATATCTGAGAAACAGCTTGCATACTTATCTAGCAACTGAAGCAACTTAGCCTGCTGCTCTGCAGAAAAATGTGACAAGCTCTGACGCTCGATCATTTGACTCGGTAAAGGTTCTGGAACGGAATCCTCCGATGACAAATCAACGACATGAATATCACCGAAATCCTCATCTTGATCACTGATCAATGCACAAGCATTAACATCGCAAGAAGATATCAACAACTCAGTATCACAAGTTACAGCTTGAGTACCAGTATAAAATTTGCGAAGTTGATTGGCATGGATGGTACGCTTGGAACCACCATCGAATTCCACAACATATAAGTGAGGAGATTGGATCTCTACCACAATCGCAGGACCAATACACTTACTAAACAGCGTGGATAAAGTCGAGTCTTTCTACAAAACAAGGACAGACTCACCAACAGAAAAAGATTTGTCACGAGCATGGCGATTACAACGCTCCGTATAACGTCGCTGCTTTTTTTCAGCATGAGCTTCAGCATAAGTACGAGCAGTCTCCAGTCTATCTTGCAAGTCGAAGAAACTCAGTCGTGGACTTATTCTTTGGAGTGGGAAATTTGTCTTCTCCTACCCAGATATCACGCAACACCGCCAGTGGTCCGTGTGGTAAACGACCGTAAATCATAGTGTAAGGAGAGACACCAGTCGTTTCATTGACTGATTCACGCAGACCCCAAAGAATCACATCCAGGTATCGATGCCACGATCTAGGATGATCTTGCGCAACCTTGGCAATCATGAACTTGATCGTGCCAACCGTGCGTTTGACACTGTTAGCTTACGGGTGCCGAGGAGTACAAAAGATCGGACTGCAACCAACACGCTTAAGAAAGTGTCTGGTAAGCTCACCAAAAAAATTACTTGCACGGTCCATTGTGACCTTTGTTGGAAAGCCAGTGTGCTGCGAAAAAGAAAGCATGGCATCACAACAATTCTTTGCCGTAATAGAACGTAGTGGTACACAATGTGGATAACGCGACACCTGATTCAGAAAGACAATCGCATAATTGTACTGGATGAAGTACGCACACAAAGGACCAAGACAATCTACATAATAAGTGACTAAACACTGGTTCAACAAACACAACACCACCCTGAATAGGCACCTTGTCATAGCAAGTTATTCTGGCTCGGCGTTGACAGATCTCACAAGTACGACAGTAATCAATTACGTCATTTGTCAAGTTTGGCCACATAAAACTGAGGGAAATTCTGTCTTTGGTACGTCGAATACCCGTGTGTCCTCCTACTGAATTATGTGCCAAGTCAAGAATGTTTTACGTCTGTCACGTGGTACAATCAGACGCTCTACAGTTTGCTCAAGGAGCTTAGCACGGTGATACAGCAAATTATTTTTAAGAAAATAACCGCTTTTATTTTCACTTGCAAACTGGAAAGCTCCTGATAAAGAATTATCATTCTTCTGCTCATCAGCTAACTTATCGGATGGGGATAAAATTGAATTCCAGTTTTGGGGAACTGGCAAATCAATATCATCACATGCATCAGATTTCATCACACTCTCATCATCATGCACATCATCAGCAGTATTATTCTCAGCATTACTGACACACATACCCGCATTCGCATCATCCTCAACATTTTGATCAGACACATTGCAGTGTTCATACACACACACATTATCATGTCTCACCACAGCATCTTCACCTTGCTTCAACAGACGCCTATAATCACTGAGTGACAACAAACAAGCATGACTAACATTATCACACACTACAAATCTGACAAAAACATTATCATCAACAGTAGACAGCCTAACGTTTAAGGTCGTTAATACACCTTTAGAACAATGACCATCAAAAGCCTTTAGTGTGACAGATCCTAACACACTATACTGCAAATCTTTCACAACATCAGACCTAATCACAGAGTTTTCTGCTCCACTGTCAAACAGAGCATCAATAGCAATCACATTGTCACGCGCATCATTAACGGCTACATTCACATAATGCAAAGCAACCTCACCATCAGCAATAACTCGATGTTTATCAAAAGTATCTAGAATACTTTGAAAACTTTCATTCTGAGAAATCATAACTTCAACACGGTTCACAGCACTACTAGGCGTACTGGCATTGTTTACATCCGCTGCTGCCCTGGAGCTTGACTTTTGACCTCCGTCATCAGCACTGTGAAGCTGTGCGGATACTTGATTAACCGTACGTTTGGGTTGTTTTGAGACCTTTGATGACTTGGGCTGGTTACAGTTTGCAACTAGGTAAAAGTGAAACCCTCTATTATAGCATGCACGTCCGCCACCAGTTTTTGATTCACCATGATCAAAACGGGATTTAGAATTACCAGAATCTGTTTTCTCTGGCCTTTCTAAATTATTGCAGTTCTTGTCAGTTTTGTCAGTTTTCACCGACACTGCAGAAACATTGGTGCGACGTAAATCCTTAGGTTGGCCCACAAACGTTGCCGTTGAATGTAATGCAGGACCAACATTAGCCACATAATCATCATAATCATAATGCCAGCCAAACGTTTTGGTTCTATCCAACCATCGTCACCTATGACTGATTCTAAACCGACAATATGTCTCAAGCACGCTTCATTGAGATCACTTTTCATACGATCACTCACAAGCAAATCAACTAGCGAGTCAAAAGTCTCAACTTTTTTACTAGACAGATATTGCTTCAAAAACGCCGCTAAACGTGATTCGTATAATGTCAACGTATCAGAGGGACGTTTCTTAACGCGATTAAACCTTTCGAGAAAAGTTTTCGCAGACAGACCTAGGTCTTTAAGAATAGCTTCTTTCATCTTATCATAATCATCACGAATATCAAAACTCAAACGTGAATACAACGCTCTAGAACGAGTCAAAAAATATTTATATATTAAACGTGAGCAAAATTCGGGAGTGACGCCCAACTTATAAAATTGGTCCTCGACTCCTTTAAATTACCCAGGAGTATTTGTAACCTCGTCCGGTTGAAGTGCCAAAATATGCGTCAAAGCCTAACCATATCGTTTAAGTTAAGCAGTCTCATCGTCGTCATCAACCAGAACAGACTTACGCAATTTTGCTTTCTTGGAATCTCTCTCCATCTGAGCACGAATAAGCTTTAACTCCAGCTCCTTCAATCTTTCTTTATGCCTCCAGCGTTCTCGTTTCAGCTCTGAATCATCAGCTCGAGATGCTGCAACGGTTCCCGTTACTTGCTGACCCTTCAACACCCACTAAGCATACTGTTCTAACAGCTCATCACGGCTCCAGCTAAACACCGTTTCCTCAGGATACCTCGCCTTTAGTAGATGCAGGCGCAACGTATCGGAAGACGATTTTTTGAGAGGAGCTACTTGAATTTCGTTCAATTGGTCCATCACTAAAGAAAGACACTTGCACCAGTCTCCTCGGAGGCGTGGGTTCGAATCCCACCGCTGCCACCAGAATGTTACGGATTAGTCGGTTGTTTAGCCTACACTGCAGACCCACTAGACTCCTATAGGCCTATCTACTCATCGAAGAGCCAATAACAGTGTAAACTTTTCAAACAAAAATATAATACAGTAGCAAGCACCAGTAAACAAAAAAACGATTGGTTATAACAACCAAAAAAAACAATACGGCCATACAAGACCGACAAGAAAAAAACGTCCTGCCGGTCTACCGGCCACACAACCTTTAGGATCTCTCTCTGTCCGTGTCCGGTCAGCTCACTGACCCGTGACCGACCAGCCATTAGCACGTAGGCCACAAGTAATCAAGAGGCTGTCTGTCCGTGACACCTAGGAAGACTGAACTTGGTAGGAATGGTCCCTGGCACACGTGCATTCCGTGGACCAATTTCAAAGTCACAGGGTTAAAGGTCAAGGTCACGGCGGCTAATTGCGCAGTTTGCAAAAAATCCCCATAACTTCAACGCCGGTTGACCGATCAACTTCATATTTGGCAGGTGTTATAAGAACCCCTCCCCGCTTTGCCCCGGGTAACCTTGTTACCATGGCAACGAATAGCAACAGACCTAGAAAGCCCCAAAACAGCACGCACGTTCTCAACTGCAAGGACGGCCCCATAGCGGGCGGTCCATCAACGGCCGCACCCTCTTGTTTATTAACCGTTTAACGCAACAGTTGAATTGCAGGCCCTTATGCAGTGAACTTGGCGCAGCCATTAACACAAGCGGTAAAATATCCTGCAAAAACAAATGTAGATTTACACATTTCAGAAAATTAGTTGTAAATACTGAACATGTTTTACATATTTTTTTGATAAAAATGGAAGCTTAGCAGTGCAAAAAAGCACACTGCTTTTATTAGCTAGTTAAGTTCGTATATTATTTTTAACAGTGTTTTTCCGCGTTGGAAATTTATACAAAAGTTCGACAAATTACGCTGTTGTTTAGTGAAAAATTAAACATCTAATTGCATGTTGTAACATTTCACAAAATATCAATTAATTTTAGCCAAAATTAACCGGCTTTACGAAGTATTGTGTACTAAGTGAACGAAGAAAATTTGGTGCAAAATATTTTACACTACACGGATATCGTGATTTTTTGGTGTTAAAGTATTTTAATTTAATTCACTTTGTACGTACGAAATAACCATAACCAATTTGGGTATAGTTTTTGTCACATTTTTAATCGGCAGAATTCGATTCAAACAGCAGTGCACAGCAAGTGATGATGCAACCATCGAACTTTCAGTCGCAGATGTTCTTCGCCGATAACCACCAAACATTCAGCGTTTGGTCCGCGCCTACAGGTTATATTTTTTATAACAAGTTCGAGTAAAATGCCTGCTACTTGCCATGCTTTCTAAATTAAAATTTTTATGCGATGTGTTATATTGTAGTTAAATTTGAGAAAATTAACACTAGTCGTTAATCGCGTCCTTTGTACAACCAGTAATCGACGCACGACGTTGTCGACTATAATCACCAGCAAAGACATTAAACATATTGAATGTAGCGCATTGTTTAATAATATAATAATATGTTACGACTGGCGGATGATTGCAAGCGTTAGATTCCTGTAAAATAGCAATAATGATTGCGACTTGTAAGTTAATAACAGCAATAATTGTAACGTATTGCTGATGAACTAGATTTGCAGAGCACGCGCAGTGGCCATGGCCATATGACTGGTCACCACCATTGCCGGGATCTGCATCATCATTATCATCATCCTCAATATCGTCATCGCCATTTTCGCCGCCATCTATGTTTCCAAGCTGCCCGTATCCGGCTGCCATGGGACCCGTGTGGGGCGGATCGGAGATGCCGCAAAGAAAACCTTGGCGCCGACCAAACGTTTACAGCAGCAGTAGCAGCAGCAAGTTGATCAGCGGATATTCGTATCATGCGTCGCGTACAGCGAAAAGCAGAGCGACTGGCAGAACTCACAGTAGGTTCGAGCTATAATCTTAGTTTTAATAAAATGCGCACCTTTTCTGACAGTTGTATTAAATGTCATAATATCGTCCAATAGACATGTACAGTTGTTTTGTTGAAATTTTTAAAATAGATTAAGTTGACGAGCATTATGTATGCACCGTTGTAATTCAATTTAACATTTGATAACTATACTAGTTTTTTTAGCATCAATAATCTGAAGACAGACTATTGTCTATAGGCCTAATATGCACATAACGAGTGACGACCAGAGGGTTGTTTTAACTGAGTCAGGTCAGGTCAGGTTGTCGCGTAGTCGTGAGACCGTAGCGTCGCTCTTCCTCCGTGACCGCGCTTAATAGCCAGCTTCCATTGATCAGCAGGCAGACGGTTGCTGTTTCTTCGAAGTAGGTTTATCCACCTGCCACGTGAACGAAAGGGACGACGTTTTTATGTGGGGTCTGGGAGGCGTCCCTGAGACAACCTGACGCAATTTGGAGTGCCTTGTAAGCTGGAACTTCGTCGCCAAGCTTCGCTAGGTGTCCGAAGATGGCTGAACGACGGCAACAGATAGTGGTCGATAGAGGAGGGAGACCGGTACGAGTGGCAATCTCTTCGTTCCGTACGAATTGATGCTTAGGATGCGACGCTGGCATTTCATGTGGAATGCATCTAGTGATTTACTGTCTGCCACTGTGAGGGATCAAGTTTCAGATGCGTATAAGAGCACTGACTGTACCAAGGCGAGATAAACGCGGAGTTTGATAGAGAGGGATAATCGTTTGTCTTTCCAGATGTTATCTAATGAGGATATTACTGCGGAAGCCAAGCCAGTGCGTCTCCGTATGTCCGGACGAGACTGGCCGTCAGATGACTGAGAGCTTCCCAGGTATATAAAGTCGGAAACAGCATCTACGTGGTTTCCGTTGACAAATATTGTGTTAGGTTGGGGGCCGGACCCCAGGTTCTGGGTCTTGGTCTTTGGCCACGAAACCTGGAGGCCGAGAACTGACGCTGTTTCCGAGAAGCTCGAGAGGCATGTGGCGGCAGAGGCTGGTGATTCAACGAAGAAGGCCGTATCATCTGCGTATACTAAATCGATGAAAAGATCACGCCCGACGGTAATACCAGATCTAGATATCATGTGTCTCAGTATCCAGTCGACGGCCACAGAGAAGAGTGCTTAATTTAACTGAGTGCATTTCACAAATCGGTGTAATGACGAGATTGCAGTGTGATACAATATTCCATAATTACGTTTTGCAATTTTACTGCCGAGTTTATCAATAAAAAATAATTATAAAAACACGTCATAATTATTTGATACAGTTATGACAAGAACATAAGCACGTACTTTTCTTGGGCCAGTCTGTGCATGTACTGTGTGTACGTCTGCGAGTTTGTATTAGAGTTGAAAGTTTTTCAGCTGTCGGAGTTCATCCGCAAACTTCTTGACGACAGCGAGCTGCAGCAGCAATGGTTACTCGGAAGCTACGCTGTGAGTGAACTAGTGTTGGTCCGATGGGAAAACAAGGAGCATGGAGTTTTTCGAATTACTGACTCCAAGCGCATGGCGACTCTTTGGTGCCAGCACAAAGGCAACAAAACGATGACTTACGAGAAGCTCAGTCGCTCATTGCGGTAACTAATGTTTGCAATCTGCTAAATTGATCAACCTACCTGCATGGTCTACTTATATCTTTATAAATTCTTTACGTTGAAAGCATTTATAACCATTGAACCGTTGTAGAAACCATTTGCTTATTATTCGTAAAAATGGCATTTTTATTTGCCGCGACGTCTACGAGATATTTTTTTTTAATTTAACAATAATTAATTTAATAATAACAATATAAACGACGCTCGTGCACTTTCGTGATTATCTTAAGAAACAATGAAGCTTACAATATAAGCAGCACGTGAGTGCAATTTTAAGATAAAGATCGGTTATACCGTATTTTAGCAACATTTTAATCGATTCCTCTTATCTAATTTGTTATTTTATTTTTCTTACTTTCTGAATGTTTTGATTTAGTTTGTGTGTTGATTGATTCTGTTCAGATGGTCCCGATCGTCTGGGTTTCTGTCTGAAGTGCCGAAAAATGCCAACTTTCCCAAGAAGCTGTGTTTTCGCTTTGGTCAGCGCGCCGTCGACTTGTACTCCGCCCGCTGCATGGCCTAAGCTCCTCGACGCAGACTCGAAACTCGCCAAGCTTGACTGATTCTCTCCTGCAGTCGTACATACTTCCAATGAACGCGTGACTTATACTTACCATACTTAATCTTTATAAATGTACAAAACATCAGTTTATACACTCGTTAACAATGACATGCAATGACTGACACATTAAAAACAGCAAAAATCATTAAAAGGTGGTATCACTCACCATCACATTGTCTAACTGTTAATGTGCTGTTAAATAACATCACCTTTTTATGATTTTTCGTGCTTTCGGTGTGTCAGTCAGTGTCAGTCAGCGCCTATCTTGCACGGATACAAAGATACGGGGCTTCAAAGATTTTGGGGTCACGAGTTTGATTTTTTGAAGGTCACGTGACGTCATCGGTTACGTGACCATTGGACTCGGCCTTTGTGGTTTCCTATTGGTGGCCCATTGAAACCATGCGTCTATCTTGCACCGTTATGGTAATATAAAGCCTCATAGTTGCATTTGCCCATGTTAAAGGCCAAAATTTCACTGCGCATGCTTCGTGTCACATGACCTGTAAACAGGGGGTCCAAAATAACCACATATTTAAAATTTTCAAGTCCATATTGCCTATTCATTATAAAACTTTTATTGTCCTACGATGACGATTAGGTCCGTTTATAAATGAAATTTTTATACAGGAGGGTTTTTTAGGGCCGTCATTAAAAAAGGTAGGGGGTCTACGGTCCCCCCAAAAATTTGATTTTAGTTTTTTCGGTAAATTGTACTTTTGATTAAACGTGAAACAGCAGTTTGAAGTAGACCATAAGCAACATTATGATCTGATTACTATAATGGTGTTCACATTATTGCATTTTGTGTTTTTTGCTGTGTTACATTAGTTTTCTGATGAGATATAGGACATGTGTGCTTCAATAGACTTTGGTTGATTAATAGATTTTAAATGGCAACACGTAAGCTAAGCATAATATACTTATGTTTACTTAGGCTAGTAAAGAAACATTTATATGTATTATACTAGCAGTTGGACTTATCATTTGAATATAATTTTGTCAGTTTAAGTGTGTTATAAAGCCTGCAAGGTTGTTAGAGTGAAGTGTTAGATTTTTCGGTCTGTTAATGATTGTTATATACATTTACAATGTAAACTGCATGAGATTTGGTCAAATAATTTTCAGGAAAGTCATTCAAATTGTTGCCACGAGGTGTCATATTTTACGGCTAAAAATGCATTAAATTTGACTTCGGCTGGAGATGCGCCCCAAACCCAGCTGGGGGAGCTTACAGCGCTCGACCAAACCCCCGAGCTGCATTTTAGCGGAATGTACTTATAAAGGGAGGGGAGGGCAAGAAAAAAGAAAAGAGGAAAAGAAAAAGGGGAGGGAAAAAAAGGAAAGAAGGAGGAAATGAAGGGAGGGAAAAGAAAGGAAGGGGAAAAGAGTAAACCCCCTAAAAATTTAGTGAGGTTTTTGTGCCCAATTTTTGACTTTGTGGATTTTTTAGGGGTTAGATATTAACTTCAAATTTCGGTTCCCAAAAAAGTTTTACCCTTGCGTGAGGCCGCGTTGTCCGAGCCATCGCGCGTGAAAATCCGCCGGGCGGTCTGACGTGTAGGTCGGCCAACAAAAAAGGTATATATATATATATATATACG
>Ga0209454_1003539_pt1 | contig 11234 bp, 5 predicted proteins | sample WorMetHERISLAND1_2_FD_187400 | JGI IMG/M metagenome (GOLD analysis project Ga0209454, IMG submission 187400) | Marine gutless worms symbiont microbial communities from Max Planck institute for Marine Microbiology, Germany - Olavius geniculatus... | ecosystem: Host-associated > Annelida >...
CCCACAGGCAGTCACCCATCGCAGTATTAACCGGGCCCGGAGTACAGTAACTTCGCTGATCGGATCAGACGCGTTACCACTACACCACGCCTACCGCCCCAAAGCCATCTTAAGAATTAGACAGCATTAATTGAAAAACCACAATGTCATTATTGATAACGACAGATATTGATATTTCGAATATCTTTTCTTGCTAGTTGTCTTGATGTTCGAAAATGTGAAAAATAAAAAAGAAAAAAACAATATAGCAATATGAAACTACAGACTGATTTACTTTGGAGCCTACACCAGGGGGCAGGGATAAATAATTTTTCGCTGCAACAAACACAGAAGATCCCAACTTCCAAGCCGTCGTTCAATAAATTGCTGCACAGCTAATCGGTCTTCGTCAACGTATCACGTCACTCCGTTGATTTAGTAAACTGTTGCATTCACTCATCATCAGTAACTGTAGCATTATGACGTACGTTGACACAGGGATCGGCTGGCAACATTTAGCAGTATATGTGGCTTGCAAAAACGCTGTTTTCCGGCCTGTTCGTCGTTGGTTGTGTCTCTCGCATTGATCCGGTTTAGTCGCGAGTGAGACGTACGTATATGCAGAAAGCGATCGATCACTTTGAGCGGCGGCGTCTGAGGCCGTCGTAAGGAATGCCAAACGATACAGAAGCACTAGCAGTGCATGCAGAACTACTAGTGTCCAGCTGCTACACAACTGCTGGCCACGGCCTCCGGTTGTCGTTTTGGTGGGTGGCAGGCGGTCAAGCCGCGAAAAGCTGGCTTTGGCTTATGACGACATAAAATATTACGGCATACAGTGTGACATGCAAGTCTAGCGCGCGGCTGCACCATTAGCACTAATAAGCTGTCAGACGTGACGCATTCGCCGCGCTGCTGCTGCTGTTTCTATCGCAACAGTTCATCTCCGACAATTACGTCTCGTTTATCTTTTTCCCGCCGTCAAGCGACGAGGAATGATACATCACCTATACATATCGCAGTGCGCACATAGTGATGCACGGAAATGCGCGTTTTCATCAATTATCGATATCGTTAAAGTGGTAGCTAGTAGGCCTAGGCTAGTCGGAGGACCTGCATGCATGCGGTGGACAAGGTCTCGGCCCTATCATTTCAACAGTGAAACGAACGGTTTCTAGGCACATATATTACGTCTGTATCTCCATCTGGCCTCACAATATATCAAATCTATCATACACTAATATAGACCAAACAAGAAACCTAAAAACGAACTGAATAAACTGAACTAAAATAAACTGCCAGTTTTTACAAAGTACAGTGTGAACGCATAACAAAAAGCCTAGCTGTCGCTTGTCGCTCGGATAGCCGACGGTACTGGTTATTAGTGACTTTCAAGGTCATCCAAGGTCAATGATATTCATCTCATCTGAAAAGGCATATGTCACTTCCTATTAAGGATTAATAGTAATCTTAGCCCTGTCTCTCACCATTTCCGAGATACGGCCGCTTACAGTATAGCTTAAAACTTTCCATTAAAAACTGCCGCCAAACCGCCTATAAAGTCTATAAGCCTAGTGGGCTGCGTCCGTGTATTTCTTTTAAGCCTATAAAAAGTTGCCACCGCCCTATCCGATGGTACCATCGCTGACCCCCTACGACTCATCGTTTAGCTACAATACCGCACGATTGGCATACCATTGTACGTCATGACCCTTTAGGGTCGTCCAAAATCTATAATTTTCATGTCATTTGAAAGCCAATATGAGACTTCCAATTATTAATCAATAGCAACCTATGCCCTATCTCTCACCGATTAGCCACAATACACCCGTGACAGATAGACGGACAAACGGACAGACGACAACCATGCCATAAGCTCGACCGTTACTTAAGTACGGTCGGCTAAAAACGAAATGTAGCCTAGTGGGCTGCGTCCGTGTATTTCTTTCAAATTTCCTAAAATATGTTTTATAGAAAATTGTTTGTTGTTGTAATACATTGTTCGAACGTGTTTGCCGCATTTCTAACAGTTGAATAGTCAAAACAACGTTGATTCGTCTTACGAAAAATATCTGGCGAAGAGAAAGACGGCCACAGCAATGGGTTAACATTACAGATTGAACTTGTTTTAGCACAGACGTTGCCACGAAAAGACTCAACATCGGGATCATTCATCTAAGCATATTTGTATTTGTCCTCAACTGTCTATGACTGCAAAACATCAAAACAGAGACAAAAGATTCTCGTTCAGCAAGACACTACATCAATTGTCACTTTGTGTGTCAAACAGTGTCATGTTATACTTATTCATTATTTGGTTAGTAGATGGGAGCGGACGATCTCCAAGGACGTTCTGCGTACGGCGGCCGGTTGCGGACGGGGAGCCGATTGTTGGTGAACGACTGCATGGTGACAACATTCGGTGCAGCAATCATCAGCATGCCGTGGCAGGATCGTTGCAGCTGTGTTTGGCTCCCTACAGACCTATCGCCGCGTATCATCATGAGCTGCTGCTTGGGCATTTGGTGGTTTTGTGCACATAAGTCACACGCAACAGAATCCTGTTTAGCTGACTGCTTTCGCTAACACTCGGACGTTCTATGATCCCATTTCTCGGTAGACCTGAAATCGGGCAATATGGCGTGACACTCAGTGAATGATGCGGGTTCAGTTGAGAATAAAGTCGTTCGTGCGATCTCAAAATGGTAATAATCTCTATTATGGCAGCTTTACTTATAGGTGACAATCGCCCAAAGCCACACAGAGTGGCGGAATTATTCAACTGTAAATTTTACAGCTGAAAGTCGTTCCATTTAACCTCTGCCATACTCGTGGCTTTTGGTTGGTGAGGCGTTACTGCCAATCCGATCAAACGTGATTAAGCGAGCAATTTGCTAATGTGATTTTCTGCACGTTTGCATTTTTGCCACTAACCGTATCAGTACACATTCGGCGAAACGTCATCTACAAAGCACAGTCGCGGGGTTTTCCAGACGCATTCGAGATAGAATGATAAACTGCCTTCCCGCAGATGAAGAATAAACGCAATAATGGCGTTAATCACCCAGCCTAGACGAGATGCAGTGACGTAGGCTTACGTGGACACATCAGCAGCAGCAGCAGCTCCGAGTCATATAGCGCACTACATCCTTGCCAGGAAACGACGGCAGCACAGCAACGGCGCCGTCCATACATTTGTTGAATATCACGGAATTCGAGAAAAACTTCCCGTCACAGAGTCAACGCAGCTAAATCGCAGCAAAAAAACTAGAGAAATGAAAATCCGGGAACCTCCTTTTAATGTTATGCCTATCTGTATAACTGCTATATCTATGCAGTATCCGAGCAATTTACCATGTATGATAAAGGAACGAAAAAGAAGACAAAAAAGATATGAAGATATCACTGAGTAAAAAAAATCGGCGACTTTTTCAGCAGGCCCAAGATTCGCTCGTGTAGACTTCTATACTTTGGGTAGATGCACATAATAATGTTGCTGTCAAAGTTTGACGAAAATCGACGACAAAAACTGAACGCAGCGTCACGTTCTAAAAGCGATAGACATATCTGCTAACAGTCTGGTATGAAAGTAACGCACACTGGTTTCATATCTGTACGCAGCAGTAGACCTGACATTAATATCCGGACAGTATTCATCGCATTGCTAGAGACAGTCCGCCAGAACCATGGACATCGAACAATGTAGAAGAACGTCAATGTCAATTTCTAGGCAGAGTTAGCCGATGTGCTATAGCTTGAATTCGCCTGTAGATGTGTATTCAACTTGGCCATTCGTCACAGCCAGCTCGACAGTTGCTGACACTCGAGTCAATGTCGGCGACAAGGCGAGAAATTTCATTACAACAACTGCAGACGTGTAAAACGTCGTGCGAAGGTTGGTCACAAATTATTGCAGCGAGCGAGTGATAGCGCAATGGGTGATATATTGCTTGACTAGCGGTCTTTCATTCTACAGTATTGACAGTACACAACCGTCATAGATCTCCAACGCTGCAGCCATATGCACGCTACAACTCGGTAGTTGTAGCGTGGCTTCATAACAAAGGACAGCAAAGGATGAGCGACAACCCCCTAAGTTTTAACCTGTCGACAATTTGTTTTCAAAAAAAAGCAAAATTGGAGCTGAGAATTTCCCATCTTGAAAAAATTCAAGAACAAAATTAAAATTTTGATCACTCGGAATTGTTTTTGTCGGAAATTCACAGCGCTGTGTTGAAAAATTGCAATTTCCTTTCCCCTACTATTTAATCCACCCACGACGCTGCATGTGCGTGACGTTGTAGCCTATATCAGACTTCTTTGACATCTGTGGTGTACTTGGTGCCACCGACGCGTAGTTTGACACCGCCCTGTGACAGGACCGGTAAGGTGCAATCACGTAGCACGCAGATGCAGCGGGTGTGGCATGTCGTGGATCAATACACGTATAATGTCATTAATAATTCTATGCAGGATAAATAGAACAAATACTGCAGCGCAGTACATAGTTCCACAAAACGTTTTTTTGTAGTTATCTCCGCCAAATCAGGCGGAGGTTATGTGATACCCGGCGTTTATCTGTTGGTTTGTTACAGTCGGATTTGGCTGAAATTTTCAGGAAATGTTAGACATAAGGTATTTTAAAAGTGATTAGATTTTGGTGGTGATCCAAATAAGTGTATGGATCCAGAATATGAGTAACTGATTTTTTGCCATTGAGGTAAATGGCACAACGTTAAGAAGTGACATAGCATTGGCGAAAATTTGCGTTCTCTGAGTACCCTTCTAGTTACCAGTACTAAAAAAATATTAAAGTAACGGTTTTACAGCACATAACTTCTGCGAGTACAGTGGCTGCAAAGTGATACGAATAACTCGCACAGTTCGCGGAAATAAAGAAGACCACTTAGTAACGGGAAAAACTGGCGTAGGTCTAAAAAGTTTGCGTTAAAGCTTCTGGTCGGATGCAGCGGCAACGGCGATCTGACGGCAGGTGGCAGAACGCTGGCGGGAGCACATGCAGTCGTCATCTGAAACTCGTCGTTACACGAAGTCCTGACTGGCGTGTCACGTGATGAACCGACGACTGCAAACAGAGAGAAGATATCTCTGACAGTTGACCACCCACATCGGCACAACTGTCAGTGCTAGCAGTAAATAGTATACAGCTCGTATACTGCGATGCACCCACAGAGTGTCTCTGAAGACTGTTGGCCATATTAACTTCTTCGTAAAATGTTACGTCGTCTGTCAATAAGTATAGAACGTTTTTGAAAGTTGTGAATCAATTTAAATATTTGTTGGTGAAAGATATGCCCACATAGGAAGACGACACAATTGACCACAACCGTGAGATAATGTACAAGTATATAAAGTGGCAGTAAATTGTAAACGGATAACAAGTTAACAACAACGTGTTTACATCGTTGCAAAAACGATGTGCGATTATTGCAAAAACCGTGAGCCACAGAAAACCATAAAACCGAGTAGACCTTTTACAAAAAAAGTTTATGAAGTTAAAGAACGTGAGTATGTAACGAATTTTTAAATACTTTTCTAACCATAATGGTAACCTGGGCCATCTATTATGCAATGTAAATGTGCAAATGCAATCAAAACTGATTGACGTCCGTTGAATGTCGTCACTTCTATTGTAGATGTTCTCGCTTAAATTACATTCGACGTTGCCGTCATCAACGGCAAGTTATAAAAGAAAACTGATGAACATACAGCATCTATGTGTACTGAGGCAGTCCATTATATGTGCCGGATTAATTAATTTCGATAGTATCACGACGCACACAAAAGTCGCAAGTCGTGCCTTCGGAAGTTTTTACGCACCGAGCAACGACACGAAAGTAAATGTCATAATGTTGCTTCTGTCCAGATGTATGCTTTTGTTGCGAAAGTCACGCCGCTTTTTAGAGTAAAACTGAAATATTGAGACTAAAGATTGCCCTCCCGCGCACGACATACGCGAAAACTTTGCGATAAAATTTTCTTTACGATAGCAAAATGCGTCGATTTGACATCGTTATGTTTGTCTGCGGCCTACTGGGACCTATATGTACACGCTAAAAAATTTCCGATCATGTACAATAATTAAAAACTCATTTCAGTGTAGTACAAATTCGAATGTCATCATTAAACTAGCCAACCTTGAAAACTTTCACTTTCATATGCTGTACAAGCTAAGTATATAATAAGGGTTATTATTCATCTGTTTTTGTCAACGCTCTATATTTCTGCATCTTTAGAATTTTTATACTTATAACTTTCCGCACTACTAGGCCTAACTGATAAGTATCTTTGAAAAGTAAACATCCACGACGTATTGCGATTTAGTGGTGATAGACCGCCCATGACGAAGACGCACCCAGTAAATATTATGTAGTTTTGTAACTAACCTGAGATAGGACAGCATATCATAATCGAAGTCAATGGTCGCATCACGGTCTCTGGCTTCCTTGTCTTTGTTCTTGCTGCCTTTACGGCGGAACGAAAAGCGTGTCGACTGGATGCGTTCCATCGCCGATCTGCTGTTGAGTTGACTGTGTACTGGCGCTGTGACGAATGAGCAGCAGCGACAACGTTCAGCAGATGACGTCAGTGATGCAGCAGCAGCAGCAGTAGCAATAGGCCTACTGGTCGACTTGTCGCCGCTATCTCGTTATCACCGGCTCATCCGCGATCCTGCCTCCTAGTTCGTCGTTGTCGTCGCCGCTTCGTCTAATGCATCTTAAAGGCGATCCAACTATTCATAAGCGGTATGCTAGACTGACCGAGAATGCAGTGGTCGTTCGGCGCAGCAGACGAAGGTCAAGTGGTCAATGTGAGTCGTGCGCATCCACTAACTGGCTCGACCAGCCTTTCAAGGCGTTCAATCTGGTTTAATGCAATATCACTGCTAGTCAATAACGACTGCGTTTCAGAGGCAGCTACGTGAGAACCACAAAGACTAATAGTTTTGAGTAGCTGCTCATAGATTTTGCTTTCACCTAGACAATTAAAAAACAACAATTTACAAATGGAATAGAAGTATATCGATTTTTATCACGACATGAAGCAGTATACGTTCTCCTATAAAACATGTTGGCCGTAAAACAAAACGTTGGCCATAGGACTGGAAAAACAACAGAAAAAAAATATCAAAATTGCACGGCGTCAAATTAAGAAGTTGCGCATTTTTGGTACTATTTAAAACTTAGCAAGGTCGAACAAAGCAAGCCAATAATGCTCAAAAACATAACCTGATTCGGCTGAAAAGTGCCGCTTTCAGACGAACGCAAAATACATAGCTAGAAATTTCAAAGCCACCAAGCACTCGGAGATGTTTCAATAGCTGAACGTAACGGATTTACCAACAGTTCTATTGTGTGGAGTGAAATTGAGCAAGCATACATGTAGAGTGGCTTCTATCTCCTTAAATCTAAAATCACTTTCTCCCTCACTTTCTGGCTCAATTAATTTTCCCCACTTTGGACTATACTATTTAATCCACCCACGACGCTGCATGTGCGTGACGTTGTAGCTTTTTTGGTTCCTTTCCCTCTATAGCGAAATAGTTTGTTAAAAGTGTAGATTAAGAAATAGAGGAAAGTGAAAAACAAAATGAGGACTTTTGTCAAGAGTGTTGATTGTCTAGTTAAATATAAGGGAAAAGTTTTCATCTACACCTTTAACCAAACTTCCCGCTTTTTTCCCGCTGGGCGCCAGCTGCGCCCACCAGGTATAGAAATAGAAGCCACTGCAAAATAATCGTTTACTGTCTATGCCACAGTTATCAATGACGCGCTTTCCAGTTTTCATGCCTAGAACAATATTATTCTTTGTTTCGCAATTTGTACTGAAAGGGCGATCTTCAGTTAGTTCGACTAAAAGCATATTTGTACAGCGCCACAAACCCTGCAATAAGAAAAAAAACAGAGACACTGGTAGGCCTACGTTACAGTTGGGAACTTACGATTAGTTGCAACGGTAACTATTTAGCCTGGTAGGGAACAAATAAAATTATAATGTGGATGACATTGTGCTTCAGAAACAGGGTGATTTCAGCTCTTTCGGAGATTTCAGCGCTACGTCAGATATTGACTGTCGCAGTCGCTGTTACGTATAGCCTTTAGCCATAATGCTGTATACTGCGAGTAGCCTACACCGTCGTACTGTCGCAGACTACTTGGATTCTTGACGAAAGCAATCTAAAGTGGACAGTAAGAAACGTGATTAGCATGAGTGTGGACTACTCGACTAACTCACTCAATTCTCATTGAGATATATATAGCCTACAGTACTATCGGATCAATCGACGAAAAGCGTGCAGTAGCATACAGTAATTAGCTTGCCGTAGCTGTAGGCCTAGGCCTGTGCGACGACCGCATGCAATAATAAGGATACGAGCAAACAGGCTGGCTATTATTCAGATGCAAATGCCAATACGCAGGGCCGGATTAAGACCAATTAGGCCGGATGCTGTTATTTAGACAAGGGCCTAATTGTCTTTGGCATTAAAAACCCAGGAGCTCCCCCAAATCTCCCATCTCCCTCTGCAACACAACCAGGCTCATATAGCATACTAGCAAGACAACCACGGCGAACAACCCTTTACTGAATGCGGTATAGGCCTAACTTACGTCGACATATTGTCGCATAAACTGATGATCATAATTTTTGCATTTTTATGTCTTCAAGTAAAACCACAATTATCACAATGTCACATTTACACCGTAAACTGATAATCCCCTTTCTTTCCCCTCCTCCTCTACGTCTTTCTTTCTTTCTCACCTTTTCATTTTCTTTTCTTTTCCCTTCCCTTGCTCTTATTTCCTTTGTTTTACGAGTAAGAGACCTTAAATCCAGCAAAGGATAAAAAGAAGCAAAAAAGAAACACGGAGGAAACGAAGGAAAGACAAAAAGGAAAAAGAGAAAAGGTCAATTGGAAAAAAGTAAAAGGAATAAAAGGGGGTAGAGGATGTAGGAAGAGACTGGACTCGATCTCACGCACTTTCCGGGACTTTGGCAGCAATACCTTACACTGTGTCTCAAAAAAACATCCCCGACATTTTCGACCGTAACTTGATAAATAATTATCAAATTTTGATAATTTTTGGTACGAATATTCCTGACACAACTTGCTATCAAATAACCGTTCAGTTTCCCACCTTATCCAATCTTTGTTTCTGCACTATCTAGGGAAAACACAACCAGCGAAATATTTTTTATCCAATGCGATATGATTGCTTAATTAGCATAACGCGTAAAAACATATTTTGTTCACATTTTTGACACTTTGGCTAACAGTTTATCCAGTTGTCCATTATTCAACTGCCTGTAGTAAAATTGCTTGAAGTGTTGGCCCACTATGCGAACACAGGCAAGAAGACGCTTTCTCCATTCACTGACAGCAGTATCGATAATGTTCTGCTGCAGACCAATCCAGGCTGCACCAGTCGCTTCTCGACTTCACAAAAATTCCTAAACTTCATCTGGTAGATACAAACACTGACAGTTGACTGACGTTGACAGTCAAACCTTGTAATAAACCGGCCCACAGATTAGGATAGATGAAGTTTATTGACGTTATTTCATTCATTTTAACATATATTATGCTTGGTCTGCTTTCCCCGGGTAGTGCAAAAGCAGACGTTGGGTGAAGTGGAAAGTAAAACACTTATTTAATGGTTGTGTGAAAAATATTTCTGCCAAAAATTATTAAAATCTGCTAATCATTCTTCAAGTTACGATCGATAATGTCGGGGATGTTTTTTTCAGGTTTTCTGTTTATTTCAACACATATTTCGCTTGATCTGCTTTCCCTAGGTAGTGCAGAAGCATACAGTGGGTGAGGTGGAAAACTGAACGGTCATTTAATGACAAGTTGTGTCAGGTATATTCTTACCAATAATTATCAAAATCTGTTAATTGGTTTTCAAGTTACAGTCAAAAATGTCGGGGAGACACAGTGTATAGGGGATCTGGGATAAAGCAACTACCTCAATGGGGTCCGGGGCCGAGCCCCGGCCGCAAACGCATTTTTACGCAGTTGGGCTCTCAAAAACGCATGTAATGGCAACAGTTCAAGTCGTTTATGTACAATGGAAACGGTTGTTGCAATTTTTTGACGTTAATTATGTAACCGTGAGCCTATTTCACCAATGGGCCGGATGCTGCAGCATCCTCAGACCCCCGCCCTTAATGCAGCACTGCCAATCAGTAGCGGTTTCAGCCCTCAGTATCTGGGAGGGGCACGGCCCCATGGCGAGCGCTGTAGCGCGAGCCTATAACGGGGGTCTGGGGCGGAGCCCCCAACGGGGTCCAGGGGCAGAGCCTCTGATGGTGGGTCAGGAGAGCGAAGCCCCCTTAAAGCTGAAGCGCTTTTGGTTTTTGGGCATTCAATGGAAGCTGCAAATTTGCCCACTTTTCTAAAATTTGGTAACGCAAAGAAATCAGATATTTGTGTTATCTTTGCAAAAATTATGGGTGGCCACGAAACTGGAGACCTGGAGCAAAAATGGGGGAGGTTGTGCCCACCCAGCCCAGGCTTAAAACCGCCACTGCTGCCAATACGTCGTGTAACATTTTGAATTTTTTACGTTCTACTGCAAAGAGTTTTTAAACACTTTTGAAGTTATCATTTGTTTCACCTGATTCGGAGCTTTTTGAAAGGACTATAAAAATTTAGGCCCGAAGAGCCAAACATCGAGACCGACGGCAGAGATTGGATGTTGTCTTGCGCCTTTCCAAAATGCGCGTTTTGCTGCTAAGCACTCAGGCCAACATGCCGCCACTACAAATCAGTGTAACGTAGGCCCACCACAGCTAAATGCGCAAATAACAGAAGTTCGATTTTAGAAAGAATTCCGATAATTTTTATATCTTTCATTTTTCTTTCATAAACTGCTTGGAGCTTTGACTGCGGTCGGTGGCGACTGACGGCCAAACGTTTAGCCTACACGCATTAGGTAGCTACCGTAGCTCGCACTTAATTGTGCGATAAAAATACTACATAACTTATTTTGCTTTAATGCAGAGTTGCAGCACATGCAGTAAACCTCTGCAGTAAAATAATGCTTCTCTGTTAGTCTTTGCTCTGCGTTAATGATAAATACCGTAATAGGCTAAACGAGGTCGACCGATTGACAGCGGTCGTCTCCACTTGATTCATTTCATTTTGATTTATTTCATCCCACGTACGTGTGCGAGCGAAGTGTCTAATGGTTCAAGTTCAGCTACGCTTACTAACCTACTGCTTGCTTCTC
>Ga0209454_1003540_pt1 | contig 11234 bp, 8 predicted proteins | sample WorMetHERISLAND1_2_FD_187400 | JGI IMG/M metagenome (GOLD analysis project Ga0209454, IMG submission 187400) | Marine gutless worms symbiont microbial communities from Max Planck institute for Marine Microbiology, Germany - Olavius geniculatus... | ecosystem: Host-associated > Annelida >...
CCTGCTGGACCGTGGACCACCGACCGCGAGTTATTTTGGCGAACAAATTGTGCATAGAATGATTTTACGTAAAATAATATGAAGTGCCGCGGGAATTCAAACCTCAACAATAACTGTATAGTACGATTATTGTCCGCCGTCTGCAAAAATCGCAACAGATTGTGCATTTGTTTTCTTTTCTGAAAATTGATGAATTTTGACTGCGATTTCCAAAAATCGTCTTAAAATCCGTTCACAGTTTGCTAAGTGCATGATCCTGCACGAAAGAACAAACAAAGGTTAAACCTCGTTAAGTCGGCAGAAGCAAATTATGTATAGAGAGTGGTCCAAAAATACGGAACCCTTGATTTTGTTTTGCTATAACTTCCGTGAATGTACACCGATTGTAACCACTTTTTCACTGTTCCACCATGAAAAACATAGCGCATAAAAATAAAATTACGCTAAACACTTCACTTTTTATTATGAAATCACTCTACCTAGCAAAACGTATACAATACACGCAAAATAGAATTGATTACCAGAAGAAAAAGACACAGATGTTAGCGCGATATCAGGATATATTCGTCATTTGTGTTTACCTGTAGTGTGAGAGTGATGCCTGATTGCAGCAATGCACAGGTGAGCAGTGATGACGACGTACAACGACGTGCATCGCAGCATCTTCAACAGCGCTCAATGATGCTAGTCATTCACAGTCAGCCGCGGCTGAAGCACGCAGTTATATACCGCCGCTGAGTTAGTGTTGTGCGATCACAGAAATTGGAGACACAATAACGATATCGCTTCAGGTATCGCGATACTCAATATTACCGCGATACCGGAAATCTGGAACTGCATATGAAACGTCAGACCCTCCTACTCCTGCTATCTGGTGTGCCCTCTTGTCAGGTCTCGCGTTTTCAGTCATCTATTAAGCGCACTCAACTACAACTGTCCAGGAGCTGTTGTTGTTTGATAATTAATCACCGCTAGGCCCTACTGTTCTTGTCCATCTGGATGCACTGCAAAGTAGGCCTATAGACAACCTTAGCGACTGAGACACGTTTGTCTTGCATTTGGCCTATGACTACTGTTAAGTGCTAACTGGTCAAGGACTGCAGCTTTTATTTGGTGGGCCTAGAATTTGTCAACAATGGAGAGATCTAAACTGCACGGTATCGTCACATGTCGTCATCTCACGATACTTCGCAGTATCGCGGCATCGCGATACACCGTGGTGAGGTTGGCGATACCGATATCGTCAATTCTGGTAATTGGTATCACGATACTGAGGTATCGCCGGTATCGCACAATACTACCGCTGACTGTGACCGGCAGTTCCGTACGTCAGTGCCGATACAAGCGATGACACCGCTGGCGGTGCCGACGACACTCAAACTCAAAGACGACGCTCTCCACCATCTCACCATTTAGCTGGCCGTCTGGCAGTTAATTTGCGCCGCGACGAAATGGCAAATAAACACTGCTTTAGAACGATACGTTTTGGTTCAGTTTTCTGCCAAATTAGCAATAACGCAGGCCGTGGCTGCATATTCCGGTCGTCAAGTGAAAGCGTTTTGCTGCCATCGAAACACGTAGATCGGTGTGATACGTATGGGACTACGAGTACTGTCTTAAATATTTCGATATGGAAGTCCAAGGTCGATGTGAAAAGGCGTAATAGTGCGTGTGTTAATGCACTTTTGAACGAATAAAAGCCGACAATACAGAACAGTAGCCACGACCAATGTACAAACTGACGGCTATTAAAAAATAATAAGCTACAGATCAACCGAATGCGAATACTGTACATTTACTGCGTCAGAGCCCCAATAGATACAGTAGCACCAGTGATAAAATCTAACTCATCGGCAGAAAAAGGGGAAGGGTTAATATGGGCGGCAAGTGTACCGCGTACTGGTTTATAATACCGCTGCTCCTTAAAGGCCAGTACAAAGCGACGTAACTGAACTGAACCGTGTCAGTTCAGTTCAGTTACGTCGCTCTGTACGCGCCTCAAGTCAGTTTCGATGGAAGTTCTACGCCAGTGCCGTATCGTCGCAGTAAGGCGCTAATCCTGGCAACTTCACATAATCCGTGTGATGGTCGTGGACGTGCTACAGCAATCACCGCAGCCGACGACAAACCGGGAACGCTGAAACCGCGAAACTGGATAATAAAGCACGAAAAACTCAGAGCTGAAAAAAGCGGGAAAACGAATTAAGTGTGCGATTAATGTAGTTAACTTTAGCTGTTAACACTTTTATGTCATGAAGATACGTCTAGGGTTGTAACTGCATGCAAAAAACATGCACGTGAAACTTCATTAAAAACACACAATTTCCTGACTGCATAATGTCAGATATACAGATATGCAAATAGGCCGAGTACTGTTCGTATTCGTGAAGCCTCTAATCGTCACACTTAAAACATGTCAATACATTTTTTCCAGTGAGTAAATAATGTCTTGCATTGTCGACCATTCTCATTTCTTGTGTGCCATTATCCAGTCTCGCATTTTCAGTCGCCCCGATAAAGCACCCAGCAAGCCACGTTTACGCCGTAGCCACTACGTCTGATCATTATGCTGCCCCCGGCTCGTTTAGCACATTAATCGGAATAAATTGGACGCTGTCGCCATCGCGGCCGCGTGCCAGTGCCGTCAGAATAACAAACGGCGCAGCGATCGACCTAACGAACAATGAACAGGGACGTACGAAATGGCTGCCGACCACGGAGCCGAACCGTAAATTAGTCGGAGCATCGCTGTATACGGTCGTAACTAATTAGCGCGAAAAACTCCCTCATATAGCTGCAATCAACTGGCCAAGCCAATGTTATAGCGTTTCCACGTGGAATATTTTCCATCACATGTACATTATTTGTTCCGTCCCCTGAACGTGATTGGAACAATTTAGACGCTCTGGTTTAACTGTACAGAACTGTTGCTGACAATAGGTACAGCGCTTCTCATTCGCATTTGTGACGATAGCGCTGTACGAGTTATTTGATTGCATTATATCAGATTGGCTGAGATTACACAGATTACTGCGGTATGCTGCCCCAAAATGACGCTTGCTGATTCTTTCCCATTTGATGTGCGATATTAATATTGTGAAAAACTTCATGTCTGCTACCAAGCAGTTGGTTTAATATATACCCGCAGCTGTCGAATCATCAATCAACAGACGACTGACAATCCCGTTCACACACTGCACTGCCAGCAACACGACCAAACGTATACGGCCAGTTGTACCTAAAGACGCGTACAAAGCGACGTAACTGAACTGAACTGACACGGTTTAGTTTTGGACGAACTGACCAACGAGCAAGCAGGACGAGCCCATTGGTCATTGGCTGACGCGTACGTGATTAGACGTTATTAGACGGTGCCTAGGCCTAAAAAGTGTAATGCGTTACTGCTTGCATATTGGTCAGTTCGTCAAAAAACTAAACCATGTGAGTTCAGTTCGGTGCAGTTCAGTTACGTCGCTCTGTACGCGCCTTAACTGAGTCTGACGCTGATTGTGCATAGAGCGAGTAGGGCGGGAGGGATTTTGTTCTTTTTCTCCGCATCTCTTGTCCCACATTCCCTGCCTGGTAGACTTAATCCTGGTAGTGCGCTGTCGGATCACGTTCATTTTGTCACCGTCAGTTGAACAAAAGACTGACAAACTGCGCGCAAACTGTCGCAGCTGCTGATTAATGCTTTTCTTCGAATTTTTTTCACATTTTCCCGACGCGTGGCTGTATCTGTAGGGTCAGTGTTCGCCACAAAACGGTTTACAAAGAGTAATACCACAACTGAAATGACGCTAACTTATAGGCCTAAACTCGTTTATAAAAAGGCACAGGATATTTATCCGGCAGCCGTCTTGGGCCGGCCTTAACCGCTACCTACAAACACCCCTGGGTGCTTGCTCGTATGTACCGTATGAATTAACGTACTGATGTAAGCTTAATAATAATAAGTTATTCTACACCAAAGTTTGTCTGATGATGATGATGAAAAGAAAGAGCGACAGAAATTCTGCGACTCTGAAGCTTACTATATTGATAAGCATGAATCGGAGACGAATTAGGCGGAGAAAATAATGTGGTGCTAGGTTTTGTATTTGTTGTTCCACTTTCTTATTCCGATTCTTATCTGCATCTGTGCTGTCGTCGCACAGTGATGACCCTAGAAACCGATTCTTCATTCGTTCCGGCTCTTTACAGCAAAAGGTCATTCAGTCAGCCAGTCAGTCACGTGAAGCAGAGTGAGCGATAATATCGGCAATTCGCTGGCACGCCACGTGTCGCCGCACGTGACAAACGGGACGTGGCGGGCAGACAGGAGTCCCGATGACCCGTATCGGGTCTGGTCATGGGCCAAGTCCGACCGACCGGCCGTCTGTCTGTCTTCCCGATCGTGGACGTACTGTGGCGGGATCGATCGTGGCATCTTGCAGAACTGCGAGTGACGTGACGCGGTGTGGGGACTTAGCGTTGTGACCTGAAGTGTGATGTGACGGGACCGGCGTGTAAGCACGTGTGAGGTAAAGGGGGCTTTGGGGAGACGGCGCATTATGACTGGAAGCGGTCTAATAGGTAACAAAACAACCTTTTCTTGACTTACTGTATCGTGATTGAAAAAAACCATGATAAATGACATTTTTTGCTAAATTTATAGGGGTTTTGGTTAGCATTCCTGGTTTTGGTGTTCTGTCACCCCTGTGAGCAATTTTTCTGTTAGATCAGGCTTGCCGTTTGTATGAAATTTTCCACGCTTATCTGTGTACACTACTGAATTTCTACAAAGCACGGCAGGGGCATGGTCGCCTATCCCCCAAAGACCAAGAATAAAACATAATTAAAATGCTGTGGTAAATGATTTGCACCGGAAAACCGGCAGGCGTAAACTGTCAATATAATCTAGCACATGAACTAAACGAAACCGTTTTGGACAAAACTCAAATGACTTTAAATGAGAGGAAGACAGGGTGGGCCAAAAAAACTGGCAACATTTTTGTACGCCTTATGACTTCACCAAATATTAACCGATTTTTTAAATTTTTCCACTATCAGAATCAGGAGAAAATTTGTAATAACATTATTACTATTGATTTCACCACATCAGCCGTGAAGCTCGGTCCCCAAATAATCATTGATCCGGCAAAGAAACTCTGCTCCGTTATCCGCGTGCAGTGTGTGACGACAGCACTGGTATTCGCGACCGGAATAATCGATGCCGATTATCGCGTATGGACAGTGTGTGTGTGGCTAACTGGCTATACCTCCACGCGCATGATGAATCGCTGCTGCAACCGCTGCGCTGACTAGAAAGTGGCCACGTCCGGCGCTCCCGTGTCCTCGGCATCTATCGTCGTTAATCCTATTTACAAGCGGAAGCCGTCGTATCCAGTGAATCACTGTTTCCATGTTCGTGCATTTAACGCGCCGCTCTACTCGCTCTCATCAGTGTCAATCACGTAAAAACGTAAACGTTCTTTCCCAGCCATAAGACCTACAGGCCGGCGCTGATCTCTGTTTCCTTAGCCCTCAGCCAGACACCAGCTTACACTGCTAGACCACGGACACAAGCCAGTGCATCGCGCGGTGTGCCTGTTTACGTCCCAGCTTTGGCTGCAATGGTATTCATTGCGCCTACCCACAAAGGGATGGCCAGGCTGAGTTGCCCGGTTAATCACATCAGTCGTAAACTTTTCACGTAGATATTTGGGAAGTCACTAATTAGGTTTCACTAATTACTTATAATGTATCCAAAATTACAAAAAGGGCCAAAATCACAAACACGTATAATATCGACATCACAAAAATAGGTTTAAGTTACGTTTCGCACGTCACATTTATCCGATGTGAGCGACCAAGACATTATATCACCTGCCACGTTTCGTAATTTTTGTTGCCTTTTATTTCGTGATTCTGTCACACAGCGTTTGTGATTTGGGTTTGGTGATTTCGGTACATTTTTTCCTGTAATTACTGATTTTGGTCGTTTCCGGGATATTTGCGTTGCGATGTGCTAAAAGACGGTTACAATAATGATTCCAGTCGGCGTGTTTGAAATGGGAAACGCCTCCGCCTGAGATTTCTCGAACACGACAACAGTTCTGCATTCTGACAACCGATATTGTTAAATATTAATATATATTTCGTTGTTTGTGTGCTCTGTGCCGCAGCACGTAGCCCTGTATGTGGTTTCGGGTTGGTAGGCCTACATTAAGAACACATTTCTGTAGGCCAACGACGGATTTGAAACCGCTGGCCATTGACTCACCACAGTAAATAAATCACGCCGAGGGGTTTACAGAGCTGCGTTGAAACCTTAAGACGGTGCCAGACGACGTCGACTGGCGGGTAAAGCAGCTCTGCCTTGAGAGTGGTATGCGTGCCTCCTGCACTACAGCACTAGTCTTATTCCTTCCTGGTCTCATCCTTAAGCCGTTGCTAAGTTAATCAGATTTACTCTCATTTACTCAATTGGACTCGGCCGCCAACTCAATCAATCGCTTCAATTTACCGATTGGAGTCTCGGCGGCTGTAAGGTGGTTAGCACCAGCATGCGTGGCGTGGATATTTTCCGCCTACGTCCGGTGAATAAATTCCGTTACCGTGCGAGGATGAATGAGAAAACTGCGTTGCTAATCTTCCATTGTCTTCGACCGACCGATGCAGTACTGAGGGCCTATAAGGGTCTTGCATGGAAACCGATAGAAAAAGTCTGCACTGTTGGCCATCGAAAAGTTTACTGAACAATAACAGCATAATTTGCTAGAATTTACGACGTTTTTTGTATTATTATTTTTCTGCAAATTTGCAAAAAATCTTTGAATCTCGTTTTTGTTTTCGTAGCCGTTAACGAAAATCACACTATTGTAGAGTATTTTTCGTTTTACTTTTTGGCCGACCGTTAAGATCGAGCCTCTGGTACGGTTTTTATGTCGTATGTCGGCCTGTCTGTCTGTAACGCATGTATTGTGGTTAAACGGTAGGTTTTACCGGAAATCTTATTACACGGTTGACATTATGCAAAAGAAACATTTTCAGATTTGAGATTGAACGGAGATAGGTTATACGAAAAATGTGCGTTTTTAACCGACAATTCGTCGTATCTAAAAAATGGTGAAATGGTGAAAGATAAGGCCAAGGTTGCTATTGATCACTAATAGGAAGTCGCGTAGGCTTTTCAGATGACACCAAAATCATCGACCTTGGATAACCTTTAGAGGTCATTATGCACTCGTCTATGCCAATCATGCGGTATTGTGGCTAAACAGTATGTCCTAATGCGTCTGCAATGGTACCGTTGGATGGGGCAAGGACGAGTTTCTTCAGGCTGTAAGTAGTATCGATGTTTTTATCTGCAGCGGTTTGGCCGCAATTTTGAATGCAAAGTTGTTCCATTACCTACGAAATTTTACTGTATCGTTGATTGTAGCATTCGATGTAGTAGCGCCACCATATAATGTGTGTGGGACTGCAGTCAGTATAAAAAATCGCGTTCTTTCCGCATCCATAAGTCGGAAGCTGGCCTTTGGATATAGACGGTACGATCGGCCCACCGAGGCGACAGCTGGGTTTTTTGTTGTAATTTTTTACGCTAGTGTTAGCATTAGCAACATAACAATCCAAAGCGTTTATCGTCGGCGCTAGGGCCGGATCCAAGCATCGGCTCTGTCTCACTTGGTCGCTCTGACCTCCATTCCCTGGTCCTATGCTACACTGATTTCTAGCCATGCAACTATTTGATCCGTCATTGCAAGTTCCTGCATTTTCAGTTAACGGCATGGTTACTATTGCGGCTATATGGGAACTTATCAATGCTCTATCCGACAGTACCATTGCCGACCCTTCTCTCCAAACAGGAGTACTAAACTGACCCCTCATTCATATTTGTTGGCCTACGGTCGATCTTCCCTGGCGACAGCTGGGCTTCTTGTTAGTGATTTTGGTCGCCATATCTTTGGGACCTTGAGAGACAAGACGAATATTTGACTAGGCCTAAGCTATAGGCCTAGAGCGACATATGAAGTACTTTATTGGCGTTCTTATTCACTTTACGTGACTTTGTATGACCTTGAAATCTATGACATGGACTTGTTGTGTGGTTTTTGGAGATAAAGAAACGTATATATATATAGTTGCTATTAACTACGTTACGTGGAAAATATATAATTAAGTGTTAAGTCAAAAAGTCGCACTTATCTTAATCTCTGTGTGCGTCTGCTGCGTCATTTTGCTTAACCGGTTAATCGGTTGGCAAATTAACCGTTTCGCGCATCACTAACTTGGTCTACAAATGTAAACAAAGATGGCTTTCGAGTGGCATATATGTTGTTGACTGAATTTCGTTTTTATCGCATCTTTTCGTTGTTTGTTTACAAGTTGTCTGCTATGAGTTACCTTTCGTGGCTGTTCGGCACCGTCTGGCGGTACTGTGCGAATGTCGATCTGGCTGTGGTAACAGTCTGCAGCCTGGCGTTCGCCTACAGGTTTCTTCTGGCGTCCGGCGGCGGTGATGCTCTCTGGGAAGTGGTGGATCGAGTGATCGTGAAGCTGGAACTGAAGATGACTGGCAGCTATGATCGGGTCCCGAGTGAAGCAGAGAGCCGTGTGAGCGCTCGGCGGTCACGTGCCTCGTGGGAGCTGCGCCGGGACAATGTGGGCGTGTTCGCCGTTCAGGGACGCCGGCCATACATGGAGGATCGCTTCAACGTCGTCTCGCAGCTAGAACACACTGATACCTCTCTCTACGGCATATTTGACGGCCATGGCGGAGAGGTACGAGTATGTACAGTACTCTGATTTATAGAGGTGGACATGTTATTTACTGTATTACCTGCTCAGCTGTTGATAAATAGTCCGCTGACTCGTTGAGTCGACAGTAGTGAACAGTCTCAATAGTGAACAGCCGACACTAGCATAACTCATACAACACCAAGTCGACTTTCGTCCACCATCTATAGCTATAACCTGGCGTAGGCCTACATCAGTGATTGGACTTTAAGACACTAGAGTAGAGTACCTGAACATCTAGTGAGTGCAGAAGTGCATTTCACATTTTTTACGAGACTTAGCAAGTCCTAGGAGCAAGATTCTCGTAGGAAAAAAGTTTGAAGCGCACCTCTGGTGCATCTGCTAATATTTCAAATTGTCATGTTTTTTTTTCAAATTTAGGAGTACATAGGCAGCAATGGTATAATGCCTTAGCATTTGTGCTTATTCATAGATTATTTCTCATTACGTACTTCTTGCAGTTTGTGACACTGACAGCCGATCCGTGTGGATCTTTTCAAACTGTTGTTGTTGCGTAGCTTTGTAAATCGTGTTCATAGTTTAGTGTTAGTTGCTAATAGTGCAGAATAACCAGCATTGTGATTATATTTTGTTAGTTTGCTGCGGAGTACACCGAGAAGACACTGTTCAAGTTGGTGATGGTACGTCTGCTGAAGTCAGCTCTGGATGGTGCCGAGGAAGACCTCACAACCATGCTGAGTGAAGAGATCCTAAATGTTGATGATCAGCTGCTGGAGATTGAGAAAAGCACACGTGAAGTTTCGGGTACTCTGAAGTCTTTAAATGTTATGCATGTACGGTTGCGATCTTCCAGTCATGTGTCACCAATGGAACGTAATTAATTTGTTGAGTTATACCAATTGTACATTGTTTCAGTGCAATATCAAAAATTTGAAGTATACTCATTTAGTCAGTTATACTGAGTGTTATAAACTTGTACATCCTATTACTATTACGAGTATACATTATGCCAATCACATGGCCAGCCATTAGTTGTATTTATGTATTGTTTTTTGGCTGACCATAAGGTCAGGTCTTTGGCAACATGTGTCATCTGTCGTCTCTTTGTCTGCTATAGTCATCTATAATGCATGTGGCTAAACTGTACGTCGTAAGGGGTCAGTGGTGGTACCATTGGATAGAGCTGTGGCAAGTTCCATTATCTGCAGCGGTTTAGCCGCAATTTTGAATGCTAAGTTGTTGGCTGCAGCCAATCGGGTTGAATCGTGCATGTGCACCGAATTACCAATTGTGCTCTAGCATTAATTGTAGCATTTTATATACCGTAGCAGCCTCACCATAGCAACTTAGCATTCAAAATTGCAGCCAAACTGTACTCATTCTGGGAAATTGAGCTTCTTTTCTTGACCAAATGTCTGGCACTGGCCTTCGGATATAGGCGGTATGGTAAGCCCAGCTTAGCGACAGCTGGGATTCTTGTTAATACTTTTACTAGTCATATAGCAAGTGGCACCATTTGAATAAGGCAGTGTTGTAAGCAACTGTTGTAAGCAACTTAACAGTGGTTGCTGTGATGTGGATGGTGTGATAGGTACAACAGCACTGATGGCGTTGCTTCGTCGTAACAAGCTGGTCGTTGCAAACGTCGGTGATTCGAGAGGTGTTCTGTGTGATCAGCACGGGAATGCCGTTCCACTTTCATCAGACCACAAACCTCACAATGTCAGTCATTCAGACATGATCATGTTGATTCTGCTTGAATTTGTAACCGATAGATCATTCCATTCTGCATACAGATTGATGTAATTTACTAGCAGTGTTTTGCAGAGCTTCAACACCATTACATATCTGAGAGCCAGGGCATCTGGCTTGCAAAAACTGCTGCAACATCTACCATTTAAGTTTAAGGGCAATATTTAGATTGCAGAATGTCAAGTCATTGGCCGAATCTTTTGCGAGACCCAGCTTAACCAGATTGAACTCTGGAAAATTGTTCGATTTAACTAGTGTTGTTACGATATGATTTTTTTTCCAATTTCAATTTGATTTTGACCAAAAATCGCGATATCAAATCAATTCAATTCTAAGCGTCAGTTAAAAGGCCTACTGTGGAACCTATGACGATTGACCATGCTTTGTTCTATCAGATTGTGAATCTCTGTATGTTTGTAATTAAAGTTGTTGTTACATGCTAATAAACACTTTGTAATATTATTTTTTTTTTAAATGACTTATGGTCAAAATTCTGTTCGATTTGCATGATTTCTAAACAGAAGCGATCTTAGGTGGTGAACATGAAGTAAGTAACAAAAATGGAAATCTGGATGTATACAACTCAATTTCAAATCATGTCTCTGGTTCAAATGTGATACATCTTTGTGTGACAGTCACCGACGTAGGCCTATTCCTTTGACTTGTTTCAACCTATGTAATTTACCTTTTTTAAATAAAGAGAAATACGTTTTTAAGCTAATGAATAATGTATTATATTC
>Ga0209454_1003546_pt1 | contig 11229 bp, 9 predicted proteins | sample WorMetHERISLAND1_2_FD_187400 | JGI IMG/M metagenome (GOLD analysis project Ga0209454, IMG submission 187400) | Marine gutless worms symbiont microbial communities from Max Planck institute for Marine Microbiology, Germany - Olavius geniculatus... | ecosystem: Host-associated > Annelida >...
GCTGATAGGTCTATGTGCTTGCATGCATGTGTGTGTGTTTTTTAAAAATTTCTTTCTTTCTGTTGTATGTATCTATCCTTCTGTCTGTGGTTTCTACCGTGTTTCGGTGAATAAAGATTGATATATGATCTCTTTTGTCAAAATTTGCATCTGTCTCTTAAAAACTTCCCGTCTCCCGCACTTTAATAACGCACTTTACTTTCAACCCATGACGCGGTTCAGATGTGCAAATCAACCTTGCAGTCGTTGACTCGAGCGATCTCTTGTTCACAGTTGTGTCTTGCCTGCTGTAGAGCGGACTGGCAATCTTTCTCAACCGTCATCAGTTTCTGCTGCAGAGTTTCCATCTGTCGCTCGGCGCGTTCGGTCGCCTGTTCCATCTCATGCTTCAGCCGCTGTATCTCACCTGCCAATACACGCAATAATCTGTCTAGAACATCTCGTCACATTCCGTCGATTAAAACGTTTTGACAGTAATCTTGCGGTCAGAAAAACAAACAAACAAACGAAGGTAAGAATATAACCCTTTTTCCTTCGGCAGAGGTTGTTGTAGTAGTTGTTAAAAATCCAAGTACGAGTAAAAGGCAAAACGGCTAATCGATGCTGCGACCAGGTAAATCATAAAACATTTTTACATGTGAAAAAACTGCATGTTGTGGCTGCAGGTTCAACTCCAAATTGATCTTTCTTTTAAAAGGTCAGGGATCCCTATCTCATCATTGCAGTGGCGTAGCGAAAAATACGAACTGAGGGGCCTTGCAGCCCTTCCCCTACTTTTTTCACCTCTCCTCCCTTTTTATTTGTCTCCTTCCCTCTCATTTTTCTGCGCCTTTTCTTTTTCTTTTTCCCCTTTTTCTTCCCCATTCCCTCCCGTTAAAAGTAGGACTTTCCTAATTCCAGCTAGGCGTTTTGGGGGAGTGCTGTGACCCAGCTGGGTCTGGGTCTGGGGCGCAGGCGCAGCCCCAGCCGAAATCGAATTTTGTGCGGTTATAGCTTTGATACGTATATGAAATCTGGTGGCAACAGTTTTAATTATGTTCCTGAGTATTTGATATCTATTTGTAACAATATTTTGAGATTGGGGGCCTAGGCCCCTGGGCTTCCTTTGTCTATGCCACTGCATCATGACATTGACCTTTTAAACTAAAAATAGCACATCGGTTACCTTTGCTCCTGGAGAACGTTCGCACCAACTTCGATTTCCTGTATCATTTGTTTTAGAGATAAAAACCCGTATGGGACAGACGGACGGCCAAGACACGCAGTGCGGCATACAAAGACGCGCAGAGAGTGACATAACCGAATTGAACTGATACGTTATGTAATTTCAGTTCGGTTCAGTTCAGTTACGTCGCTCTGTACGTGACTTTAGGACGGCCGAATGATACTACCGGCCAGGTGTTCTTTCTTGGCAGTGAGTTCTTTGTTGTCGGCTTCCAGTTGTGATTTCCTCGCATCGAGTTGTTCTCGCACCTGTCGTAGTTCGAATGATTGACACTCCAACGCCTCTACGTCAGTACGTAGTCCCGCTATCACCTGTTACATACGTCACGTAACCTCTCAGAGAGAAAAAAAACCCTGCGTATTAGTATTAGTATTAGTATTGCGTATTTTGTCGGGACACTAGTTACAAGTAAATTTCACGGACAATTAGAATAATTTGAAATTGTCGTAATTTTCCTTGCTACACACAAGCAGATTTAACCAACTAAGCAAGAATTCAACCAGCTAAAGACAGTAATGTGGTGTTTACACGATCCAGCAAACGTCCAGCAAATGTATTCAAAATACACGTGCTAATGCTGGACGTTTGCTGGAAGTTTGCTGGAAGTTTGTCTGAACGTTTGCTGGATCGTGTAAACACCCTGTAAGACTCTTGTGGTTTAGGAACCGTAGGGGCCAACTATGAAAGTCCTCCACTTTACACAATCCGGCGCGTGATGTGACGCCTGTTGTGATGTCATGCTGCACCACTTCAGTATATCGTCGGTCGACCGAGCACTTCCTTAGTTGTCCCCTGTAGTCGTGACCTTCCAGCGTCCCGAACAACAGTTTCTTTAACACTCTGTTGTCTGGCATGCGACATACGTGACTAAAGAGCTCTAGGTTGCGACACCTGACTATGTCCAAAATAGTGTATTGGCGACTGAGTTGGTTGGATTCGTTGGTCTGAAATTAGCTAAATACCCCAAAAATACAAAAATTTAAGAATTGCATGTGATTTCACGGACATTTTCGATTACTCGGAAACCTGTCAAATTACACGGATCGTGTTTTTGGGCCTCAACCGATCAAGGCGACAGGTCAGTTGGTACTCGAAAGAACTGATCTAAACGTAAGTCTTACTCTCGTATCACTTTCCGCGTCAACAAACTTCCACATCAACACAGCGGTTAGGCCTAACAAGAATGGCAAATGGTTTTGGTGGTGCCAGCAAGAATCTCACTGTGTTTGAAGATTTGTTTCCTTTAAGCGTATAGACATGATATTCACATTGCGCCAGAAGCGTGCTAAGCGGATGGACCGAAATGTACTGAACTTGCTCATCATATGCAACAGTTCAGTTCAGTCGAGTTCGTTCGCTTAGTACGGGGCTTGATCAAAGGCTTTTTTCGCCGACCTGTCCCTGCTGCCGGTTCTCGCGTTCACACGCCGTGACCCGAACCGCCAGTTCTGCTTTCTCTTTCGTCAGTTCTTCTCGGTCTTTAGTCAGTAGCACGACCGTCTCGCCCTGTCTCTCCAGTTCCGCGCGGCTGCTGATGAGCTCTTCAGCCAGAGCGCTCTTCTGTCGACTGACGACAGAGAACCGGTCCGCGAGCTCGTCTCGATCACGGACCAATGAACGCAGCTCTTCCTCGAGCCGCTCGCGTGTCTCCTCACTCAAGCGCAGCGATTGCAAAGCACCTAGAACAAACAAACTGCCGCCTTGTGACTTATCCAGTAAAACGAGAAAAAAAAACAAAAAGAAAAAACAGTCAGGTTCGTTGAAAATTTTTATTAACCGCACAATGCTAGCAGACCGATCAAACAAAATAATACCAAAAACAAACTTCAAACAAAAGGCGTACAATGACCTCAAATATAGCAGAACAATCAGTAACAACAGCGACGTGGCTCGCAAAGGTGTTCGCTTTGCAGCGTAACGCGGACGTTGTCTATACCGCACAAGCCGTGCTGCCGACAGACAGACGGATACGCTCACAGACACACAGACACCGCTTGACATTAAGGGTCGCTTACATCCTGCTGCATCGCGAGCAAACAACAGGCGCGAAATAACACTGTTACTTACATTTTGCGTTCTCCAATAATTGAGCATGAAACCAGTCCAATAGTGCGAATAGATTCATTAGGTCGAAGAAACTTTACAGTAATAAATTCATCGTAATCGATGAATTTATTACTGTGCAGTCCAATAATGTAATCATTCATCCCGACCTGATTTGTCAGTCGCGGTGAGCATTTTGTCGGTCTCAACACTCAGTAATTGGTCGCGCAGTGCCGCCATCTCGTGGTCGATTGCTGAACGCTCACCATGCAGTGTCAGCTTATCGGCCTCCATCTGTCACAAATTCATAACGACAACCGGACTGACAAACCTTGCTCAAGACTAACTACTGTCTGCTGATCTCCAACTCGAGATCCGCCCTCGCAACATTTCGGAGGATTTTGTCCGCGGTAAGGGTATGTCCCAGACAGATGTCTGCGGGGATTTTATTCGTTTCACATCTAGGCCTATGAAAAGAACTCGGTCCGGGGGATTTATTTCCAAGAGATTATGTCCTAAAAAATTTTGCCGGTTTCTTATTAGTCCAAAAAATGAATAAAAATTCCCATGTAGTTCGTGTAGTCTTGCTAGTTTGTAGCTATATCGTATAAAATGTTAATTTTGCTTCGTCTGACAACAGTAAAGAATCCTGCAGTCCTGTAATAGATCCGGATGTTGATCCGAATCACCACCAAAATTGTATCAACTTTTATTTGGGGCAAAGCAAACTTTCTCTGGAAATTTTAGGCAAATCCCTTTGTAACTTCTTCAGTAATGGTGCTGACAAACATTTTTGCCTTATTTCGCAATGGTGGAAAATCTGAAAATCTGGTCTGAATCCAAATGCCAATTTTAATCACTATACCAAAAACTTTCCATCTCTGACTTGCAACATTTTCTCGAGCTAAGTGCTGCGGTTCATGCGTTATCGTGTTGGCAGAGAAAGTGATTATCGCGTATTTAATTGCTTGTTAGTCCGCCCGGAAGCGATAGCTTGCGGAGGGGACTTAAGTTTTACTGCAGATGTTTTATTTTTTTGTCAACGCGAGATCTCCGAGATGCGTGGGCCGACCGGCGTGAAATTTTGCACGGCGGTCAGTACTAGGCCCAGTTTTATAATGCCGGTCCAAAATTTTGGGGGGCACACCCCAAAAAATTTCAGGGGCCAAAAACATGCAAAATTTAGCCCGATTTCGGGCGACTTCAAAGTTTGGCGGCGAATATCTCCGGAACAAATGAAAATATTCAAGATCGGACAAATATTTTATCTACCGCGATTCTTTCCGCGTTAGGCGAAACAAGTCCGGTAAAGTTTGGTCTAGTAACCTTGGAGATCTCGATGTGAAATCTTACTCACCTAAAGCGCCTTTTTCAGAAAACCATATTTTGGCCCCTATGGGGTGCTGCACCCCCAAATTTTTACATGCGCTAGAAAATAATTAAGTCTTGCTAGCGCACTTCCCACCGGGGACATGGTTCCTTCTTACAATTTTTTCAAAGGGGGGTCAAAGATTGGCTTAAAGTGTAGCGTATTAGCCGCGAGAACTTTGGAGCCAAAGGGAGTAGCTTTATGAAACTTTGCCACGTGACGTGCTGCTAAATGGGAGTAATAACGCGAGTACAACTTTTAGGGGACACCGCCCCCTTAAAATTTGGGAGGGCAAAAAACGTCTTTAAATTTAGTACGTTTTACGACAACTTTTGAGTTTGACTGCAAATATCTCTAGAACAAATAGAGATATCGACAAGCGGTAAAAAGCTTATCAAGTACAGTTAATACTGCGTTGAATGAATAAAACCAGAAATTACGCGGCTAAGTCAAAAGTGCGCGTTTTGCGTATACTAATGCATTTAAGTGCGGGCCACGTGACTTTGCTACCGGGGGAATTTTACCCCCCTTATATTTTTCCCCAACCGGACTTAGGGTGCCTGGCGGACTCACGTTGGGTTTTGCTCCAAATTTCTAGCCATTTCATCTACTTTACAATGCGTTTTTAGTGACGTAGTCGACTTTGCTCGAAAATTTCGGCGAGATTTATCATTAATTTTCGCAGTTGTGTCAAAGGAAATGTAAAAAAAATATCTCTGTCCAACCTGCATGAGTACCGCGTTCAGTTCCGATTTGTCCTGTGCGAGTGTTTCGTTGAGGTTTTGCGTTTTGAGCAGAGAGTCGCGAAGATCGCTCACTTCCTGACGTAATTTGCTCATCTCCAACTCGAGATCCGCCCTCGCCACGCCAGACTTCGATAATGCCTCGTCTGCATCAACGAATGCACACAAGTCTCGCACGATCACGATTTTTACGCGCGAAAGCAGAATGCTTCGCGCGTCTTTACCATCGTCTGGGCGTCTGTCTGTCCGTCCGTCCGTCTGTCACACTCGTGATCTGTATCAAAACGGTGCAAGCTAGGATCACGAAATCTTCACTGTTGGCTGTCCCCAGGTCTCTAGTTTATCGTGACACAATTTCGTGCCACTGGGTGCAGGGGTTCCCCTCGAACTAGGGCGTCAAAGAGGGGTACCCCCCAAAAGACGTCATTTTGCCGTTATTGGCTCGAATAATGTGAAAACGGTTGCATATAGGTACATCCATGCTGCTTATCATAACAAGCACTGGTGACAGGCTTGTTGGATTTATCAACATCGATGACCTTGAACGACCTTGAACCTCTCAAAAAAGGTTTTTAGTGAATTTTTCGCAATTTTTGGATGCAGCGCACATTTCAACACCGAATTGCGACGAAATGGCTGGAGATAGACCAAGACAACCTGCATATGAAATTTTCAGCATTCAACGTAGATTTTAACAGTTCAAGTCCCGACCCCCTAGGTTCAAGGAGGCCGGCCCAGGCGGGCGTCAAAGACAGCTACCCCCCTAAAAAGTGGTTATTTTACCGCAATTATCTCGTGTAGGATGAACACGGTTGCGGATAGGCACAAATATGCTGCTTATCATAACAAGCACTGGTGACAGGCTTTTCAAATTTATCAACATCGATGACCTTGAATGATCGTGAGCCTTTCCAAAAGGGGTTTTTAGTGAATTTTTTTGCACAATTTTGCATTGTAACAGCCTTCAAGGTCATTCAAGGTCAATGATTTTTATTTAATCTGTCAGGTCATATGCCACTTTTTATTATTTAATTTATTATTTATTATTCAATTTTATTAGTAATTAATAGTAACCTAGGCCGTATCTCTCACCGTTTCCGAGATATGGCCAGTTATAGCTTCAACTTTCCACTAAAAATTGCTGCCAAACCGCTGCAAATGGACAGATGGTTATTATTGACAGCCTATAAGAAGTTGACACCGCCCTATCCCATGGTACCATCGCAGACCCTCTACGACTGACCGTTTAGCCACAATACTGCATGATTGGCATTGTATAGTGCGTTATAACCCTTCAAGATTATCCAAGGTCAATGGCTTATATCTCATTTGAAAGCCAGTATGCGACTTGTTGTTAGTGATCAATAGCAACTTTAGGCCTATTTTGCACCGTTTAGCCACAATACATCCGTGACAGACGGACAGACGAACGACAACTCATGCCAATAACTCGACCTTTACCAAAGTACGGTTGGCTAAAAATCGTAAGCACTCCAGAAGATATCCGCAAAATTCGTCCAAATGGACATATCGTTATCTTAACATATATCGCATATTTTACACAGCATATCATAATTATTATAGCCTATGATATCCTATAATCTAGAGTTGCTATAGCGTCCCGCCGTGGACTTTTTGCTGTTTTAAAGTTCGCGTGTGTGCAAATATGAGAAAAATCGCTTTATATCATAGATGTAAAAATGCGTTCCAGAAAAAGTTTTTTAAAAAGTTAAAAACGTAACAAACGTGGCAAAGATAAACAAAAACATAAAAACCGTTTATTTAGTTACATCTATCTTTTTCTTATACCGAGTTCGGCCTTTTCGTGAGAGAGAACTTGGCGCTCTAGTGTTGCATTGTTCAAAGCGTCCTTCACGTTAACGAGTTCCTCCTTTAGTTTCGTCGCTTTCACTTCTGACGCATCCACCAATCGTCGACTGCGCAGCACAGGTAAAAATGAATGGGTTAGTTGGTTACGAAAACTTACACATTATTTATTTTTTTTCTGTAAGAACCTCACTCGTTTTATTAAATCCGTCAAGGAGGTCATGTTTTTGCCAGACTTTGTTTGTCTGTTTGCCTGTCTGTGTGTCAGCAAGATAACTCAAAAAGTTATGTACGGATCTTTCTGAAATTTTCTGGGAATGCCGGGAATGGCAAAACCTACAAGTGATTCAATTTTGGGGGTGATCCGGAAGGAATCCTGGATTCCGGATCACTTTGAAATTTTCGTTACCATTGCTTTCAATGGGGCATAAGGGAAACCGCAGCCAAACCGAAGATGGTGCTGTCACCTAGCGAACAACACGGCCTTGGCGGAGGTGTGCGAGCTTTGACTGCTTTCTAGTTTTTGTGATATTTTTGTCAGATATGAAACGACTTTGCTAATCTTTAGCAGAAACGTACCTAAGAAAATTCGAAACAATACCGAGTATTAAACACATATGCAAGAAGAGCATGCATCCCCGGTGGGGAGTGCGCTAGTAAGACTTGGTCATTTTCAAGCGCGTGTGAAAATTTAGGGGCGCAGCACCCCTAGGGGCCAGAATATGGTCCTCTAAACAGACGCTTAAGGTGGGTACGATTTCACATCGAGATCTCCAAGGTTACTGGACCAAACTTCACTGGACTTGTTTTGCCTAACGCAGGAAGAATCGCGGTAGATAAAATATTTGTCCGATTTTGAATACCTTCATCCGTTCCGGAGATATTCGCCGCCGAACTTCATAGTCGACCGAAATCGGGCCAAATTTTGCATGTTTTGGCCCCTAAAATTTTTTGGGAAGGCTCCCCCAAAATTTTGGACCGGAATTATAAAATTGACCGCAGCTCCGAGCATCGTGCAAAATTTCGCGCCAATCGGCGGACGGAGCTCGGAGATTACGCGAGGAAAAAAAGAAAATAAATGCCACCAAAACATAAGTCCTCCCGAAAACGATCGTTTCCGGGCGGACTAAAAATAAAACATAAAACATAATAAAACATAAAACATGTGCAGTAAAACTTGAGTCCGCTCCGCAAGCTATCGCTTCCGGGCGGACTAACCAGGGTCAGGCCTTTCATTCCTAAGCCATAGGGAAATCGAGTACCGGCTTGTAGGACTGGGGTTATGGGGGCGTATTCACCTGCGTGTCGGGTGGCAGGTAACACTGTATGATCCCATGTGGCAGGTGACGTTCCGTAGCTCTGAGACGGGTTTTCTGTGAAGAGCTATACCGTTTAACTATAAACACACTCACCAACGCTCGAGTTCTTTGTTCAGTCGTTCTTGCTGCATGCACAAGTTGTTTTTGTCGTCAAGCAGGTGGTCGTTGCGTCGCTGTAGGTCTGCCAGGGTGATCTGTAGCAGCTGGTTCTCGGCGCTCATCTGGTCCAGTTGTCGTGTCTGGTTCTGACGTGTGTGGTCCAGCTGACGCCGCTCGGTGTCCGCGGCTTCCAGAGATGTTCTCAGACGATCAGTTAGCAGCTGCGACTCTTGCTCAGACCGCGTCCTACAGCCCAAATTACATTACGCCAACTTTGACAAGTTTCGGTGAAAGTCGCGGAAGCAAACCATAAAACGAAAAATCAAAAATGTCACGGAAAAATTTTGGGCTTTCAAACCACTTCGACATGTCAAGATGTTTGCGACAAAGTCCACAACAAGTTCACGGACTTTGTCGAAAAGTCGGTGTAATGGAATTTGGGCTAATTTACGCAAGGCAAAAACAGGTAAACCGGGCCGCTGAAATGTCAAGGGTTAAAGGTTGCGTATGAGCTATGGAGCGTCACCTGCCATACTGGATCACAAAGTGTTAACTGCCACCCGACACAGGTAAACGCGCTACGCTTTAACCCCACCCAGACAGGTCAATACTCAATTTACCTACCTCCGAGGGATAAAAGGCCGAGTTGACCTTGAATTAAACGTGCCTCAATCTGAAGCATAAGCGAGATGCTCATCTCCCAATCAAAGCTGCAGAGGTTATGTTGGGGCGTGAGTTCGTGACGCATGGCCAGTGCGACACCAGACCTATGGTTACCTTCCCAGCCGCAGAGCGTCACCGTTTCCTGACCAGTACCTAATTACAGTATGCTGTAAACGGTTACAGTCTGGTGAACAGAGGCACATGAATGTCAACAAATTTCCCAGTGCTGTTAATTGCTGGCGAACCGGCCGGGAGTCAAACTTGCTAGCTGTCGATCTCGAATCCAACGCCTTAACCACTAAGTTACTAAATTTCCCATTACGATCAGCAGTGTCAATTTTTTACTACTACTACAACAACGACTACTACTAGTACTAGTGCTACTAGTACTGACGCGTGTTGTAGTTGTTGTTTGGTCGCGGTAAGTTCTTGTTCCAGACGTCTGCGTGCGTCGTCGACGTCGTTCGCTGTTTGTGCAGAGAGTCAGCTCTCTACTACTACTGTTACAACAACAACAACAACTATTACTACTACTACTACTACTAAACGTACGCGTGTTGTAGTTGTTGTTTGGTCGTAGTGAGTTCTTGTTCCAGACGTCTGCGTTGGTCGTCGAAGTCGTCGGCCGACTGTCGTAGTGCATCACATCTATCCCCGGCACCGCGCGCTGCAACCTTCAACTCACTGATCAGCCGTCGACGTCGTTCCAACACCGCTTGCAGCGTGGCATCACGGGAAGACCTCACGGGAGAGTGCGGGGACCTTGCGTCGTCGTCCGTTAGATCACCGCCCTGCAGATCACCCACGCCGCGGCCTGGAGACAGGGACAACGATCGACCGGCGCCCGTGCGCAGTGGCGAACGACACGAGCCGCGGTACTTTGCCACCTACAGCATCGTAATCACACGCTTTTTCAGTATTATCACAAGTGGTCAAAGTAAAGAAAACGAAAAAGTGGGCACTGTGTTCCCCCCTTCCTATTTCCAGTCCGTAAAACATGAGATGGTTAGTGATCCATTGAGTTCCATCCGTGACAAAGAAAGAGAGAGAAACTAAAAAGAAAAAAACTTTCGAAAAGTGATGAGTTGCACATTAAATGCACATTATCAAAATAAAAAACGAACTCTCAAGCCTTGCTTAAGGCTAAGTACTATCCGCGGGTAACCGCAGTATTATGCAAACAGAGAACGCACAAAAACCTATGTGACCTTGACCTTTGACGTATGACATTGATAATAATATGCTTCTAGAAGTTGTCAAAATACATGTTTGTGCAAAACGTAATCAAGCTAAGTGCAGCGGTTTATGAGTTGTCGTGTTAACAAACTTTTGCCCCATCTGGCAATGGTGACAAAAATCCGAAAATCAGGCTGTGTGATCTAATCGACCTTGAAACTCAACAGAGTTCGCCAGGTTGACAAGGTGTTCATGCAAAATTTTTAAAGCTAAGTGCAGCGGTTTACGAGATATCCCGTTGACAGAGAAACGGAGAAACAAACTTAACGACGACAACGCCGCAAACAATACTGTCGTCGCTATCGCGGGCAGTAATTAGCATATTATATTGCCGGTCAGAGAAAGCGAGTCTATTTCTCGTAACCACAATTAAACACAATGACAAACACAACAGTTGATAATACAGGAGGGTGGCCAAAAATCATCCACCCATTAAATGCTGACCATCCGTTGTCACAAAAAATATTAGACAATCAACAACAAAAAAATTATCAAGTGAACAACCTGATTATATATGTAAAAGCTGTTTTTACGTTTTTTACTCCTGCCATGTTTTTATGCTTTTTTATTTTTTTATGTTTTTAAAGTTTTTTTATTTGTTTAAGGTCGAAAAGCACTATCAAAGCCACTGAAACCAATTAATAAGCTATAGTGGTAATAGTTTATTTACTTAGTCTAGTGATTCTTGGTCTTATGACTACATAG
>Ga0209454_1003556_pt1 | contig 11217 bp, 7 predicted proteins | sample WorMetHERISLAND1_2_FD_187400 | JGI IMG/M metagenome (GOLD analysis project Ga0209454, IMG submission 187400) | Marine gutless worms symbiont microbial communities from Max Planck institute for Marine Microbiology, Germany - Olavius geniculatus... | ecosystem: Host-associated > Annelida >...
TCCTCGTCGGGTCCAGGTGATCAAGTGGTGGCGGAGAAGCGTCGGTGCTGACCGGACTGACGACGACCGCACCTCGTGGACTACAGGTTACTTTCGTCGCCACGCCGACCACCCCACCGTTAGCAGCAGCTCGCAGGCGTCTGTCACGGTCACTCGTCGACGGACCGGGGCCGCTGGATGAGAGCGATCCAGCCAGCATCGAATTGGCACCCGCATCACTTGATTGTGGTCTCTTCATGCACAGCAGCCTCGCAAGCCAGTCGCATATGATCTTCCTCACCTGCAAACACATCGCGACCCCACTCAATGTGGTATTTCACAAATGCTATCTTCGTTGAAACTTGAAAGCGATTTTACAGTACAGTTCCTACCGACTGCCAACAAAACAAGAACCGAAGTAATTTGGTTAAATACGAAATTGCCGATCGCTGCTCTGCCACCTGGCAAATCATAAAAAAGCAATTGCAAATTTTGGCTAGCGGTTCGACCCCAAAATCTCCCCTTTTTCGAAAAGTCGAAGGTTTCTATTTAATACAATGCGTTGTTTCGATTCTACCAGTGTACGTGCCAAGTGGCATCTAAGTCCGTCAAACGATTTCAGCAAAAAACAAACGTGACAGACAGACAGACCACGCTACGAAGAAATGAATAGCTATAGGTGGAATCGCTTGCGCTGCAAAAAGCGATCTCGCCAAATAAACAGTTATGCGTTCGTAAGAATTATTGTACAATATGGCATAGTGTTGAAGTTCGAAGTTGAATATGGACCAGTATACGCACGGTATTCGTTTTAAATATCAAGATGCGGCGACACCTAGAAGTGCGATCGTCGCTATCTGTACTCACTTAACATTAGTGCACACGGTCATTCGGAATAATCTTTCATGATAAACACAGTAATTTCAATTTGTCGAATGCTACTGAAGTCGAGATTTCTCCCATAGCTTTGTCTAAAGCGTGAAAGCTGATATAAGCAAGGAAAGATATGAATAAATCAAAATGATGACAAGATAAAGTTCAATCTAGCGCGTAAACTAAAAAAAACTAAAACTGTTTTAAATAGAATTGAAATAAAAGAAATAGGAACGAGTACACGTATAACTCACGCAGCGCGGCATGACGTGCATGTCGGGCGAGCGATGATGAAAGTTGAGCACGAGAACCGTGAAGACGACCGACAGCGAGCACATCAGCATGATGCACGAGAAATACATACCTGTACAGTGCATGACGTCATCATAGTGACGTCATCGCACCTGCGTGACGTCATCGCTACACTCACTTTATAGTCGCTATCACATGTCAGTTCAGTTTGCCTTCACATTCACACGTATCCGTTTATTCCTGAGATTTTACGAATACTCTTTAAAATGTCTTAGAAGATGATCCAGCCGGAATAAACTGCAACAAATTGGCCAAACAACAGCACGACGTCGTTTTCACAGCATGCCACACAAAATGCCTGCAGAGTTCTAAAGCTGGAGAAGCTGATAGTCACGGGCTGGCTACTAACCTATGAGTGGAACGGCGTCAGAAGTGGGCGGCATTGTTTCGGCAACGAGTAGCAGGAAGACGGTGAGAGACAGCAGAATAGTGACACCTGCGGTAACACATACATGTACACTGCAGGTACAGCGCAGACGCAATCGCTTCACTAACTACACAGTCCGTTGAGCGCCCTGGCGGTTACCATTAATACTCCGTTTACACGACCAAGCTAGCTGTATGTTAGCTGGAGCCAGCTCGATGTTTGCTGGACGTTTGCTCGATGTCTGCTCAATGTTTGCTCGATTGTGTAAACGGGGTATAACAGAACAATAACACAAGAACAAAAGCAAACAATAAAGCGTTAATTTCCAAAACAGCACACTTAAAGCATGATGGAGATATCCTGAACAAAATGTTATATAAAGACATTTACTAACCCAGGGACATATCACGAACTTTTTGGCATGTTTAAGCTGTTATTAACGTTTTTTTATTTACATGCATGATTCTGTTTTTAAACGATGACATTTTTCTCGTAAGCGTGTGATTAATAAAGTCCGTTTTAGCTTATGGAGTACGGTAACACCATGAGACGTTTTTCGCAAACGTTTGCATATTTTAAAAAATGTATTTTCATGTTTGTGTTGTTGGAAATCGCGCATGTCAACTTCTTATTAAATGATGTTGATGGTTTCATATTTGTTCTAGTGCAATCAAGCAACAGTGAAATGCGAGATAAATTTCGCTCGACAAAGTTGGCGTGACAAACGCCATCTTGTTTATTACCGAGTGAGATCTTCTCGCCGGACTCAGGCGGGAGAGTGAAGGCGAGCAGAGCCATGGAAGAAATGAGGACACAAGGAAGGATGAGATTGAAGCCGTAGAAGAGAGTGCGTCGACGAATGCGTACGGTGAACGTCACGTCGATGTACTGCTCTGGACAACACTCGTACTTGTGCTCGCTCCGATTCGCGGGCAGGCCTACAACACACAAACCGTTACGATTCTGTGTCTGTTATCTGAAGTTTCGGTCGTCCAAAGGTGTATACCGAAGCATGCATTTTCACTAACTCCAGTTCTACTATTAGTTGAAAAAAATTAGGAAATTGAGTCAATTTGTGTAGAAGTGTATAAGAAAGAACCCTTAAATTTTGGACTATCAAACCTCCGATCGACTATCGAGCCTTCGGATCATCGCACTGCCCCCCATCGGTACCCGGTGGGGGAAGGGGGCTAAAAACGTGAAACCCTTTTCAACTACATCGATGTGACGCCATAAACTGCAAACAGTAACACCAAATGTTTGTACTGTTCAAACAGTTTAAGCACTTGCTATTAAATTATTTACGATTGAATGCGGTCATTTATCTAAAATAATTAGCATAATTCTTTCAAAACTATAGTGTTTCTCCACAAGCAATAATAATAATCGGCGTAATTTTAGCTTAATCATATACCGATGAGGTTCCATTCTCCGTTGGCGATAAAGCTGGAAGTGTCTCCACTGTCAGCGCCCAGCTGCAGGTCGATGCCCGAACTGTCGTACGTCCATGAACCGAACTTCATGTCGCAGTTCTGTTCGTCGAACGGGAACCACGTGATGTCGATTATTTGACCTTTGATCTTTGACCTTCGTTGATCTCTGACCTGGCATGATCTACTGGTACGTGATGTCGATTTTACACGTGCTCAGGAACAGTCCGGGAGGCACCCAAAGACAGTCGCCGTTCGACGAGACCACGACGTTTGTCTCATATCTGCTGTCGAAGTCTTTATCAGCGCTAAACACGCCACGTAGACCGAAAGATTTCTGTCATAGACAGAGTGGACGTATTGCCGCCGCCAACTGTTTTCTTGATTACTAATAGTTATACAAGGTAGCAAATGTATTACCAAATGTAACTCTAAAAGAATTGATAAATATGGCAACTTAATACTGGATTACCACGTTTTTTCAGATTTGGATGTTTTTTTTGTATTTGATGTTTTACTTTCAGCTACTTTTGCGCATTTTTTTACACTGTACTCTATTTTTATTTTTTGTAACTTTTTGTAAAAGGCATGCTTCAAACATTAGCAACTTGTGCATATTGCATCACCAAATTTAATCTTATGTAGAGCCTTGCCGCCTATCGTGGTAAAATAAAACAACAATGGGTCCGGAATATTCCAAGCATTAAAATCATAAAATGATATTGCTCGAGCCATAGGCCTACAAATAACTAGATTTATCATCACAGTGCAGGAACCCAGACGGCTAGTAACAATAATGCCCTTCAGCAATGTCAAATGACAAACTCTCGTTCATTTGCCCAGTTGTCGCATCAATCATCTATATTAATTTACCTGTTATACATGAGTACGTCGGGCTTCCAGATCATGGTCGGTGGAACACGAATGCTCTGAACACCGCTGAAGTCTGACGCATTCCATGCCAGATTGTAGTCGTTCCATTGCTGCAGGGCAAACAACACCTTGCAGTGATGGCAGATATTAAGACAAGTAAAGGTAGTCAAAAGTCTTTCGGTTGAAATAACGTTAAGTCTAATTTTCATTTTCACTTAAGTGCTTCTTTTCTAGACCAGAGAAAAATTAGTTCTGATATACATGTTTCAGATCAAGTCACCAAATCAATCCGTTAATCCTTTACCGGTATTCGTTTATGACTAATTATAGATATTGCAGCTGCAGTAAAAATAAACGAAAAGATAGGTCCCCTACAGAGTGCTTTTAAAGCAAACTAAGAAAACATTAACACAAATAAAACACTAGTTAAAGGGTAAAAATGCAAAAAAAACACAAAACGCGGCTGAACACCGCAAATATTCTGAAAAAGTAACGAGTCCGTGTAAACAAATTAAGCGTACCGAGAGCAGCATTTGTTGGCAAATTACTTAAAATGTTAACAGCACGCTACAAAAAATAAAACAGATAGCAACAGCACGAAGTTTTTTTTATAACTTTGTGTTCTGTAGTGGCATAGAGGGTATACATATGGTGCTGATACATACTGACGATATATACACTGGACATGACTCACCAAATTAAGCCACAAGTTAGTATTGATAATCTGATTCTTCTCATCCTGCGTGCATGCAAAAACACACAGTTTAATGGTTATTCGTAAAGTAACTACCGGTACCTTGACAGTAATACACCACTTGACCATATTTATAAGCTAGTTGAGTTTTAAATGCAACAAGGGCTTTAAAACCACGCATAATAAGTCCACGTGTAGGGCCTATTGTTCGATCATAAATAATGGCAAGTCATGTGGAATGGTGCAGACGTACAACGTCGATGATCTGCTGAATGACGAGCGAGAATGTAACAACGAGCGGGTCTTTCTCAACACGAACTGGACGCTCCAACTTGTTGTAGCCGCTCGACGCGTTGAACAGACGATTCAACAGCCGTCTCTCATTCCGCCCTTGCTCAGTCCCTGCAGCAGCCAGTACCAGTCATCAATAGCCTACTGTTTGTGTCTCAATCGTCCGGAATCAGCATCAATACTGCAGTGAGAGGGTGAATGAACTAGTAATTTAAGAAAAGCTCACGTGACGCGCGATGGTAGCTATCCTGCCCCAATCAGTGTATGCCCACAGCAATAAGATATTAATGCATCTTGAAAACGTACTTAAATTTGAGGCCTGCGTACGAAAGACTCTTTGAATTTAAGAGATCGAAACTTAGATTCTTAAAAATGAACGTTTTATGCTAAAAATGTCATACGCAGATTGTCCAGGTCCATCTTAAGTCAGTTCGGCGCAATTCACTCTTAAAATGTGTGTCGCAGCCGGAAATCGCCAAAAATTCATTAAAAACTACCACTTTGGAAGTTCAAAGTCATTCAAGGTCATCAACGTTGACACCAATAAAAAACTTGTCACTTGTCACTATTGCTTGTTATGATAAGCAGCATGTCTGTGCCTATCTGCAACCGTTTTCACGCTACACGAGATAATTGCGTTAAAATAACCACTTTTAAGGGGGTGGCTGTCCTTGACGCCCGCCTGCGCCGGCCTCTTTGAACCTAAGGGGTCGGAACTTGGACTGCTGAAATCTACGTTGAGTGCTGAAAATTTCATACGCAGGTTGCCTTGGTCTAATTCCAGCCATTTCGTCGCAATTCAGTGTTGAAATGTGCGCTGCATCCAAAAATTGCTAAAAATTCACCAAAACCCCTTTTGGGGGGTTTAAGGTCGTTCAAGGTCATCGACGTTGATAAATCTAAAAAGCCTGTCACCAGTGCTTGTTACGATAAGCAGCATGTTTGTACCTATCTGCAATCGTTTTCACACTATACGAGCTAATAACGGTAAAATAACGTCTTTTAGAGGATCCCCCTCTTTGACGCCCTCGTTCAAAGGGAACCTCTTCACTCAGGGACTCGAAATTTTGTCACGATAAACTAGAGTCCTTGAGGCACCCCACAGTTAAAATTACATGATTTTAGCTTGCACCGTTTTGATACAATACAGCAGTGTGACGGACAGACGAACGGACAGACAGACAGACGGATAGACGCTCAGGCCATGGCTAAGACGCGCGAAGCATTCTGCTGTCGCGCGTAAAAAGTTCGGACGTTGACTAGAGCAATGTTAGATAGGCACTTTACAATCTCAGGATGTGGCTGGGAGTGGCATGAGCTAACTTGTTCTGTATTTTACGATTGTCAACTGTCAGAAATTAAACGCGCAGTTGGACCCACGCCTCGGCTGGCCTGTTAACCATGTTTCCGGGTTTCCGTGCACATTTAATTTAGATAAACTAACTGTCGTACTCATTATTTGTCGTTCGCCATTGGGCTATTACGATCAGCGACAGGGAGAAACGACGGAAATGGTCATTCATGCATATGCATGTACTTTTTACTTAATATAAAATTTTAATAAATAGCAAAACACTTGTTGAAAGGGCAACTTAAACTTGTTACAACGAATAAATATTATTACCCTTCAAGCACAACTGAAGACAATGCAAAAACGGCATGAAGCGATACTACACGCTGCACGATACAGCATGGAGACTGGAGAGATAGACTAAGCTGTGACAGTATTTAAGATGTAATAGTCCAAGGAGGCGATCGCTAAACGGAACGAACGGGAGAAATGTAGGGCTCCTATAGACATGGAGTAGAAAACTGCTGGCAGCAATGACGTCTGAGTGGTCGGTTGTCTGCGTCCTTAGGGCTCTTCAAGCTTCGTCTATTGCAACACTGTCGATCGCTCATTGTAAACCTGCGGGGTCCAATCGATTGAAGACGTCATCAACGAAGTCTTGCTCACAACCTAACATTCATATCGTACCGGCTAGCCTTTATGACTCGAATACTGCTTTGACATTTAGGCGCAAATTTCAAGCAGTGGTTGAATAATCAAACCCAGTCATTTTCTTAGTCTAGTAATTTATTTTATTCGGGCCATTAGCATATAATGCAGTTAAATTCTAGGCAAAAATTCTGTACAGAAATGTGCACAACTTTTGAATACAACTAACAACTTCAAAAGTGTGCGGTGTTTCGTAGCATAAAGTAAAAAAATAAAAAATAAAATACAACAACAGTTGACCGATAACACTAACTAAATTTCGTTTATTGCTACATAGACTTTTTGTCTCACGCTGAAAAACAATGGCGCTGCTTTATCTACATGGTATGTATTTTTATGCTGTGTTGTTGTCAGATTTCGGCACCAGTTTTCTAACATAAGAACTGTGCTTTCTGTAATCGAAGACGCTTGCTGAAAACTCATTTTGTTGGACCAGCTCACAACCACATACACACAGCGCTGCTCAATGCATTCTACTTTGTTCTTCGTAAAAACGTAGAACAACGTTACTTTATTGTTTGTTTGGTGCTATCAAGTTGCATATATCGTATTTATTCAGTTTGTTGTTGTTGTTATACAAAAACTACTTGACGAAAAACAGTTGTCAAGCTGATACATAACGAAATGTACACGCTCGCGACTCGCGACTCATGGCGGTATAGGCTACACCGGGCTGCCGTGAGAATTGGATTTCAATTCCCATATACATCCCATACTCACAGAAAAACTTTTGGGAATTCCCATAGAATTTCCACAGAATTCCCACAGACTCCTTCTATCCAATAAACCCCGAAATCTTCCATACTTACACCTTGCGTTTTTTCGTTGGATGCATGTTTTGCTGTTTCTCATGATATTGTTACTCTATGTGAATTTATGTGCCGTGCTTGTTGTCCGTTGTAGAAGATAGGCCTAAGCTTATTCATAAACGTGGTGGGCTCCAGGCTATAAGCCTATACTGCTGTTTATTGAATTAGCCCAGCCCCAACACCGACACAACTCAAATGTTTAATCTTAAATGGTATTTCTGACACAACTGGGCACATGTTGCGAGGTACGAAAACGGATAAGTTGTGGCAATGTTCGGGAGCAAAGCATTTTTTCTGTCATTTGCTTTTTATGAAACACTTCGTTAAAAGAAAAAAAACACAGATATATTTATTATTAATGAAAAGTCAGTCAGCCTAGCCAGAAAAATTACAAGAACACTAGCAGTTGTCATCAGTTGCTGTACCAACAGTGTCAAAGTCGTAAAAGTAACGCCAAGGGTGCCCGGCAACGGCTGCTGGCTGGACATTACTCTGATTGCGTCACCATGCTGCAGCGACGACGACGGACCGGCCAGCGGCTTGGGGCTCTCGGAAGACTATTATGCGTTTGCGTTTAATCTCACATCTGTTCGAAAATTCCCACAGAATTCCCACAGAACCCAAGGGAATTCAGCACAGTTCGCATGCCCATCCCATGCACATACCCATGGGAATTTCCATACCCACGGCAGCCCTGGTATACACCGTGTCACAGAAAAACGAGCCCTTACACCATTGTATCATATTTTAGCCAAACTTCCCACCACACCTAATAGGTGACAAAATTTTTCCCGAGTCTATTAGAAGAATTTTGAAAGCCGGTCACAGCTTAGCAAAAATGTGACAAATAACTCAAGAGCCTAGATTTTTTGCAACACTGTGTATATTACGACAGTCTACGGAAACGTGTTGCTGACGGTGTCGCTGCCGTCGCTGATTGGATGCGTTCCAATCGACTTCAGCTGAATGCATCCAAGACGGAAGTACTGTGGTGCGCTTCAGCCCGTCGACAAAGTCAGCTACCTTCCGATCCGTTGGCTGTTGGCTCTGAGCTGGTGTCGCCTGTCAGTTGCGTGCGCGATCTCGGTATTTTCATTGACGTTGACCTGACGATGCGTATCCAAGTCACTCAGACATGCTCGAAGTGTTCACCGCCCTGCGACAACTACGAATCATACGTCGATCGGTGTCAAACGACGTGATGTAGTCGCTCATTGTGGTGCTGGTGTTTTCAAGGCTTGACTACGGTGCTTGTTACATATGAATAATGTGGTCAAATTATACTCATAATTTTTTATGCATACTTTTTTATATTACACACGTAAGCGTATGTATTGGCCAATTCCGGGCCGTGAGTCTGAGTAAACAATGCTGTCTCTATAGGTTGTATAGAACGCAGGGACTAGGAGCTCATATTGTCTTAGATCCTCACTATCCCATTTACGTTCGTGCTACACAAAATATCGTGAAACTAATGATTATTATAGGGCCTATTGGAAATCGTCTTTTCATCACATCCATCAGCGATGACGCGCTATCGCTATCCTGAGAACGTAGCGCCTGCAGCGCTGAAGCATCGTAGGTTGCTTACTCTTGTCTGTAGAGCTCTCTTTCAGCTGCCGACGCTCCCTCGTTTTAAGACATCATGATGCGTTTTGCGCATAGCCGCCACATAAATTTTGCAGATGTAGCACGCACTGTCCGAGTATCTGCGTGTTGGCCTGTTTTATTCAGGCAACGATCATTGAAAACATGAATTTTAGCGTTTAGATTTTAGCGCCTATGGTCACCGTTAACCACCAGCAGGATACCGTGATAAACGGGTTAAGCTCCAGCAAACGCTACTGTCTTAATCTCACCAAAGTGTGACGACGTTAGTTCAGGCATCACTCTACTATACTAAATGTGTCGAACGAGCTCTGCAGTACCAGAAGGTTGCAGCGACTGTCAATAAACGTTTTTGTCTGCTTCTTAATAAAATGTCCTTTTGGCGTAGACGACATGCTACGACAAACACCCCGCAGCATTGGGAAATCATCATCGTAGGCCTATATTTATTGTACATTGCAGTCATTTACTGTATCAGCCCAATGGTTAAGCGACGTCGGAAGACTCTGCTCTTGCGCACTAAGCAATCTGGCAGTAATTATTCGACTTTTAACGTGATAAAACCGTAAAGTTTGTTGCAAATATGGGATAAAAAAAAATTAGCAGTGCAATTGAAATGTTGTTTTTTTGTGTGTAAAATATATAAGATTATTTTTTGTTAGCTGTAACGTGGTAGGCCTACCGTTTCGCCATCTTCACAAACGCTTTATTATGCCTATTTCTTTAAAACGCTTAAAACGACTTTCTAGTTCTTTTTCTGAAACGTTTATGCATCTGTAGCCTACTCTTGGGTGGGAGCACATGAGATTTTATTTTTCCTCGTTTTATAATTATGCACTTAGAAATGTATTCGTATCAGTCGTCCACATGAATTCCCCCATAGGCCTACTTGAATCGATGCCGTAAATCTTGAAACCAGCTGATAGAGTATTATTTGATCAATAATTTATTACTTACAATCTAACATAGCTTAAGGCTATAATTTTTGTCTTGACTTTTTTGTTCGAATGTTCAGCATAAAACAGCTTTGATAGGCCTACTTTCTGGAACTGTCTGATTGTCTTTCATGACGCATCGACAGTATCCGACACCTCTCTTTGACGCCATTCAAAGTCGTCTACGTGAACGTACGAAGGTTACGAAAGACGCAGTCGCACCCTTGAAACAGAGCTGCAGTTTTAAACAAAAATGTTGGCAACAAAAAAACTTGCGACTCCAATTAGCCACATGCGCGTCGAGCGTCCGTAAATCAGGCTTACAATAAATAAGTAACTGGCATGCATCATCCAGCGATCTGCGACACTGTCGGTTAGCCAAGATCTCGTCTGTATGCTGGTCGCCTTGTTGCGTTTTGCGCCGAACATTGCTGAGCCTATCGCACTATATTCATCCGACCGCATTTTCTGGTCGCACAGTTCTACAGTCAATCACTTCCACGTTCTTGACTCACGCGGCGTGTTTGTAAGCGAAGTAGGTCGTTCTGTCTGCCAGGTAGAGTACGCTGCGCCATAACGTGCTCATGCAGCCGTATGATGGAACTGTTTGAATGAGCGCGTAAACAGAACGCATCCTATTTTACTGGTCGAGTAGGCCTGCTATAATCGTAGCGTCGCTAATCACGCGCTGCTTGTTCGAGTCGTTCTGACGTAGAAAATGCTTTCTTCGACTTCCAAGACTCGCTAGCGACCAGTGACCGATTCAGTGCCGGCGTTAGAGAGTTGGAGGCCCCCCAAATACAAGTGTGAGGCCCCTATAATAAAAGGTATGGAGCCCCCAGCGGGGTCCAGGGACAAAGCCCCTGGTCAGGGGGACCCTGAAGCTTAAACATTTTTGGCTTTTGGACGTTCACCGAAAATCGCAAATTTGCCCACTTTAAAAAAATTGAAACGCAAAAAAAATCAGATATAATTTGTGTTGTCTTTTCAAAAAATGAAGTCGCAGATTACTGTACAGTAATGAAAAGTAATAGACTTGTCCACTTT
>Ga0209454_1003558_pt1 | contig 11214 bp, 3 predicted proteins | sample WorMetHERISLAND1_2_FD_187400 | JGI IMG/M metagenome (GOLD analysis project Ga0209454, IMG submission 187400) | Marine gutless worms symbiont microbial communities from Max Planck institute for Marine Microbiology, Germany - Olavius geniculatus... | ecosystem: Host-associated > Annelida >...
ACAAAAGAAACGGTATGGTGCTAAAAAGTTTATGGCGGAATTTCCCAGCAAACCATGGACACTGTCAGAATTAAGCAGACTGTTGCGGAAGATCGACACAGACAGACCCCACTTCACGTTTTGGGGTGACCTCACAAACGCCGCTGTAACTATTGTTTGCGTTGGCAGATTTGACTGAAATTTAAAATTTTGACTTCTAATAGACAACACATTAACGACGACGTAGAATTTTGTTTAAATCAAATGTTGTTTGTTGGAGTTAGGTGAATGTACAGAGGGGTTTACTTTTGTAACGCCATATTGGCAACGAAGATATTTTGTTATTAATGTTTAAAAATTAATAATTCCGCTAAGAAATAATATTTTTCATCGACATTTGGTGTTCTCTTCAGCGATTTATTAAACATTAAGTGCACAAAACCTATTTCAATTTGTTCAGATTTGACATTTCTTTTGTACGATGTCTAGGGGGTTACTTTTTTCAGACAGTGTACAATCGAACAGTAAGTTCTTTTTTTTAACCTTTTTGTGCTAAAAATTTGACGTTTTGACCTGACGCCTTATTCAAAAATAAGTGTCAACTTCTCTCCGTGAAGTTTCATTCACTTTCTACTGAAGAGATAACCAGAAGCAGTCGAATGCCCGAGTGTGTGCGGCTCTGAAATAGAACGAAAAATTAAACAGTTGAAAGTCAAAGGGCCTCGTGCCCCCTTGGCCCATAAGAGAAACGAACAGTGAATGTCTGCGAGTGAAAGGATGAGTTAGTGAGTTTCAACTGGAATCCAGAGACAAAAGTTGGCATCCGATGGACGAGGAACCAGAATCTGAAGATTTACTGCATTCCTTTCGTGGTTAAAGCAGTTTCGTAAACAAATTACTTCAAATTTTAAAACGCGGTTTTTAAATGTATAATATTCTATTATTAGTTACTAAGTCATATTTATGAAGTAGACGAAAAGTGCTATTGGTATAACACAATGGCCATTATGTGTTGCGCTGAGTGTGTGACGTTTTCTTAGGCGCGGGCATACTTCGATTCACCGATGAATTATTGATTGTACAACTATTGGTTAATTGTGCTTGATATTTAATTGGCTTATAGAGATTGTCGAGGTACATTTTTGTGCAAAATTTATTAAGCTAAATGCAGCGGTTCACGAGTTATCGTGGTAACAAAAAAAAACAGAAAATAGCCACGCTGCCGAAAACCATACTACCGCAGACATCAATTATGGGTGCAGATAAATTCTTGTCTTGTACTAGAGCAGCAGGAAAACGATTCCACAGTGTGATAACACGAACTGAGAAAAAACGAGCACGAAAATCGGGATAAAACAACTTTAAAGGGTGATAACGTGCACTGTTGTACTGAGCTAATTTAAAAACTGATTCAGAAACTCATGCATAAAAAACGAACGTTTTTGAGTCACCACTGCAATGAATATTGTAATCTCGGGGAAAGAAGACGGCATATGGACATAAAAAACTTAATAAACTACTGTTGATAACTGAAACAGTAACTGATAAAAGAAAGTTATTACGGTTATTTTGTGCGAAAAATGGCCTATGCCTCGACGTGCTACAAAAAACGAGAATTATAGGGGAAAACTGTACCGACAGCGCTCAAGAGGACTGCTTTGAAATAAGACTAAAATTAATACCGATCCAAAGCAGGAACTACATTATTGGAGATTTCAGGTGCGCTATATATAGAAATTGGCCTGCCAATTGAATTTTTATGGTACCGCGTAGGCGTAAACGATTATTTCAAGCACGACACGAAGAGATTTAAAGCAGCAGTCATTAGTAGAAACTAATGGAAAACCGCATACGGCCGGGCTAGGGTGCGGCAGCTGTAATCTCGGTGACATTCGATAGGGCTTTTATCCACAGTATCACATGATGCATCCTATCCCGTTTGGCATCTTTTTCTTCCATTTTCTAGCGATAAAGTTACGCGTGCCACCATGACTCCCTCGACACTTTACGGACTGCAAACCTTACCGTTTCAGAGCTTACAGCGTTAGGATTCGAAAAGATTGGCACATTACTCACACAATATGGTAGCCTAAGCCTTTAGTCACAACTGATGCAATTTTCGTATACTTTTTAATGCTTATCTTTCATGACGAGATAAAAGAGCGAAAGAGCGGAAAGACGAGTTGGATTAAATTTGGCGCGGTAAACAAATTGACTGATCTTTGACCGACAACATCGCAAACAGAACTCGAATGTAATTCGCATTTTCGCATTTTGTCAAACATTATGTTTTTACACTTTCTGCAAAGTCACAGTTGGTTCAGCCAGCGATACGCGATCACCCAGGTCGTTTTCACTGGCTTTAGGCCTAAATATCTTTTACCTTTATGACAACAAAGACAATGATGAGGACAAACCTGAAATTTTTTTACAGTCTGTTACAGGCTTATTTTTTATTTGCATTAATCATTAGCCAAGAGCTCTACTATTACTAAATTAAGCAACCGTGCTTTCTACGATCTCTACTACTACGTTGGCTAGTTGCATAAATCTACATTGTACTCATATCTACAAGCTATGCAGAGGTGAATTAGTACCAAGAACAGCCGCTGTTGCCGCCGCCCTTATGATTCCAAGTCGATATCAATCGATAGGCCTACGTTATCGGCTTCAGTCGATACCTTATTGACTGAATAGGCCTAGACTATGGACTGCTGTAACGACTTCTTTACTTTAAGAAGTAAAATAATTGTAACTGCATCCCCACGCTGTTGTATTTTTGACAGCTGAGCAGATGTTTTTTGGGCCAGCCTGCCGATGATCTATTTTAGCTGTTTCATTTACTTACTTAGTTTTTGGTTGTATCGCGAACGGATTCTGTACCAGAAATTATAACTTACTTTTGGTCACTTTGATGAATGTTGGCAAAATACGTAAACGGGTTAAACTAGCTTCATTTCAAGTTAAATAACACATTTCGCAACTGATACTTAACTTGATCACTGGAGCTTTATTACACTCTAAAACGATCTGCGCTGAGTGCACTCGGAACGCTAATGAACATATTATACTCTTCTGGTGGCGCATCTTACGCTGACACTAACAATACAATAGGCTTACAATAGCAGGTTATCCTTGTTATTATAAGAACACGTTTTCAGTACAGTATATCTTAAAGTCGACAGCAAGTCATGGAAAATCAGTCATTAAGACTTATCGACTTAGTAAATCATCACACCTCACGCGATAGTGTGAGTGTTGTAAGGACGACCTTCAAAGTATATGGGAAAAGGCAAAGTTTGACCCTCAGCCAACCAAAAACCTCTGAACCGATCGTCACCAAATCTGAATAGCGTGATTACGTCGTGGACCCTTACCACCAAAAAATTGGGCTCAATCCGCTTAGGGGTTTTTGCTCCCCGTATAGGTGAAATATACACCCCCTGTTCGAAAGTTACTACACTTTTTTTGGTTCTTGAACTCGCCTACAGGCGAGTCCGTTAGATTGATTTTTACGCTTAATACGTCAAATAACGCGGTTCTGCGCAAGGAAGTGCCTTTTTATTGTTATAAGATTAAATTTTATTTTTTCATTTATTTATTAAAAAAATTAGAAGGAAAAAATTACAATGGCACCTATGGGGAAAATTTAGAAATTCTTTAAACTGTCATAGCTTCGGTTGTGTGCAAGATAGAGTTAGTGATTACCAACTAAAATCAGCTTGTAAGGACGCCATATGCATAGCCCCATCTAAGGTTGCCCAAATGTTTTTTTTGCTGTTTTAGAGGACTGATATCATCACATCGTCCTTACACACAGTTGTAAACTGGTAAGTTTTTTTTACACATATTAAGCTAACGGCTGTCGACATAAGTCGCTGCTATGTCATGGCCATACTTAATTTAATAAACGCATGAGTAGAGCGCTGAGCTCGCAAGGTAACCTGTGGACCTATAGGCCTACTGCCGTGTCCTTCACAGTTCACACGCACCATTCACATTTGTTATCATTTCTCGGCTCGTAAGCTGATCCCATTTCGTCATGTCACGAGGGTTTAGAATGCGTCAGAGTCGACTTAGAGTAATGGTGTGTACTCTGTAACCTGTGTCAAGCCAGGGCTATTTAATCGCCTCGGTGGCCACGATGAACACGCAATGGCCTACCGTGCAGGGATTTCAATGCATGCATTGCAGCCTGACGCATTATCTCATGATCGTTGCCACTTACAAGTCCATCGCTTGTCGGCGGCCTTTTCTGCACTGTGCTTGCGCAGATCCAGGAGTTGAAGTTGGGGAGCTAAGGTAGAGCGCCGAAGGCGCGAGCCGAGTCGAGGCGCCGAAGCGGCAGTGCCCCCTCTGCAGAAATTTTTTAAAATATTTTGGGGTCACAATGGCGTATTTTCATGCACTATTGATGCTTATTTTTTTAATAACCAAAACAATACAAAAATACACCAGGAATGCATGGACTGCCATAGAGACTGACTTGCATGCGATAAAGAGCGTTTTTCAGGGGCGACTACCTGCCCCACAACAATGCCCCACACCCATCATGTCCTTAATTGGAGCAAGTTCCCGCTCCCCTAACTCAAGGTGAGGCACTGCAGGCGCCCAGAATGAGGCGCCGTATAGAGGCGTCGACGGTTTGGGTAATGGGGAGGGGATATCCCCTTCCTCTCCCAGCCGACTAGGGAATCTGGGCGAGCGTCGTGAGCTCCTCAGCGGTCCGGGCGAATTTGGTGCATTCTAAGCGTCATAGAACACTTCTGCTGCAAAATAGTGTAAATACAGAGTGGGCCATAAAAACCGTCCCCTACATTATTCTGCTTAAAATGCTACTGCATTTGTTTATATGAACAAAATGACACACCATATAAATTGCTCGTTTGTTCTGCACATATTGATAACAAAACCTAATGAGTATGTCAAAATGTTATTTAAAATAATACGATATAATCAAAGCACCCCAACTGTATTATATTACAATGGTGAAACACAAATGGAAATACGTGCTTGCGTGTAGGCTATGTCTAAGTAAAACAGCGAAAACTTCATACAACAAGACAGTCAAGTAAACAACTGTTCAATGTGCCCTTCTGAATCTCTCTCGGAATTTTGTTGGACCCAGGGTTGCCTTCCTGGCTGCATATCAGCTCCGCTACACACTCGTAGGTAAATCGAGTACCGGCCTGTTCTGATGGTTAAATCGGGGCGCGTTCGCTTGTGTCGGATGCCAGGGTGGCAGGTACATGTAACACATTGTGATCCCATATGACAGGTGACGCCCTTTAGCTCCGTAGCTATACACGTCTTTAACTTTTAGCCTTTCATTGTATACGGCCGTATTTCACACATCAGTTTACTGCGCATGTCCAGCCGGCCGGATACAGGTGCGAGGATGATCCTGCGGCACTCGGGTTGGACCGGTTTACAACACGCCGACCCAGAGCCATTTCGGCACATCTCGGGCCATCGCCGCGTGTCCATAGATCCACAGTCGGCGTCGGTTACAAACATAGACATAGACAGAAGTCGTTTCCGCCCAGTGGCGGATTCAAGGGGGTGGTGGCGGGGCCGCCGCCCCTCCCTCTTATCGACCGGATGCATCTAAAAACATATGAAAATTCTGCATCAAAATGCGTTATTTTTGCGTCAGATTTTCAAAAAATTTTCTGCGGAGGGGCCATGGCCCTCTCCCCAGACCCCACCTTTACCCTTCCGCCCCCTATTCCCAGTTTCTGGATCCGCCAATGTTTCCGCCTATCGATAATCGCGTTTGCACCGTCCGGCTGTAGACTTAATGCGATCAGTAAAGATCTCCCAAACCCGTGACATCTACGCACTGTAGCCTACTAACAGAATTATCCAACTTATAGTTTATATATTAAACTTTGATGTTTTATATACAGGTGCTTTCTAGCAAGCAGAAAGAGTGGTCTAAATATTGTTAAGCTTATTGGCTCAATTTTCATAGTCTAACATAATAAGATGTACAGTGGATCAGAAGTGTTCTTATTTAACCAATCAGTCGGACAATCGCAATTGCCAACATAACAAACTTACTTCAAGATTAGACAGAAAAATGTTTAAACGATAATATAACATATAGAAGAAGCTAACAAAGTTATGTGCATATCAGGTTTTACCTTTCCGTTTACATATAACACACGGATTAAAGACACATGCCAGGTAATGGAAAGAAGAAGATCCGGATTTCGACAGAAGCCTAATTACTTAGCCTACTATGTAACGACAGAAAAGACTAGACAATCACAAAATATCAACATACATAGCAGTAGAAATATACATTGCTGGAGTGAAGAAATGCATCGTATCGCCAGCCGTTCTTTAAATGATGTAACGTGTCACCATGACGTTGAAATGCAATGCAATACAATTTAAAGTAAAAAACGCCTATGGCACCACAGTCGCTTTACAGTCAACTCTAGAAAAGAAGCGGAGAACGAGCGGGTTTTAAGCTTAGTTTTAAATGTTCGTAAGCTCAGGCGCACGAAACCAATGCAGACAGTAATAACTATGATATGTGCTAATAGACGCGTTTGTGAAATAATTACCTTGCTTGTCCCGCTGCGTGAAACATCGTATCAGTCGCTCTGAAGCAACTATCTGAAACAGAATACCGCACAAATGTGCTAAACTGTCACCGAGAAGTAAACCTTAGATACCCCAGCCTAGAACAAAACATATAGTGGACCGGACGACCGATAGCAGAGATATATGGCAATTTACAATGGCGAAAACGGTCGGTCGCTTGTCGGTCGCCCTGTCGTCAATACCGTGCCGTTTACTCCTCTTTGCGCCCCTGTTAGGAACGTAGCGCAAAAAGAGCAAACATACGGCTGTATCTATGACTGAGTCGAGAAAATGTGACACCGCATACACGTTATGCAATGCAGTCGCTACGAATTTTATACGGAGCGAATAAAACATCGGAGTAGAATTAAATGCGAATTTGACGTCGATAAAATTTGCAGATCAGGGATTTCATAAAGCAGAGTTGAAATCACATTAGGGAGGCATTTATTCTTTATTTGGCCGTTCGTTCGCTCGTTTGATAGTCATATTTCACAGGCCTAGGCTTATAGGCCTACGTCCCATGAGTTACATGCCAGATTCAATACTGCAGGTAGTGTTTTAAGTAAGTAACAGCGAACGGATCAGCTACGTAACCTACGCGTCGCGATGAGGCCAATTAGGGATCATGACGTCACAAATCACGTGTGCGCACTGCGGTCGTATAACTAGTCTGGTCGTAATCGGTCGTCGTCGTGGTCGAAATCCCGTCCCGTCGACCTTTGCGCGCCGGTCAGATTATGGCGAAGCTACTTCGAACACAACATCGAAACCGCTGAAAAATGTATGATAATTTCCGCTCGGCGCAGATCTGCAATACGATGGCGCCGTTATTAAGTCTCGACCATTAGGCACGGCGGTAGAGACGCCGTGGTGCTTTACTACGAGGCACAAGAGGATACGAAACGGTGGTAAAGGGAAAACGTGTCCTGGCGGCATTCATAAAACAATTTTTTTGCACCGGACTTCGAAACTAACGATCACAGATGCAGCTTCTGTCGCTTTTAGGGGACAAACCGGTAAACATTTTGGTGAGCCATAAAGTCATACGAAAAGCCTCCCAGTCTCTGCTCCAAAACTGTAAAATGTTGCAATCCGAGGCCTATCAAACAATTTGAGCGTAAAAAATTGGACACGAACAGACAATGACTAACGATTAATTAGATACAACCTGACTTTAACATTACCAATGAGATAGATTATACAGCAGTAGTCAGCACAGGCATCGTTACTTTAGTGCCCATGTCAAATTAACCCTTTATTTTTTGCTACCAGACAATTCGCCAGATATTTAGGCGCACTGTTTTACTTAATTTGTCACTTCTATTCAATGTTTACTTCACAAAACGTTTTCCCACAACAGAAGCCAAAAAAACTGCATCGATCTTTAGTTGTGCTGTGTACACCGTGTTTGAAAAAAAACAGTCATTTTTTTATAACTTTGTTAAATTTTTACCAACTTTGATAATTTTTGGCACAAAGGTGGCCAAGACGATAGAATTATGTAAAGTGGTCTTATTTTCTGCCTCACCTAATTTACATCAACGCACTATCATGTGAAACACAAATACACCAAATCGTTACATTTCGCGTAATTTATTTTGTGATATTAAATATTTTAAGGTGAAAATACCAGACAACAAAATAGCTGACTGATGAGCTTAAAACGTGTCTAATCGATGAGTGAAGCAGTTTGATCAGTCAACCTTTGATTCCGCTATGAGCCAGTGGCATTGCATCTAAGTCATTGTGTCCGTGTATACTGGGCACACTTTGGGCATAAAATTTGATAATTTGCAAACGAGTTGTTATACAAACTTGCAATTCTGCCAAATGATGTACATTTACTTTTTATGTGCTTAATAAAGTTGTTACAACGTTTACTGGAGACAACAGCTCAGCATTATGCAAAATTAGAGCATCTGTGTTTCATACGGTAGTGCGTTGACATAAATTAGGTGAAATGCAAAATGAGTGCATCGTACATAATTCTATCTTTTTGTTTATCTTATTGCAAAAAATTATCAAAATCGGTAAAAATTTAACACAGTTATGACAAAAAAATTTGACTGTTTTTTAAACACTCTAGAGACTGTAGTGTGTACTTCCACTCCACACGATTTGATATCAGGCACGAAACATAAGCAAAGGGGCAACTGCATGCTTCTAAAAACCGACGTAAAAATTCAGCGCCGCTTGGGCCGTTCATTCTACCAATTTCTGAACTCGTTGTCGGCTTTGGTATCAAAGTAAATATGTTATTCTAGCCCACTGTTTTACTTAATTCGTCAACACTGTGAATAATCTCAAAGGCGCTCGTGACGTGCGGGAAGAATGAGAAGTAAAATGTTTGAGCAGGCGCGTCGAAGTAGTTTGAGAGTCATCACGACCTTTCCAAGTAAACGGACCGGCGTGCTCAAACGCACGTTTCCGTACGTCGAGAACAAAGTGTCCGATTTCCGGTCGAAGCCTGCAGTCCCAGTCCGTGTTTCCTGTCTGCTGTCTGTCGGACTGGACGCATTGAAGTTTGCTATGACCGCGGCGTAACAGACCAGCGTTGAGCGGTGAGCATTTCGACGATCTTGTTCGTTGCATTTTTAATCTGCTCCGGATTGATCGACTCGCTCCGAGATCCCTACGGGTCAACATCGACATCGGCGCCTGCATGTAGCTATCGCGCAGTCCTTCCGTGTCTGTCTTCCACACCACACGGCTGCGCCCTGACGGCGACTGATAAACTTGTGCACAAACGAATGAAGCATTCCACGCGAAAACCATATCGTAGATCTTCATACCCCGGCAACCGGTGGCTGACAAGTTAACCGTGAATAACTGTGCAGATAAAACTTCGCAACTGAGTAGCCTACGACGAATCTGCTGGCGAAACGTTGCGACGTCGCACTAGCCGAAATCCACGTACCCCGGCACTGACGTTTTACGTAGACAATGTCATCTTTCAATATAGGTAGTTTCGTAATAATTTTTTTTCATTGATGAACTAAAGTAAACTAAATTAAAATAAACTAAAGGTTGGCATACGGTGTCAGCAGAACGATTTGAGCTTGATAAGTGTGCATCGTATGCGTGTTCGATTCCTTCAGTGTTGCAATTGCTCATATTCAGCCGTTACACGGAAACTGCTCGTTGGTACCGTGTCATTATTCTTCATGGATAGGCCTATTCTAATGATGGTTTTTATTTGTTGTAGATTTACAACAAAATGACCAGAAGATGTGAAAGACTGAACTGGTTTATTGATCCCGGAGTGCATCACGTTCACTGGAGACCGATCAGCATGTAGATCCTTTGTGTCGTCATCAGTCTGGTCTCCAGTCTTCAGAAATGAGAAAGAACCAACAACAACAATACGCATGTTGTACAACAAATATCATCATCTACAGTGACACCGATAATTCTCAATACGAACGCGAAGTTTCTCTTCAACGGCTGATCAGTGCAGAATAATTATAACTGACAATCGCTGAAGGTTACAGTACCAGCAATCCGTATCTGCAACGGAGACTAACAAACTATTCCCCGTTGCTTGAATACACGGCGCCTGTACGCTTGCACGCTATGCATAGTGTGTTGTGAGGTAATGACTTTCTATGGGCTTGTCGTTACACAACGTTCGCAATTCCGTCAATTTGTTTCCTCGCTGGTCGGATAATTAACACTACACTTTAGTGCACTAGAGCTGTTCATTTATCAAATGACTACAATTAGGATGCATTTCGTTAGTATGTTCTATATCGCTCGCGACGGACAGCACCAAGCACCAACCAAGTATATCATATAAGATTGAACAAAATATTTTGTTCGCATACTAACCGGCAGCAAGGGAAACCATTTATATCGCAAACTTTATTCAGCGAAGTTTGCTATAGTAATGACTAATGAACCGGTTATTACCTTTAGGCCTACTATTATTATGACTGCAGCAATTATTGTCAGTACTTTTGCTTATGTTTTCTGCGAATGCTGACTTGGACAAACTCAATATTTTGCTTTGCAGCATAGTGAAATTTCACACAATATCGACAATAGTATTTATGATGTTACTATTAAAGTGAGATGGTAAGGTCTGCGTATTGCAGAAAGCTAGAATTCGTTTTCGGGCATGTTTTACTTTCAAGTTGGCAAGCAAATCAAAAGCGATACAACGCCTGCTAGGCCTATAGAGGCAACGAACAGTCATCTGCAGTCGTCTGAATTATTGTCAATTGAATACGCGTTTGTCATTCACGTAACGAGACTTAATAATTATGTCAGTGACGGACGTCTTCAGCCACATCTTGAGTGACACAGAGTCAGGCTGTGATTTAACTGCCGAACCTTCAGTAACTAGAGGCAACAAATTTAAATTGTATAACCAAACATTTATTCATAAGTTCAGAAAACATTTTTCTCAGCACGTATTGTGAATATCTGGAATAGCTTACCTAATTGGGTAGTTGATCTTCAATCTGTTGATTTATTTAAAATGCGGCTTGATATATTTTGGGCACAACAAGAAGTTATGTATGATTAGAAATCTGAATTAGCCGGAACCGGAGATAGATCGGAGTATGTCGAAAAAAGTGATTAGATTATTAGTATAATTTATTATATCATGATACGGATATAGAGGGACTTTTAGTG
>Ga0209454_1003560_pt1 | contig 11213 bp, 10 predicted proteins | sample WorMetHERISLAND1_2_FD_187400 | JGI IMG/M metagenome (GOLD analysis project Ga0209454, IMG submission 187400) | Marine gutless worms symbiont microbial communities from Max Planck institute for Marine Microbiology, Germany - Olavius geniculatus... | ecosystem: Host-associated > Annelida >...
TGGCCGGCTTTATTATCTGATAATAGCGATGATTGTATGAGTGCTGTTTTTATCCCTCTTGATAAAGCTATTGAGAATGTTTATCTACAATTTTATAAATACGTTTATGATTAATATTTAACATTGTCTTACTGTCATATTGTACCATATTTGGATATGCGTTGTGTATATATCTGTCCTGCCTGTCTGTTTAGGCTTAGCTTTGTCTGACATTTTGTCGAATTAAAGTGATCATTAGTATGGGTTTGGGAGGCGGCTGTGTGGGAAATGGATGACGACAAGTTATATCAGTGGCAGAAGAGACTGTATGCTAATTCCTAGGAGTATAGTTTAATGTAGGTGTAGGCAAAGCAAGAGGAGTGAAATGAGCTGAATTCTCAGTTCGTTTGCTTTATACAGTCCACGCAGTGCAATTGAATTGAAGTCACAACTCCAGAGCTCAGCTTAGTTTGTTTATTTTGTGCAGTCGGTGCAGTCAGCAATGCAACTGAACTTGTATTGCGGTTCAGTTTATTTCCAATTTTCTGTTGCTTAGTACTCTCATTAGATGTAACTAGAGATTTCAATTCTGTTCTTGTCTGTTGCTTTGGTTTATATGAATGTTTGCTTGGCTTCTCTGTAGCGAAAAAACCTGTGCTATTCAACCGATGTCGTGATGATTGTAATGTGTTGTACAGACAAAGCACTGTATGATGAGTCGTCTGAAGACGTTGATGAAGTGTTGATTGGCAGCGGTTCAGTTGAAAATCGTTCATATCCTGCATTTGAATCATTGTGGACTCGGCGTTATCACCGGTCAGTTGACAGGTCTCCAGTAATTTGCTGTGACATTGTGACATAATTCTCGATTCGCACCTCCACTGCCGACGTGATTTAACAACTCAGTCTCCAAATTTGATCAGACTCATTGATTTGTGTTATGTCGTAATTCTGTTCACACCAGTGACGTCAACGCGACTTTAGAGTCGAGTCGCATTGTCGTTGCAGGTGTGAATTGGGTTTCTAGTGACCATTTAAATCCTATCAGAACTTTGCGTTTGGTAGTGAAAGAATGGTTGAAGAGAAGTGATGTATAGGTATAGTATGTTGTTGGTATCTCTTGTATCCAAGCTGTGACCAAGAGCTGGTACATTGGATGAAACATGACTCATGTTGAAGATATGAATTTTATATTCACACAAGTAAATCCAAAGTTTAGCTGGTGGTAGTAGTGGAGTGTGGCGATGTATATCTGTTAATGATGTTATTAAACTGGTGTTGTAGCTGGAACATTTTTGAATGCTGAAAAATCGGTAGGCGGTCATGTTAAAAAGTCTGTAACTTTGTCACTTTTTAACAAAATCACATTTTACTTGGCAGTTAGATGTAGAAGGTTTCAGTAAATAAATCTGTAAAATTTCATATTAAAATTCCAAACGGTTGCTGAGAAAACATCGAATAACTTTCGGAGTCCACTTTTTTCTGCCGCACCCTGTACGTCCAAAGTTTAGCTGGTGGTAGTAGTGGAGCGTGCTGATGTATATCTGTGGTAGACTGGTAGTAGTAGTAGTACTAGTTGTCTGTTGTTGTTGTTGTAGTAATGGTGGCATGCAGTCTTTGCAAGATGTGCTCCCACTGTCATCGCAGTTCTTGCTTTCGTCGTCCGGTGGACACCCAACATCAGCAGCAGCATCAGTGATGAGTGGAGCCAATCAGCAGTCGTCAAAGCACCCTGCTGTTGACCTGGCAACACTGGCAGCTGACAACCATGCACTGCTTAACACTGTCCAGCAGCAACGCTTCAAGCTTAAGGTCTAATAATTCTCATTGCACAGCTTAATAATGTTATTATTATTATTACCTCCACCAAGGAGGTTATGTTTTTGCCAGACTTTGTTTGTTTGTTTGTCTGTCTGTCTGTCTGTCTGTGTGTTAGCAAGATAACTCAAAAAGTTATGGGCAGATCTTTCTTAAATTTTGAGGGTGTGTTGGGAATGGCACAAACTACCAGTGATTCAATTTTGGGGGTGATCCGGAAGGAATCCTGGATTCTGGATCACTTTGAAATTTTTGTTACCATTGCTTTCAATGGGGCACAAGGGAAACCGCTGCAAAACCGAAGATGGTGCTGCCACCTGGCGAACAACATTGCCTTGCTGGCTCCTGTGCGGGCTCTGACTGCTTTCTAGTTACTATTGTTACTAACATTATTCTCCATTAAAGGTTATTATCTCTTTCGACATTGCTGCTTCTTATCTTGCACGCTGCCTTACCAGACAGGAGGTCATGTTTTGGAGGTTGTCTGATGATTCCGAAGTGAATGTGTTTCATTGATAGTTTTCATAATGATAATAATAAAATAATGAGATGGCCTATGTAGCGATAGTGTGTGTAAAGGGACTTCAGAGGCATAGGCGGAGTGTTGACAGTTAAGTTGTGCGAACAATTATTAGGCCTGTGTAATAAAACCCAAATTCTATTATGCCAACTTTCACTGAAACTTCCCCGCAGGGAGTCACGGACACAAATTATGAAAGTCACGGACACAAATGGTGACATATCATGAAACCATAAAGTTTCGGTGAAAGTTGCCGACACAAATCATGAAAGTCGCGGACACAAACCATCTCGACATGTAGAGATGTTTGCGACCAAGTACGTTACAAATCTGCATCAAACCCGTTTGTGTCGCTTTAATGGAATTTTGCTTGTTACAATGCATGGGGAAAGTCGGCGACAAAGTCCGGGACAAGTTCGCGTCAAAGTGCGGACTTGTTGCGGACACAAATCATGAAAGTCGGCGACATGATTTGTGTCGCGGATTTTCATGATTTGTGTCCGCGACAAGTCCGTGACTTTGTTGCGAACTTGTACCGGACTTGTGTAATGGAATTTGGGCTTTATCAGGCTCTGCATCTACATGTAGAGTAACTTCGTTGATAGGAGACAGTGCATTACCGCAACACTTTGCCACCACTCTGTAATGTTTCATGGAAAGATGGCCTGCATCAGAAGCATTCAGCTAGCAGTTGGTTAGAATGTTAGAAGTGTGTGTGCTTGTAGCACTGTGAGAAGTTGATAGCACAGCTACAGAACAGAGCGCTGGAGCTACAGCAGAACCTTGCAGTCGCCGTATCGGTCGACCGTCGCAAGGACACGACCATCCAGCAGCTGGACAAAGTGCTGAGCCGAGTGATGGAAGGCTGGAGGAGGAAAGAAGCCGAACGTCAGGCACTCGTTCAGCAGTTACAGCTTGATAAGCACAATCTACAACAGGCACTGGAGTCACAGCACCAGGTTGGTCGCCATCCACTGTTGTTCATTGCACTGGACAGCTACAAAACACTATATTTTTGCTGTATCTTATTTCCATGATTCTGGGGTGTAGAAACTTTGTGGTATTTATTTGGCATTTTTCCCGGATATACTTTACCAGATAAGGTTGGATTGACTGCAGCCATGCAAATGGCATTGTGTATGGCTGTGTGTATTCAGCGTTGAGTGCAGGTTCGTAGCTTTACCATTGTAGTTGTAATCTGTATTCACATCATCATAGTTTGCAGTATCATGTGTTGATATTTTAATTTTGCAATTGTATTACGCGCGAAAGCAGCTACTGCTTTAGCGTGTCTTAGCCATCGCAATTCTGTCTGTCCGTCTGTCAGATGGGTGGATCAGTCAAAAATGGTGCAAGCTAGAATTACCAAATCTTTATCACTGTTGGCTGCCTGGAAGATTCTAGTTTTAGGAACCGTAAAGTTTTTTCATAAATTCAAAGGAGGTCACCCCGAACGAGGGCGCTAAATGAGAGGGGTAAGAAAAATTTGCAATTTTTAGCCAATAAGTCACTATCTGAAAAAAGGTGCAAGATAGGACCTAGGTTACTCTTAATCACTAATAGAAAGTCGTTCACTGACTCTCGATTGCCACCGAATTCAATGACCTTGGATGACTTTGAATGCCAAAATAGGGGTTTTTATGGATTTTTTGGCCATTTCGGACTGCGAGACACATTTCAAGTGCAAACTGTGCCAAAATCAATCGAGATAGACATAGAGAAGCTGCCTGTGTATGAAATATTCAGCATTGAACGTAGATTTCGACAGTCCAAGTCTCGATTTTCTAGGTTTAAGAAAACCTGCACACGATGGCATCAAAGAGCGGTAAACCTGTAACAGTCGTTATATTTAACCATTGTTGGCCTGTTTTTTGTAAAAACGGTTGCAGATAGGCTTGCATGCTGCCTATCACAACATGCACTAGTGACGAGCTTTTCAGTCGTATCAACATCGATGATTTCGAACCACCCTGAACTTGCAAAATAGGGGGTTGTTATTGATTCTGGCAATTTTCGCTGCAGCGCACATTCCAAGAATGAACTGCGACGAAATGGCTGGAGATAGACTGACAGTTTGCGAACAGGAACTGCTATAGGCATTTGTGTATCTTGTGATCATTAGCTCAAATTTCTTGTCTTATCTTTGAACTGAACTTCTTGTAATTTTTGTGGCAGCAGCAAAGCCCTCAACTCTTAGGCGTCATTCGTGACTGTGCTGTTATATATCCGGTGGCTTTTTCCAACCAGTGCTGTCGTACCACCAAAAATTCCGGAACTTAATATTTTGAGATTGCTTTTGGGGTGTTAGCTCTAGGATCAGCCTGTGTGCATCACAAAGCATGTGGGACATAAGACTGGTTGCTGGTGTAAGGTGGTTGGGAGGCTTGAGAGGCAGTTGCAGCAGACATTACATCAGCTGCAGTCGGAACAACAGAGAACCGCTGACTCAATCCTGGAGAAGGACAGACAGGTAGACCTGTATTTTGCGTTGTCTTCGCTTTTGATGATGCTCGCATAATTTCAGCCGTTATTCTCTTATCTTTTCAGCTGGTGGCGTGGCGTAGTTGGACGCGTTTCGGCTGAAACGAAGTTAGTCTACGCCGTGCCCGGTTAGTACTGCGATGGGTGACTGCCTGCGGGCAGGTAAACCATCTCAGTGCGAAGCCTGCCAGCTAGATCGACTCAGCCTTCTACCCTTTGTGGGACGGTAAAATGAGTAGTAACTCATTTACATGGGTTACGGAAGGTGGAGACCTTGGTACAGCTGACTGGGGTTGCCTAGCCGGCCGCTGCGCCAGCCTGTGTCTGCAGGCTGCACACGGCCGTGCGGCAGGCGGCTCTGGTTAGTGACGAAAGCACATTAGAGGCGTGTTTGCGATGATGCGCTATACAAATTGACGACCTTTTTTACATTTAAAACTAGGTCTACGTGTTAGACTTAGAGTGTCTGCAGTGTGATTCAGGCCTCGGTCATGACATACAGAATTCTTCGTTATAGCTGGCAGTTAGTAACAATGGTAAATTTCCTAACTCTTATTCAGCTCACTGTCCAACAGATTGCTAGGTTCTCAGCTAAATGTAGTTTGTTATGATGTAACTGAGGCATACTGATCGCAGTTATTTAGTTCTTCGAGACCGTGGTTTTGGTCTCAAGCTTCAAGGCATCTCGATGTCAAAGTCTTTCTCTTGATCTTGGTGTCTTGGTCTTGGTCCTCCTGAGACAGAAATGCCTTGGTTTTGCCTTACTTGAGACAGAAATCCTAGCCTTGCCATTGAGATGATACTGTTTGCTTTGCACCTGACACCAAATTCTTGGTCGTAGTCCTGTTTTTGAAATAAAAGTCTGTTTTGCTCGCGAGACAAAACTCTTTGTCTTGCTCATATAACAGAAGACTTGGTTTGTTCTTGGTCCAAAGTCTTATCCATATTGCAAACTGCTGGTATGAAGTAGACTGGTCTTGTAGTGATTTGTGTTATGCTGACAGATGTCGGAGCTACGTAAGGACATTGAGCTGGCTCAGGATGAACTGGTCAGGGAGCGTGATCAGTGTCGCCTCCTGGTGAATGCAGAGAAACATGACGCCGAAGCAGCTAAAGACAAGCTTACAGCTCAGATGACTCAGCTGAAAACTGCCGCTGAACAGGTGACTCATTTTAAAATCTTGTGTATCTTTCTTTTCATTGGTCAGCTCATTCAGCAAATTTATGACAGCTTCTTCTGACTGTTTCTGTCTTTCTTCAGATCTGTTTAATTAGTCTTGTATAATAAGTAAGTAAGTAAAATTATTTCTGTGGTCCAAATGTATGCAGTAGAACTAAAACTTTTTGCAATTTTGTTCTACACTTGTTTGAAAGTGATCTCATTAATTTGCTGATTTGTGTAATGTTTTTCATCTGTGCAGTTAAGTTGCCAGCAGTGTTACTGACATCTTAGCTCAGCTTCTAAGTACGCATGTGAGTATTTTGTAGAGCACATTAACTGTACAGGGTGGGCAAAAAAAAGACACAAATTGTTTTTGTCAGAACTTCATCATATCTCGACCAAATTTAATAATTTTTGGTGTATCGATAGACAAGACAATAAAATTATGTGAGGTACACTTATTGTCCACTTTACCTGATTTATGTCAATGCACTACCGTGTAAAACACAGATGCTCCAAATTGTTGCATAATGCTTAGTTGTTGTCACCGTGAAAGTTCTAACGACTTAATTAAGCACACAATAAACTAAAATGTCATTTGTCTTGTAGAATTATAATTTGTGTAACAACATGCTTCCATATTTTTAGAATTTATGCCCAAAATGTAGGTTTACACAATGGCTTGGATGTGATGCCACGGCTGATAGCGGCAGTAACGATCAACTAATCAATATCACAGCACTCATTTGTGGATTAGATGTGTTTTGAGCTCAAAAGTCAGCTATTTTGTTGTCTGCTATTTCCAGTGTAAAATATCCAACACCACAAAATTGTTAAATCACGTGGCACCCTGTGTCGAATTGATAATGAAAAGGTGAGTAATCTGATACTGATAATCACCGCATGTTGCGCATAATGTAACAATTTGGAGCATTTGCATTTTACACGGTAGTGCATTGACATAAATTAGGTGAGGTGGACATTGAGTGTACTTTACATATTTCTATCGTCTTGGTTATCTGTATGCCAAAAATTATCAAATTTGGAGGAGATTTGACGAAGTTCTGACAAAAAAAGTTGGTTCATTTTTTGGCCCACCCTGTAATATCCTCAAATGTGCTTGATGTGCTAGTAGAATGAGAAGTGGACAATCTACCGCAGTGTATTGTCGGTACTCATGTGAACGCTGAGCGCTGAATGAGTGTAATCATTGAATTTTGTTATGCTTCTGAGTGTGCTTATAATAAGGTCACTTGTTTATAGCGTCGTAGGATGTACTACTTGTCATTCGGTTTTTCAAGGTAGATTGCACTCTATGAAATGTAACGGGTTTTTAAAAAAAATTTTGCTGGACTTTTCTTTGTTGTTTTAGGAACGTGAGTCGTGGATGGCAAAAGAGCATCATTATCTGCAGAAACTAGATGAGATGAGTGATAGCCACCAAGAGGCTATGCAACAGCAGAAGGTACCAGGCTTGAGTCATCGGAAAACTTGTTGTATCTTTAGACTTGGTAACTGTTTGAAAAATGTGTTAGTTAATTTTTCAGAAGTTACCAATCAGTTGATTATAAACTAGTGCTGATGATTGTCCAAGAAAATGCAGGTCTTTGTTTAGCGGCTGTGTAAGTATTCAACGATGAAATGTCACAATCGGTAAGTGTTTGTTTTTTCAGTCTTGTAAAGAAGATTGAAATTTGCTTTTTCACTTCAGCCCAAAGTTCATTGTGGACAAGTTTGCTGGTGTATGCGACAAGCTGACGACTTTTTCGGCTAGAAAAACCTGTCTCGGGCAAGATAGCGCTATCACAACATGTCGTGATAGTGCTAGCAGATTCGCGTCAAGTTCACTGTGTTTTGATGTGCTAGCCAAATGGACTTTGAAAAACGATAGACGTACGAACCTGTTCAACACTCCTTTGATACAGTAATTTACTTATTTAGTGTTATGACACTGTGTCAAAGTTGTCAATTACATCATTTCTTGCGTGCGGCACATTACAAATCGTTTTCAGTAGTAATATTAGTATATTACCTAATGATGGAACAAAATTTGATAGATATTACGGTTCTTAATATAATTAATGCAGTACAGAATGTGGCCAACTCTGATAAAAGCATGATTGTACACACTACGCTCTAAAAGATTCTCACTCTCTGATGTATGGTTTAACCCATGTTGAGTGCTTTCATTTTTTACGTTCATTTAAGACAGTAGCAGCTCCAAAACCAGCTGCTAGACTAGACTACAGCAAGCAATAACAGCGTCTTGACCAAAGTCAGCCATGTTTACGTACACAACTAATACAGGTCAGATCACACTGCTCAGGTCAGGTCAATGGGGTTCATGGATGCGAACAAGTCTTCTGACTTGCCAGCATGGTGGACTTTGAATGAAGTGACATTATCACAACATTATCACACACGCATGCAAGTCTGAGACTTGCTAGCGAGCAGGTCTCTAGCAGGTCTCGGACCAGATAGCATAGCATAATGGACTTTGGGCTTTATTGTTGCTATGCAGATTCTCACTGTTGATGATGATGATGATGATGAAGGACGAATTAACTTTAGCGTGGCATTAAGTCCTAAGACTACAAGGACACGTAACAATAAGCCTAAACAGTGAAGTCACGTAATAGTAGTCAGTGCAATGAGACTTTGTTAGTCATGATGGTAAGACCAGGCAAAAAGTTCGGTTTTCAGTCTGCTGCGGAAAACTTGCAACGACTGTTGTATGTAGGGTACTGCTTAATGTTTTCTTAATGATGATGTTAATTGTATATTGTTACCAGACTAATGAGGAGTGGCACCTGCAGTTGTATGCAGTCCTGTTGGCAGTTGTACACACAACACAGGTGTACCATTACTGAATGCGACTGGGATGTATTGTGGGTGACAAATTGTACACATGACACACAGTTATACAAACATCTCTTAGGTGTATTGTGTGTTGTCCTGTAGAGTAACGAGGAGAGGCGGCAGCAGTTGTATGCTGACTTGCACCTGACACGCATTCAATTTGTATAGTGTGTGACAAGTTGTACACACAGCACAGTTGTACAATTGCGTTGCGAGTGAGTGGTACACACAGCAGAGGTGTATTGTATGTTATGTACCATACGTCGACTGATGACTGTGCTGACTTACACACAGTTGTACGTGTGTCTTGCAGTTGTGCATGTGACTCAGTTGTACACATGACTCATAGTTGTATTGAGTTTGATGAGTTGTACACATGACACCTGTGTATTTTATTTATTCTGACCTACAGGCACTTGTATAGCCGTAGTCCAGTCAAGGCGCCTGTCCCTGTTCGGACACATTGCACGAATGCCTGATGAAACAGATGCAAAACAGATCTTAACAGCTTCCCCCGCAGGAAATTGGACGAGACCACTGGGACGTCTTCGTATCACATGGATGAAAACCATTCAGCAGGATCTCAAATCCAGCGACCTTAATATGGACGACGCAGTCGACTTGGTTTAGAACCGTCCACTTTGGAGATTGATGTCTACGTTCGGCGCTACGCAATCTTAGTGGTGCTTGCCAGAAATGATGATGATGACAGGCACTTGTACGCATGGCACGTGTGTATTGTTCTGTATATTGTGACTAGGCTAACGAAGAGAGACAGCACCAGCTGTACGCGGACCTACAGGCGGTCGTACACTCGACTCAGATGAGTGTGGATAAACTACAACTGGAGCTGGACACGGTCAACAGGGAGAGAGACAGCCTCAAGGTCGAACTGAATCTGGCCGAAGCACGCTGGGAAAGCAGCCTGCGAAAAATGGAAGCTGAAATGCAGCACGTGGCTGAACAACAGGTGCATTAGACAGTGGCTGTCACTTTGTTGCTTAAGTGATATTGTACACTTTTTTACTTAGTATTTTTTTGCATAGCACTGCAGAACTAGCAGTTACATAAAAGGCATTTAAACTAGGTTTTTAGTTCTATTACGTGCAACACACTATGTGCTAGCTTGTTCTAGCTATTATAATTTGGTCTGTCATGGTATACCAAATCTTGCCCAGGTGAGATAGAGACTGATTTTCACTATATGTCTGTGTATAACTAGTCTCATCGCCGAATGTACAAGCAGTCTCATCTCAATGTGTACAACTATTTTAATTGCAGCATGTACAACTATTCTCATTACCGTCATCATCACAGTGGCAGTGTGTACTAGTTAGTCTCATTATCATATTACCATGGTATGCATGCTGTAGTTATCGGCTAAGTTGGAAGAAGCTTCACATCGTCACGCTGAGACCGAACGTCGGCTAGTGGAAGCACATCGTGCTCAGTTGCAGGACATTGCGACTCAGCAGCGCAGTGAGCTTGAACGTCTAGCCGCAGAACACGAAGCTGCACTACGCTGGTTGGAGGACAAACATCGTCAGGACACGATGCAGCAGCAGCAGCAGTTAGTACCCTTTTTTCACTGTAGCTTTCGTAACATATGTGCTAACTCTTCGGAGGCTAAATAAATTTTTGCATACTCTTTTGGGGCATTTGTGGTTAACGTTGTGACGTTCCAGATGTTGACACATCAGCTACTGTCAGCCTTCTGCCTCCCAGTGTCGGATTTTTGTCGACATCAGCCTTGAAAGAGTTAATATTGGCATTTTTTTTGGGCTGGAGCATAGATTGCTGATGAACATGAGGTCGCACTGCAGTTATCGTTACTAAGCATTGAATGAACGTAAACTGGTACTTAGCTAACACTGCGTTAGCTGGAAGCCAAACACCGACAGAATACACTGTAGCAGCAGAAACAGTCAGTGCGCTGTCTCACTGTAGCTTTTGTTAGTAAGTAAGTATGTATATAATTCGGAAGAAGGTTTGCAACGAATAATGGAAGCATTAGAAAGGATATCTGAAGAATATGGAATGTGTATAAACCTGAAGAAGACAAAAGTAATGATGTTTACCAAAGGTCAACCAAGGAAAGTTATCAATCTGGCTTCAAAACACTGAACTTGAACAGGCTCATGAATTCCGCTTCTTGGGAAGTTTACTTACTGAAGATGCTCGTTGTGATAAGGAGACCAAGAAAAGAATTGCAATGGCAGCTTTCATGAGAAGAGGAGAATTACTACGAGGGAACATCTGAAAGGACTTGAAGAAACGAATAGTGAAAGCACTAGTATGGAGTGTAGCTCTTTATGGCTCAGAGACATGGACACTAAGAAAAGAAGACATCAAACGTATACAAGCTTTTGAGATGTAGATCTGGCGTAAGATGGA
>Ga0209454_1003561_pt1 | contig 11212 bp, 6 predicted proteins | sample WorMetHERISLAND1_2_FD_187400 | JGI IMG/M metagenome (GOLD analysis project Ga0209454, IMG submission 187400) | Marine gutless worms symbiont microbial communities from Max Planck institute for Marine Microbiology, Germany - Olavius geniculatus... | ecosystem: Host-associated > Annelida >...
AGGAAGGGGCACAGCCCCCTCCCCAGGCCCCTTCCCCGTGGGGAGGGGACACCTATCCCCATACCCCACTCCTCAAGTGCCCCCACTACAACTAGATCCTGGCTACGCCACTGTCGCTTACGCCAATCAGCTGCCACTTCCGAGATTGTAAAGCGCTTCTGGTCTTGAGTCCGTCTCATGTAAGAAGCGTTATAGAAACACTGGACTTTTCCTACTACCTTTGCGCTCACGTGTGTCTGTGGTTTCAGATGGTTCAAGCATAAGCTGCGTGAGTGCAACAAGGTCGCGGGCTGGTCGCAACAATGGTAAGAGAGTGCGAACGATCTTCACACAAGATCAGTTGGACCGCCTCGAGAAAGAGTTCGAGAGACAGCAGTATATGGTCGGAACCGAAAGGTCTGTATGCAACACATTGAAATACGTTACTGCAACAGTGAATACTCGTAGATACGGAGACAGGGGCTTCTACTGCATTTCGATTTACCACTGGCATTAAATTAATGTATCACGGACATTTTTGAGAGGGTTATTAAAGCTTTAACATAAAGCTTTAGTATACAATGTGTGAAATTTTTTGTATTTTAATAGTCACGTCTTCAACAAATGCATTATGTCAGAAAAAAAAACTGCCACGGCAAATTCGGAATTTTCAACCACAACGAGCTCGACAAAAATTTAATCAAGTGACTGTGACAACTAAAGGCAGTACAAAATGGCACGACTTGTGCCCAAGGCATCTATTGCCATTCCCGATTGTTGGTAGGCCCTATTTGTTGCAATCGCCGAGGGACTATTTCGGGGTCGAACCTTCACTTTGCCGCAGGATTACAACAAAGTAATTTAGTGAAACGCTGAATCGCGCTCTGTCTGTTTTCCAGGTGGTAGCAGCAATTTACCATCGCGTGATTTGGCTGGGGCTTCAACTCCCTTAAATTTTTCCATCCCCAGGGCGTCAGAGATTCCCATCTAACACAATGCGCTTTTGACCCCCCAAGTGTATCTACGAAATGCCATCTAAATCCGTCAGACATTAAGGTGTGTATGACAGACGACAGGCAGAGTGCCAGACAGACAGACAAACCACTGTACAGAGAAATGTGTAGTTATAAGCGAAATCGCCTGCGTTAGAGCGATTCCGTCTTATACTTATTTCATGATTTATTTTTCACCATAGTGGCTAGAGTGTTAACTTTTAAGTGCCTTGGTCTCACTTTACTCAAACGTGACTACTGATGTCTCACGTTTGTATATAACACGTGCTTGCAGGTAGAACGCGCCGTCTATCACGGCCATGAGTATTGTGCTTCGCTACACTTGCATAATACAGCGTGTAGATCGTGTTAAAGCCTATACTTACTCTAAACTGAAGACATCGTGCTGCGCAAAGGCGCATACAGAGCGACGTAACTGAACTGAACTGAACTGACATGGTTTGGTTGTTTCTTTCTTGACGAAATGACCAGTGGGCAAGCATCAATGTATTACAGTAGGCACCGTCCAATGGCGTCTGTGTCACCGACGCTGTTAGATGTTGCCGTTTGCTCTACGTTTACGTTTGCTCGATGTTTGCTTCGTATAGGCTATGCTTTATAGGGTGTTTACACGATCGAGCAAACATCGAGCTGGCTCAAGCAGGCCTATTGGAACCCCGTCCCTGACTCGAATGTAGGCCTGGGCTTGGGCTCTTAGCCCACAGCTGATCACGTGTTATATAGGCTTTCTAATTACAACCGCCCGCCCTCTTAATTAGCATGCTAATTACCATAGAACGTCGAGCTAGCTGCTCGATGTTTGCTCGATCGTATAAACACCCTATTACATCGCTTTGTATATGCGCCTTAAGTCAATGTATTGGGTGGTCGGTGTGCAGGTGCTACCTGGCGGCTCAGCTGGGTCTGGTCGAGGCGCAGGTCAAAGTCTGGTTTCAGAACCGACGCATCAAGTGGCGCCGCCAGGCGGCCGACGCACAGCGCCGCCATCTTGCTTCCGCAGCCTCCGCAGCCGACACTGGCGCCACCAGCGGCGGTCTGGCACAACTCAGCGACTACCAGCGGGCGATGCTTCTAGGCGCCCCGGCAGCCTCAGCGTTAGCATCCCACGACGCTAACACGACGTCGCGGTCCAGTCTTAGCGAGTCATCCTCCAGTAGCGCCGAGTCGGGCTCGCCAGGCTTTGACACCGCTGCCATCGCCGACTTCCGGTTTGAGATTGGAACTGCTTCGATGTACACCGGAAGTACGCCGACGTGCAATGGCGGCGGCTCTGATGACGTCATGGACCTGCGACGGACCTCTCCGTAACAATCAACCTATCGAGGGCAAAATGGCAAAATGGCAAAATGTCCTAACTACAAACTACAAAGTTCTTCAAAATGCTATCGTACTTAAATATCTTATTACGAAATGAAATCTAGCAATCAAATCTGTAGGCTTACGTCATTTATTCACATACTTTACAAACTTCACAAGAACATCAAAAATACTGGGGAAATATCTAAAAATGTATTGCTTAAAAAGTGCTTTTTAATTTTCTCGAGATATCATTGACAACACAAGAATTTTTTGCCAGTCTACCATCGATATGTCGGTCAGGTAATAAGTTAAAAAGTTAAAGGGGTGCATACCTCTTTTCATGGAAAACCCATCGCAGAGCTACGGAACGTCATCTGCCGTGTGGGACCAGACAGTGTTATCTGCCACAGGTGAACGCGTCCAACTTCAACCCCAGCCAAGCAAGCAAGTTGGACTCGACATATTATGCGGCTATCCCATTAACCTTTGACTTATCGAGCGAAAACCGGTTTCTCCTGCAGAACGTACACGGCAGTGTTGGTTTGTCTTTACACGCTGTTTCGTTTTAGAGTTAGGACCTCGTACCGTACAGACGGACAAACATACGGGCAGTACCCGTAATGCGGCCTATTGGGACGGCCACATAATAAATGAGGTAAAAGTTATGACTGCAGTTGCATGACCGTTTGACTGTGTTTCAAGTCAAAAATTATGGTAATTTGTTTCAACTTCGTTCGGCAGTGTTATACTCCATTCACTCCGCGTCTGGAGCATCCATTGTAGGTCTCACAATTGCGAACCTTGAGAATGCTGCAACGTTGCGAACGTCAGATACGAGCGATGTGAATTCAGGATTAATTGACTTTGAGACCAAACAGCCATTTTTGCGACAGAAACAACACTGCTGGAATTAACCTGTTCTTGTTGCTGGCACACCATGCGATGTTATAGTATGTAGCCTCGCATCCGTAGTCTCGCAGTGTGAACTGGTGTGCTAAGGAAACGCAGATCGGCGTCGTGCTATAGGCCTTTTTGGCTTGGGAGGATTTTGCATGTTTACTCGTTAGCTGAAAATCTAGGCAGCTTTTTCTGTTAAATTAAATACTGTTCCTCACATGGACTTGAGCTACAGTAATGTGTAACTGCCGTTAACGTTATTGTGAATGAAACATAAACAGTTATAAACAGTTATCACCACTGTTATAGTATTATTACTGCTTTCGATTGTATTTGATTGATCAACTTTTCTGAAGTTATTCCGGGTTACGGACAAAATCGCCAAATCTCCAAATGTGACCGAATCTTCCGAATGCCTATTTTGTGGTCCAGCGTTAGGCCTATAATAGGTTGGTAACCATCATGGTCGAAATACGATCATAACAGACTGGCAGTAATAGGGCCTAGGCCTGTTGGCAGTATATCGCTAATTACCTCCAGTGTTCTAGCAGAGACTTAATCTGACGCGTGGTAGGCTACATGTGAGACGTCAGTCAAGTGATGTGAATTGAAGTGATTTATCTCGGGGACGGTCGTCCATTATGTCTGCGTCGTCGTCGGTTAAAAAAAGCAGGGACAGAAAGTGGCAAATTTTTGATAGATGAGATCACGGGTGCTCAAAATGTCAAATGTGTCTCTAATTTTAGACCTACACACGATGTGAGATTTTCTGCCCCAAATCCTGTATTCTTAAGAATGATTTTGACAAAAAAGAATTTTCCGACAGGCTAAAATATGGCGGGAGAAGGCAACTGCCCGATTGCCATGGTGCTACTGCCGACGTCTGAATCGGCTGCGTACCACGTATGACGACGCTGAAGACATTGCGATTAGCATTCCACGACGACCGCGCGGCGACGAAAAGGCAATTAATGTGCAATATAGTCTGACAGGTGCACAAAACGCAGCGGCGTAGGCTACGTCGACGCTGCATTTGTGATGCTCGTGCCTCGCGGTGTCTTCCATTCACGTCCGCGGTCATTTGACGCTTCGTCGAGTCGACTGCACGCGTTTGTCGACTGCACTCTTGTGTTGGCAGCAGCACCAGCAGCACACGGAATCCCAGTCTTGCGAATGTGTGCAAGATGACATCGAATAAGGCCATAAAGACCAAATTAAGCTGACAAAACGCGGAATCGTTTCTCGTTTGTATTCGCCAGGTGACAGCATATTAACAGAATCGTTTAAGTCATAGCTGTACTTTTGTTTCGGTTTCCCGCATTCTATTCTCATTTGAAACATTTAAGTTCTTTTAAGTTTATGTGGTAGATTAAACTGACACTGAATTGCGACGAAATGGCTGGAGATAGATCAAGACAATCTGCGTACGAAATTTTCAGCATTAAACGTAGCAGTCCAAGTCCCGACCCCCTAGGTATAAGGAGTCCGGCGCAGGCGGGCGTCAAAGACGGCTACCCTCTAAAAGTGGTTATTTTACCGCAATTATCTCGTTTAATGTGAAAACGGTTGGAGATAAGCACAAACATGCGGCATATCATAACAAGCACTGGTGATGGGCTTTTTGGATTTGTAAACATCGATGACCTTGAACGACCCTGAACCTCCCAAAAGGGTGTTGGTGAATTTTTTTTGCAATTTTAGGCTGCAGCACACATTTCAAGAGTGAATTGCGACGAAATACTTGAAGATATACCAACACAACCTGCGTATGAAATTTTCAGCATTAAACGCAGATTTTAGCAGTCCACATGTCGACCCCGTAGGTTCAAGGAGGCTTGCGCACGCGAGCGTCAAATAGGGGCACCCCTCTAAAAAGTGGTTATGTTAGGCCTACTTATATTGGCGTGCCTAGCGTGAAAACAGCTAGATAGGCAGCTATGCTGCGTAGCATGAGAATCACTATTGACGAGCTTTTCAGCCGTATTGACATCGATAACATTCAGTGACCTTGAACCCCCAAAATAGGGAGTTTTAGTGTTTTTTGCGATTTTCGGTTGCGGTGCAGACTTCAAAGGTTGAACTGCGACGAAATGGCTGGAGATAGACCAAGACAATCTGCGAAAAAGAACTGCTAGTGTTGTCGCGCGTTTCATGAGCTTTGCTCAAATTACTTGTTTGCAAAGATAACGCAAATATCTCATTTCTTTGCGCTTCCAAATTGTAAAAAAGTGGACAAATTTGCGGCTTCCATTGAGCGTCCAAAAACCGAAAGTGCTTCAGCTTTTCAGGGCGGCACCTCCTGGCCAGGGGCTCAGCCCCTGGACCCCGTTGGGGGCTCTATAACGGCAGAAACTATAACTATAACTATAACTATAACTCTATAACGGCACCCCCGTTATAGGCTCGCGCTACCGCGCTCGCCATGGGGCCGTGGCCCCCAGATGTTGCAGCCTAGAACCGCCACTGCGCTTACACTCCAGTAGTCTATACTGCTTGGCGTAGCAGTGGCGCGTCAGCTTGAAACGCCAACAGCAATCGCAGTTTTGTTTTCCTATTCACTAGAGGTCAGCATCTACACCATATGACTACACTACAGCGACAGCGGATTAGACCGTGAACACTGAACATTCTGCTAAAATATTTCGCTAGTATTTAAGCACTTTGTGTTCATACGTAATCGCAAAAAAGTTTTAGACGCGGTTGATTCTCTACCGCTGCCACCTGGCGAACACAATGAAAAAAAGACATAGCGTTGGCGGAGATTTGTGCTCTACGATTCTGTGCCCTACTAAATTTGCATGCAACGTACCGCATTATAGGCCTAAACTTAAACTATGGGCAATTGAGTGTAGTTCGTTTGGGCCTACTAAAATCTTACAAATGTACAGCATTTCGTAAACATTGTGGCATAAGACTCTTAAGAAAATGCTGCGTATTAAATAAAACACACAGCACTTAATTGCAAAACATTTTTTTTCAAATTGCTATTTTGGTTTTACACCTGGGCAGCCTACGCATTCACATTTACGTCCACGGCTTAACAACGTAGCTGACTTTCTTCTGGTTTCAGTTTTGCATGTAGGATCCCCTAAAGCCCAATTCACACCTGCGACGCCGACGTGACGCGACTTTACAGTTGAGTCGCGTAGGCGTCGCAAGCGTGAATTGGGCATTAAATAAGTCCATTGGGTCTGAAAATTATTCTAAACTGTAGCACTACCGGACGGACGGCAAACGCAGCATTTAACAGTTAATTAGTAGCGACACAAGCAGCGCGCGGATGGGAATCGACGATAAAGAATGTCAATATAACGCCAGTTTTTTTCTGAGTTTTAGTTTTCATTATTATTCTTTATTTCTTACCTTTTCAGTGTTTTTCTTATTTTAGTTGTCTTTACTTCAGTCTTTTTTCGAATTTTGTCAGTTTTACATTTAAGACTATTTCTATTCTCAGTATCTCTCATTTCATTTTCTTTTAAACATTTCAGTTCTTTTTAGTTTATGTGCTAGATTAAACCGACAGTTTGTTTGTCAGTTTGTGAGTGCAAATTTTCCATTGTATTGTATTGTATACGCGTAGCAAATGCACCGAGACGTATATTTAGCAAAGTGGGTTACTATATACCGGGTGGACCAAAAAAGTTACCATAAGACCCTTTTCAACAATGTCAATATAACGCCAAACAAACTGCTAAACAACAGATAGGCCTATAAAATACTGTTTGGCGTTAATGTGTTCATTGAATTTGATGTGAAAACAATTTCATAATTCTTTCGATAACACGGTGTTTTTTGCGGTCTGAGTCAAACAGCGTTCATCGTTGGCACATGATATTTATCCGGCAGCCGGAATAGCCTAGCCGTACAAATAGCTTACGGCTGCCGGATATATAGTCACCGCGTTCATCGTTAGTTCATCCAACCGAGGTGATGAAATTACAGTATTCTATTCACGTGAAACAGAATCGTTTACATCGGCTAACGGGAAACGAAAAATGATACATGATTAAACGAAAATTGCCTAATGGTTTGCATCCGGCATCCGAGGAGAAGAAAACTCAAATGCCAAAAGAGTGTCAGTTTTTCGGCCACCCTTAAAAACCGTCAACTAACGGTGTGCGATCTGAGAGGCGGCATAGATGAGGCGGGCGGCTAGCACACTGTAGCCGGTCGGCGTGTGTGTGTGGCTGTGGACACACAAGTGGACCGTAGTGCACTTCATGGGCGGCCTGCAGGCTAGCGGCATGGCGTGGGCGGTCACAGCAATGCACGAGGTCGACATGACCTACTGCTGCGTTCTAGGGATGGGCAATCCGTTGAAATATTCTTCGTTGCATCGCGAGTTTTCGTGGCTTTCATCGGTGTGATTTTCTGTTCGTTAGATTTGCTTGACCACGCAACGGACACGACGCAAGAATAGACGCCGCTTTTGTCCTTGCGTTTTGGCCGTTGCGTCGCTTGCGTCAGCTGCGTGCGTATGTTGCGTTTGTGACGTAGGCCTACTATCTTGCGTTCGCCGCGGTCTTTATATAGAAATCGACTTGTAGTGTAAAGCAAAGTAGCTTAGCGTTAGCGTCAGACCGTAGCTGCCATACATTTCTAACTTCATCGAATATCAACTAATTTTGGACGTTTTACTAGCCGAATCTTTACTGCAGAGTACATCCGATTAATAGGGACTTATCGGTGGGAGTGACATTTCCCCACGGACCTGTCAACCGCAGACATTTCCCTCGCCCGGACATTCCCCTTGTTTTTCGAGTGCATAGAACGGAGAAACTGTCCTACACCCTTATAGGCCAATATTCTGACTCAGTTTTGGGCTTACAGTTTAATGGGCCACTGTGTATGTACTGTATGTGGACATATTAAAATAATAATCCGATATTACACCGATTTACTGGTTTGGATAACGCGAGACCTACTTACTCATAAAGTCAAATTAGAAGGGCACTGGGACAGCGCAAACCTCTGCCACCGCTATATGAATTTTTCCGCTGCGTTCGCAGCACCATAATTAGGCCTAACTCCGCCAAGGAGGTAATGTTTTTGCCAGACTGTTTGTTTGTCTGTGTGTCAGCAAGATAACTCAAAAAGCTATGGACATGTCTTTCTGAAATTTTCTGGGAATGTCGGGAATGGCAAAAACTACCAGTGATTCAATTTTGGGTGAGCCGGAAGGAATCCTGGATTCTGGATCACTTTGAAATTTTTGTTAACATTGCTTTCAATGGGGCATAAGGGAAACCGCTGCCAAATCTAATATGGTGCTGCCACCTGGCGAACAACATGGCGTTGGTGGGGTCTGCGGTCTCTGACTGCTTTCTAGTTGGTTTTGCGGAGCGTTTGCTTATCATTCAATCCTATCCTGGATCCAAATGGTGATCACTGATCAGATGCTGATCTGGAGTCTTAAACTTGAAGTTTGATCATACACCGAAGAAGAAGAGAAAAAATCATATCACCTCTTTTGTTGAGCGAAGTCTAACCTCCCTTCATAATTTAGGCTAAATTCGTAGTCTTGCTAACAGACATATGATACAACCAACAGATAGATAAACTAGAAAAGCAGTCAGAGACCGCAGACCTCCGCCAACGCCATGTTGTTCGCCAGGTGGCAGCACCATATTCGGTTTGGCAGCGGTTTCCCTTATGCCCCATTGAAAGCAATGTTAACGAAAACTTCAAAGTGATCCAGGATTCCTTCCGGATCACCCCCAGAATTAAATTACTGGTAGTTTTTGCCATTCCCGACATTCCCAGAAATTTTCAGAAAAATCCGTCCATAACTTTGTGAGTTATCTTGCTGACACACAGACAAACAAACAAACAAACTCTGGCAAAAACATAACCTCCTTGGCGGATGTAATAAAAAATAAGCCGCTAGAGACGACGTGGCTCGCGACAGCTATGATACAATAGCCGAGCTGTGGACAGACAAACGGAGTCGGATGCAGACAGGTTGTCTGACAATAAGGGTCGCTTATATCTTTCAGCGTTGCCAGCCAATAAACGCAGGGCATCACGTAACATTCTTGTCGGCGGTAAATATCGACATTGAAATGGCGATATTGACCCATCACTACAAGAGCGTACGGTATGACAGAGCGAAGCAACACCGGCCGTGTCTGTCCGTTCGCCGTGCATCCGTCGCACACAGGCAAGCAATCGGACTGTAAACAACAGAGGCTCAGAGGGAATATTGACCGCGATGACACTGTATATGGATGCTTGCTTGTCGCGTGATAGAAGAAACGACCGCTGGTCAATGTGGTCGTCATAGCGTGCACGTCAATATCCACCATTGCTGCAGCTACAGCGCTGCGCGTACAGTCGCGCAAATGGCATGGATTGTGGTCTAACCACGGCAACTGCTGTTAACTACAGGTCAGTATGAGTATGAAAACTATTGACTAGCTGCTGAAATTGAGTAACCCTGCAAAGTCTTTTGAGCGGCAATGCTAAACCATGCAGGCAAGGCAGGCCTGGTGGACAACGGTTACACACAGCCACTTTTAAAGGGAAGCCGAGAGCTGCGGAGCGTCACATGCCATATGAGATCACTGTGATCACACAGTGTCATCTGCCACCAGATGTGAACGCGCCCCGCCAATTAACCCCAGCCAGACAGGCCGGTACCCGATTTCCCTACCCCGGAGGGATGGAAGGCTGAGGTGATCTTGAAAAGGCCTTCCCCGAATTGACCTATACCGAGTCGGGCGGGTCGTTAAACCCTACTCGCTCACTAACTAACTACATACCCGGATGTGTGGTCTACCTGACCGCAGGGTCATACCCATCCAACTAGTAACCACCACCTGATAGCGAAGTCAAAATCACGACCTTTCGATCGTGGGCGTAGACAGGCTAAACTAATCATCGTCAATTCATCATCATCATCATCATCATGGGCAAGCCCCTCCTGAAGCGTAGCCATCTTCACCACTTGTCGCCAACGAGCTCGGTCGGCCACAGTCCGATGTTTTGTTGTCGGAGGTCTTTGCTCGACGACGCGTAGCAACGTTTGTCGGGAACCGCTGCGAGGCCATCTCCAGTCGCTTGGCGGTTCGTACGCCACTTCCGCATTCCGCAAAGTACACCTTCCCCGTTGATGCCGTTATGCCACGAAGCCACTTTTACGGCGGCTGCGGCCAGGACGGCGACAGAAGTTATGTAATCGCGGGCTGCGGCAGTTATCAGTGCACTGCACTCTTCATTCTCACATTTCTCTCTGATGTTGGATGTCTTATTTGCCCGGGTTTGCAAACCACCGGATTTCTGTGATCACTGTATCGGCCCCGTCGTCGAGGGCGAAGGAGCCAGATGACAAACAAGCCAGGGGTTGAATTGTCCAAGCTCCAAGGTGCAAATCAGCCAGGGGCAAATCGGCAAAGTGGCGAAAGAGCCATAAATCTACCGCACACAAATTTCATCTTATAAAACGTAATCGGCTTAATTAAGCGTGATGTGAATGGTCCGTCGATAGCAACACGACCTGGATTTTAGAAGCAGTAGGCCTATACATGTGGCAACTCGCCTAGCTGACCGGTGCGAATTCCGGACGGACAATTATTCGAGCCAGCCACGCTTGACCGAACAAAAGCAATTGGCGCCGGCATACCTTGCATATTGGTGCAAGCGCTGCGTGCTGTTGATAACAGTCAGCTAATACCAACCATTATAAATGCCTGCCAGCCGTTTGGCTATGTGAAAAGTCTGTACTTTGCGTATAAAAGGGCAATTGTCCGGTTAAGTGATCGGGCGTATGCTCTGCCGTGCGTAAAGTAATCGTAAATGAGCCACTATTACGACGTCAGTAAGGGGAATAAAAGGTTCAGGCGAAGATTGGAAACAGTGGCCAGAATTCGTTTTGATTTCGGCGCCCTCTCTGGCTGGGCTGCGTTTTACTTAATCTGGTGGTTGTCGACATCATCATCATCATCGACAACCGTGGGCTCAATGCCCGTTGGTGTCTGACGCCATTCTTACTATCGCTGCCCACCGCTGCCTATCTAGGGCAGCGT
>Ga0209454_1003563_pt1 | contig 11209 bp, 8 predicted proteins | sample WorMetHERISLAND1_2_FD_187400 | JGI IMG/M metagenome (GOLD analysis project Ga0209454, IMG submission 187400) | Marine gutless worms symbiont microbial communities from Max Planck institute for Marine Microbiology, Germany - Olavius geniculatus... | ecosystem: Host-associated > Annelida >...
TTATTTAACAGCACATTGACAGTTAGACGATGTGATGGTGAGTGATATCATCTTTTTATGATTTTTGCTGTTTTCGATGTGTCACTCATTGCATGTCGCCGTTAACAAGTGTATAAACTGATGTTTTGTACATTTATGTCAAAGGTACCGTCAAAGCCTGCTAGGACAATTTTGGCTTTGAGCTCTCTCCCTACCGTCATGATTGAGAAACGAAGTAAGATATTTCCGCACGTCATAAAAACTGCTGCAGTTTAACTTTAATTGCAAATTCTGTAAAGTTGTTACTTTCATGTTTGTTTTTCCATCACAATATTAATATGCTGAACAAAGAGTGACATTGCTCACGCGATGAGATGGTTGCGTGGCTGGATTGTTATGATTCGTGGATCAAGGCGGTAGTCAAACTTCTCGCCGGTCTGGACGAGAAGTCCGTCTTTGGTGACAAGTGAAATCATCTGCGGCTGAATCAGCTCGGCGTCATTTGCTCTCAGAGTGATCACCACCACCGACTTCAACGTATAACTGTATACAGTCAAACTGTGATATTTGAAAGTTCACTTGGTGGCACTTGGTGCAGCACGACATACACTATCATAGCCTGAGAGTTGGGCTCTGTACGCTGTATTGCAAAATCCGAAATTTACGACGTTACATAGTTATTTATTTTCTAAACCAAAAAAATATCCGAGGGCCCCACATTTTTAGCAAACAGAGCCCAGTCAGGTTTAAATCCTTGCGCATTGTCTAGCAAATTTAATAACTTTAAGTGAAAACAGCCTTTAGTTGATTTTTACTGAGTTAGAAACTACGTCCATATCCCGACGTTTTTGTTAATAGACATAACTTTTCCTATTTTTCGTCCAACGTGGTAAAGATCGCGTTCGATTGTCGATATTTTGATTCCTTCTGGAGATACTTGCGATTGAAGTGTAAAGGTATGGAAAATCGAGCTACATTAGAGACGTTTCGGCTGCAGAAATTTTTTGAGCTTCTTTCGTTAAATTGTGTAACTATAGTTGATAACACAGAACCCACTTCGGATCACGTGGCAAAGTTTCACCGCGATCGGCACAAAGAGTTTGGAGATCGCGTGTTAAAGAGGGACATTAGCAGTGAAACATAAACGCTTCTAGCAGAACTGTCGTTTTTGACCGGGCGGCTTGAACAAAGTAAACGTTTGATGAATTAATACTAACTTATTAAAGCCGATAGTCTTTTACAACCTGCTAGCGTCCAGGTTGTGTCTGAGTTGACCAATGAGGACGGCTGTGACAGTGGACGGGTCAACGTACTGACCAGTAATGGTCACTCGCGTACCGCCGGACAATGGACCGTACAATGGACTGACACTCTCCACTACCACCTGACCATGTGTCACTGCAAATACAACAGACATGATATTGTAGGTAGTGTGCTTGCATCTGGTCGTCTTCTTTGTTTTCGAAAACAAACTAAAAGGTACAATTTGAGTGTGTATGTCAAATTTTTACGTGATTTTCTAACCTTGCTATGTGTTAGTATTAGGCATGTTAGGTCACAGCTTTTTCAAAACAATATGTTTAGCCGAAGTACCTTGTTTCCGATGACTTAACCTATGCCATGGTTTTAAGACAGAAACGTAGCCCAAACATTCTGGCGTGACTTGTGATATGCTGCAACGATGGGTACAATCTGCTAAATATAATAAAACATTTTAATAAGTTACACGTTCAACCCCTAGCATTCAGTAACAGACAGACATTCTTAGTGTACCAAAAACCACTACAGTTGTAATGTGAAGCCTCGGCCTTGGCTTTGACTTTGAATTTAAGTTTAATCAATGCTTAGCCTTTGCGCTAACCGATATAACCTCGAAGTCCGGTCTATATCGTTGGTCCTGCCTTTGCACTTTGTGGCCTTTAAACATTACCGTTATTGTAGTCGATCTGTACTTTTTTCTTTATTTTCGCGGTAGAAAATGCTAACATCACGTAAAGTTGATAATAATAATTGACGGTTTTTTCCGCAGCGGTAAACGGCGTTGAAAGCTGACCTGTGCGGAACACTCCAGTGGCACCTTGCACACCTGGTCTACCTGGATAACCCGTTGCACCTGTAGGACCTAACACCAGAGACATCAACTTTCATGGACTTATTATAGCGTCTAACAACTGTACCATGACAATAGAATGCTACCCGTTTTTTTCAATTTTACACTGCTATTTTAATAATCAACTTTACAAAAATTAAAACCTAACTTCGATTAAAAACTAACAGTTTGAGCCGTACGAGCTTGTATCTCGGAAACAAAAGCACAAAAATGGCATTGACCATAAGTAACCGGTATGTAAATTTGTCAACTAAAATGGCCAAAGGTCAAGGTCATCTTACATTAAAAACACTACAAACGGCGCATAATTCGCGTTATGACAATTTCATGGCCTGCAAAGTGACGTAATCTGTTTTTTTCTCCAACGTCTAAGATGCTCAGCAGCTGGACGGACGACCGCAAATCTGCACCATTACTGTAATTATATGAGTAAATATTGTACAACGCACAATGTCAGCCCGCCGAATCTGAAACGCAAAAGGTTAAATGGAGCACTAAGATAACTCAAAAGCTACATTATTTAAAAATACTCGTAAATAAGCCTAACATACAATAATGCATAACTGTAATGAGAGCAGCTTCTGCCAAAACTCGAGAATTAATTACAGACACAAAAGATTCCGATGAACGCAAAGTACGAGATGGAACACAATGTTTCAGCAAGTAGTGTGTGTAAGGATCATTGGTAGGTATGCATTATGTAAGTCACGCAGGCGACCGTAAACTTGATGCGCCATAGAATTATGTCGGATTTATTATTTACTCTTTAAGTTAAATAAACAAATGACACAAGCCATACCTGAGTAGCCTGGAATTCCAGGGCTGCCTTGCGGACCCGTCGGACCCGGCGGTCCGGGATAAGATGAAAATCCTGACGGTCCCATTGGACCCGGCGGGCCCACGGGTCCAGCTGGACCTGGATTTCCCACTGGACCCGTTACACCAGTAAATCCTGTATACCCAGTCGCTCCTGTTGCGCCTTGCAGCCCTTTTGGCCCTAGAAACAACGACAAAATTCACGGCGTACGGCCTACTTCGTTAATTGAACTATGATAGGCCGAGCCGAATTAGAAAAATAAAAATAAATAAATAACGTAGCAAACTGTAAATTTCGCAATACGGCATACGTAGACCCCAGGCCAGAGAGTGTTGTGTTGCACCGAGTGAGCCTTTAAAACCTTAATGTCGCAACATGTCATAAAAGCCTCACGTGTCAGAAAATGTCGCGTTACTTTCCGACGTGTTCTTGCCTGTAAGGCTCTCCTTCGTTGGGCCTCCTGTTCGGCCAAACATGCCGAATATACCTAAATCTGTCTCCGATGGTGAAAAATGTAATGCTGTGATGTAGTCCAGTGATGCTAAGAGTTCGGCTAGCTTCTTCAGGAAAGTGAAAATGCGGAAAGCGGAAGCCCATCCTTGCTTGTATAGTCAATGGACACACATGTCCAACACAGTCATTACCTCGACGAATTAGGGTTTTCCTGGTAACTACATGAACATGCCACGGCTCTGTTGCAAGCTGAAACAATCTGGTCTCGGCGTGGCGTATTGAGCTTAGAATGGCATGACTCGTGTGATGGTGACAGCACAGCGATCGTTACTGAGAACACACTACATTCCGGACAAGATCGTCTCGACCGTTGCCCCTGTAGCATGCCAATAAACGACCGCAAAACCACACCAGTATCTCTAAAATCAGGAAGGCAACAGAAAAACAATTTCAATCAAACGCGTAAATGTATGTGTCTCTTTAAACATTAAAACCCTCCATAATTTGGCATCTGCATTACTGGTTCAGCCTACTGTTAAATATTTACCTGGACATCCAGCTGCTCTGGCAACTCGTCGATGAGCTGTTTGAAATTCCAGGCCAGTAGCACCCGTTGCCCCTGTAGCACCGTCTGGACCTATAAAACCTCTAGGACCCGGAGCTCCAGGATGCCCCATAGGACCTAAACGCACAACATATTTTTTGGGCTGTGCATCAACTGTACAATATTAACGTATATTAATGGCCGAAAATGTCAAACGTCCCAAAAAATCTGACATTTTCTGCACAAAAAACTGTTACAAAAAGTGATTAGCGACACAGAGGCAAGACAGTTGCTAGGACGGGTTGGCGAGAGTCTGGAGTTACGAGACGAAGTCAGAGCCGATATGAAAACATTCGTTTTGTCCAAAGTCTACAGTGAGAACGCGGGTGTTTTTGTACGCAGGCTAGAGCGTCCAGGTGGCACAAAATGAAGACGAAAAGCACAATCCGCCTCCCTCCTGATAACGACACGCTTGACCAACATCTGGAAAAGACAAACTACATCACATATTGCCAGATCCATTACAATTTGCTAGAGCATCCGTCCCCCATTGGCCATGGTTGGGAACGGATGAATGGGAAGTGCCGTCCAATTCGCCACACTCAGCCGCCATTACCTCATCAGCTTACACCTCGTGATTGCACAGATGACAGCATTGATGACAGCAGTAGCGATAGTGACAGTGGCATTTCTGAGTCAACGGATTCCGATGAGTAGCCGTCTGTTGGGAGCAATCATTGGACTAGACCCAGTCATTCCATTGTGAGACTGATTGTATAGTAGTAGTGTTTGAATAAACACTTTTAGGGGCTCCGGGACCGGGAGTTTGTCCCCTTGCTGCGTTTTCCCATCCATGTCGATTCAGTCCGGCCACTGCTATTGCTATCGCGCTTCGCGATTGCGAGAGTCTAACGGAGTTCCGTAATCGCGAAGCGCGATCGTGCAGATTGCCATAATGAGATGGATGACAAAAATGCAATAAGGGGACAAACTCCCGGAGCCCCCACTTTTACTTTTATACACTGATAATTTATTTTAACTGACGTGCAGGGAAAACTTACATGTCTAAAATTATTTAGGCCCGCCAGATACTTTGTTTGAGCTATTATGAAAAACAAGCAATAAACTTGAAAAATTGACCAACTATGAGCTCTAAATCGGTGGCCATCTTGGATTTGAAGGTAAAAACTATGTCAAATTGTAAAATTGATATAAAATTTGAATTTCTCGACTCTCAAAATTACAGAAATGATATACTACACGGCAATTTTGGTCAAAGCATTGAAAAACGAATTTTTGCGATGGCCGACGGCGGCCATTTTGGATTTTTGCTAACTACAAAATTTCCCCACACTTTTTAGAGGGACACCCCTCCAATTTTCTTTTAAAACCTTCGAAGAAGACAAAACAACTGAGAAAAGAACCTCCGCTCTCCACGGTCACGGAAGTTCACCGAATGACCCAGCTATTATAGCGTTAACATACTAATGACTCACAATATCATAGTCAGAAGTTACAATGAATGTTCAAAAACTAATGTCGCTTTACTCAGACAGAGGCTTGAAGACGTCTTCTTCATTGGTCACGTTGCTTTGCAATCGTAGATATTCGCCACAAATACCGATGACGTTTCAGGGCTCTTGTTTGAGAAAACAAAACAACAGTTCTATAACTTCTATAAATTATTACTAAGAGTTTAACAGTCGTGATGTAAATAATCAACAATTCATCAGCGTTATAATGTTCAATGAATTGAATGTCGTGACTGACTTGTTGTTTCGTTGAGCTGTTATCGTGCAGTCGTCGCTAGTGCAAGTGCCAGAGGAAAATTTCAGTGGTGCTTTGTTCTTCGTTTTTTTTACAAAATAACAAATGCTTTTAAATGCTGACTATGTAAGTATTTTTGTACGAAATTAGTCAACAGGTAGCAGACACAGTGTAGTATTCTTTTGTTTTTTGTTTCTTTGCTTATTTTATTACATTTTACATACAAATACAAACCTCTGACGCCTCTGGGTCCCACAGGTCCAACCAGAATAGTTCCTCCACCAGCTCCGACAGGGCCACTGTGTCCGCGAGGCCCGGGTGGCCCACGGAAACCGGCTGGTCCAACAAGTCCGGGTCGACCTCTAGCCCCAGTATATCCTGTGGCCCCCGGCGGACCCGGCGGCCCTGAAATATAACAAACATTTTTTTTTAAAAATTAATATAAAACCACGACAACGCAAGTCAATTAAAATATTGCACTTAAAACTGTACATTAATAGAAATGCGCAAAAAAAACAAAAAGAACTAGTAGAAGAAAAAAATAAAATAAATAAATAACCGAAAAAAAACTAACAGACAAAGGCTCAAAAGAAAAGGAAAACATCTAGCATACAACACGTGTTTTTAGTCGATCAATACCAAGTTGAAAAAAAATACATTACGTGCTAGTGACTGTACTTGTTGCTGCACAAAACTCGTCGTTTTTTTTCTTCAGCGGTAGTTGTGACCCATCACCAGTAAGCTTACTCATTACATAAGTTTTGCGCACATTGCCACATGCAGCGTTTGTGCAGATGTAGACTCACCTATAGGTTGGTCAACATCACAGTCGGTACGAGATGGCGCAGGTGCTGATGGGCCTTGTGCAGCATTTCTTTGGCCCGTGTGTCCAGTTGCACCTGGTCTTCCAGCGGGGCCGGTTGCACCTACATAAAGACACAAAGACAAACCTAGGCCTACCAAACTACCACAGCGCAGTGCAATCAGCTATTGCATGAATCAGCAAACAATCGTACTCGTAGAGCAGCGAGCAGACATACCACCACTCCAATCAGCTACAGTGTAAGTCTTGAATCCGTAGCTTTTTAAGGACAGGGGGCTAAGTTAACGCGAGCACATACGTAGTACGTAGGTGAGCAACTTCCTCAAGATTGCTTTTAAATGTCCCGTCGGTCGTTAGAATTTGAATCGCAGCCCCGAAGATGTGACTCCGGTGTATGCACCAGGCCAATTGCACTTACCAACATACTCTGTATTTCGATCGCTGTTATTTAAAGTCACGTTTACTTACTTTGTTTGACGTTGGCACTTTTACTGCCTGTCGCAGCCTATTTGTACCATATTCTCTATCGTGGAATAACGTTTCGATAACCTACCGGTAGAGTCATGCGCGCCCATATCCCAATGATAGTGTGGGCCACACGACCGACTGTCCGAAGTGTATAAGTTAGTTTAACACTCATTGCAGACCGTAATTTAACATGCACATAAAAGACACTGACGAGCTTACCTCGCTGCCCGATGAAACCGGGTACCCCTGGAAATCCCGGGCGACCGACAGGCCCGGGTCGGCCTCTGAGTGATGAAGACCCTGGACTAGATGACCCAGGCGGACCCGGCGGTCCACTGGGACCAGGTGGTCCGACTTCACCATGACGACCAACCGCACCGGGAACTCCTGGGAGTCCAGTTGCACCAGTGTAACCAGTGTCTCCAGGCGGGCCCGCAGGTCCTGTATCATCAGCGTCAAATACGTCAGTAAAAAATTTTGTCAGAACTTGATGGAATTTTTATGAACGTTGATAATTTTCGGCACAACAATAACAAGGCGGCCTAAATTATCGTGCACCTCACAGCTTTTTAGAGTTTTTGCCATTTAATCCACGTTGCCGAGACAAACCAATGGCGTTAATCTCGGGGGCGACCCCAGAACAATAAATACCCGGGCGAAAATACCGTCTCGTCCTTTTTAATGTTTAACCGCTTAACAATAATAATACAAGATTTATATAGCGCTATTAAGCCCAAAGGTACAGAGGCGCTCATCATGCGTTTGCGACCAAAGCTTCGCCCCATGATACCTCGCTTGCAGAGCTCAACCTCCTAGCTAGTGGAAGGAAGCTCGCTAACCCTTCCTCAAAAGTCTACTTTTGCTGTTGGCCTTCAGCGTTGATTCTCGGCCCCTTGGCCCTCGGACCCATGCCAATGAGTTTATTGTCAGTTGCCTACTGATAAAAATTCGCTGACTCAAAAACTAAAGTAGATTAACGCGTCTGATAAAGCGTTTGTAAAGTGATATGCAAAGCCAAAGCCACGTCGTTACCTCGTTGTGAGTGTAGCAGTTGAGGCATCGCTGCTAGCAGCAGTAACACCAGTGCGGACGACAGAAGCCACGTTGATGTCATGACGTTCCCGGTGCTATTGTCTCGGACCTCGGACTTCTTTTCACATAACACACAAGCTGTTGTATTTGCTTTTTTATTTTTAACTATAAACATAAACTAATGTTTAAATTGTAACTTATGCTAAAGTCATTTATAAAATTTAAGACATTTGACTGCCATAATTTGTAAACTAGCAAAAATAACGCAACATTTGGACACAATTTGCATTCCGGTTTCTGCAACAATTAGTCCGTTGCAAAACAGTCATTTAATTCGTTTATTTTTACCTTTTGAATGATACTTGCTTCTAAATCCCTGTCTGAGTGATTTCTCGCTTGTTTAACGGCTACATGTAAGCTTATTGTTGTTTTTTTCGCCAACGATAAAAATCTCCGAAATACGTCGTTAGTTGTAACTTTTGCACTTAGAAATTAAAATTGTATGTAATTGTTACAGAGACAAAATTGTCCCCAGAACGACTACGCATATGCTGCAATCGGACATGTGCCCAAAAATTAAACTCATTTAAAACCCACCAGACAGGTATCCAAAATCTACCCTAAGCTTAATTAGACTTTGATGTAAAGTTAAGATTACATTTTTAAAACTTTAAACCTGTCAATTTAAAAAAGTTAGATATTTATTTGATATGAACAGTATATAGACTACAGTCCTCATTTTAATAATTTAAAACTCATAAAAATTTTAAAAACCCGTTAAGTTTGGCTTATAGAAAACGAGTTTAACTTCCCAAACTCTAAAAGAATGAAAACACATCGGTTTTGGCTTTAAAAACAGGAAGCTAAAAAATTTGCATTTTTGAAAAAATAACGCCAACATCGTGGATACGGTTCAGGTTTTTGCAACGTTATGTTATAAAACTAATGTTGTCGCCATTATGTTTGCAGATTAATTTCGCAATGCAAAACCTGAAAAAAATCATTACAGTCACCTTTTTTCAAAGCGTCCAGCCTGTTACCTATGACAAGTGCCTTGTTATATACTGGACCGAATGAGTCATGCAGTAGTCACAAGTCGTGACCGGCCCATCTTAACAATCTCTGGATGACTGACAAGAGTTACTCACACTGCAGCAGCTAAATATGATTTAACGTGCTTGAAATAAGACACACTAGATACGCGGTGCACCATGCAGACATACCACTGCTTCGGTCAGAATTCCACCCCAGTCAGAGGGATAGCAAATAAACTAATAATTATTTTCTGCCTGGCAGGGCCAGAAGGTTAAATTGCACTTAGGCTAGTACAAAACAGATTGGCAGTTTGTAATGCGGGAGTCGCACATTATAAGCGGCATTCCGCGTCTTACTGTATTAACCTTTGCGGCTACAAAATCGCACACACACAATATCAGGGCGACCCGACGACTAGCGATAGACTAGTAGTAACCCAGTGCTAGGCATTGGTGTGCGCTTGTATCGTAAAAACGGTAAGATATTGCAAAAACAAAAAACACAATGGCGATAATATAAAAGTTTTTCGCAGAGCCTACTGTCAGTAGGCTATGTGGAACAGACTGCTCTATGACCCTGATGACCTTTGTAACCTACCAAGGTTCAATCAAAGCCTGCCGTTGAAACAGTAAGAACTCTTTTTCCAGTTCTGTATATATTCCGACTTTTTATTAATTATGCGATATTAACGTCAAATGTGCATCAAGTAAGTAAGTAAATAAATATGTAAACCTTTGGTTGTATTGAATGAACGTAAATGCAGAACCTTAAAGATAAGCATTCGATAAACTACAGAAATTTAAACAAATAAAAATTAAAAAACACTGGGAAAAAATTTCAGCACAATTTAAAGATGGACTGATGACCGCGGGAACTTAAGGTTTGACTAAAGTTCTTTTTCTCAGATGATACAATATTCAGACAGTGCCCATGCCACTAAACTTTGTTGAAAAGATCATGGCCACATCATCGAAGAGCTTAGATACTGTTACCGGTAGCCCTACGTTACAATATTAGCCGATAAATTGCAACGATGCGCGCCGTCTTTAACAAGTAATTTGAGAAAAGCTCATGAGACGCGCGACAGCCTAGCAGTTTCTGTTCGCAGGTTGTCTTGATCTATTTCTATCCATTTTGTGGCAATTCACTTTTAAAATCTGCGTCGCGACCACAAATTGTAAAAACCATTAAAACCTTTATCTTAAAGGTTCAAGGTCATTTAAGATCATCGATGTTGACACTACTAAAAGCTTGTCACTATTGCTTGTTATGATAAGCAGCATGTCTGTGTCTATCTGCAACCGTTTACACGCTATACGAGCCAATGGCGGTAAAATAACCACTTCTTAGAGGGGGTAGCCGTCTTTGAGGACCGCCTGCGCAGGTCATCTTGAACCTAAAGGGTCGAGACTTGGTCTGCTAAAATTTACGTTTGATGCTAAAAATTTCATACTCACGTTGTCTTGGCCTATCTCCAACCATTTCGTTGCAATTCACTGTTGAAATGTGCGCTGCAGCCAAAAATTGCGAAAAATTTCCCAAACCTTTCTTTTGGGGGTTCACGGTCGTTCAAGGTCATCGATGTTGACAAATCGGAAAGGCCCGTCACCAGTGCTTGTTATTCTGTACCTATCTGCAACCGTTTTCACACTATAAGAGCCAATAACGGCAAAATAATGTTTGTTATGGGTTAGCCCTTTTTGACGCCTTCGTTCGAGGGGAACCTCCTCATCCAGGGACACAAAATTTTGTCACGAAAAACTAGAAATCTGGGGGCAGCCCATGGTAAAGATTTTGTGATCCTAGCTCGCACCGTTTTGATAAGGCTCAATGGTGTGACAGACGGACGGACGGACAGACAAACGAACAGATAGACACCTCGACGATGGCTAAAACGTGTAAAATTCATCAATTTTACCAGGGAGTTTAGAAGTTAGCCAAAATATTGACTAAGAAGCATGTTATCACAGTTTGATTTACGTTTCAATTTTACTTTAATGCAACTGCTATAGATGATAATGATGACGACGACACCATTAGCGTCGCCAGGTGTGACATACAAGACCATGTCTAGTGGCCCGCCTCACTCCTTACCTCAGCGCCTCAGATTCAGTGAGTTTTTCGCTGACATTGTGCGCTTTATAAATTAAATTTACTTACTTATTTACTTACTTACAACCC
>Ga0209454_1003564_pt1 | contig 11208 bp, 8 predicted proteins | sample WorMetHERISLAND1_2_FD_187400 | JGI IMG/M metagenome (GOLD analysis project Ga0209454, IMG submission 187400) | Marine gutless worms symbiont microbial communities from Max Planck institute for Marine Microbiology, Germany - Olavius geniculatus... | ecosystem: Host-associated > Annelida >...
CATTTAAAGATAAAATATTTTTAAAATATGTTAACGTGTTTTCAGTTGTATTGCAGTAATTGATGAGTAGTTGTGAGAAAACAAATCTACTTTTTGTAATGAAAAGTAGAAAGTAGCTCGAAAATCAAAAGTAAAAGTAGAAAGTAACCTGACAAAAAACTACTTAAGTAAAAACTTTTACTTAAGTAGAGTAACAAAGTAGAACTACTTCGTTACTATCCAACACTCTATACATTACTGTTACCAAAAATATGGAGTACACGACGTTGAAGTTTCGTTAAGCCGTCGCTGTGTTTAGTGCCCTGTAAGTTAACTTATCCATAGCTCAGTAGATGAGGGGGCACAGAGGTTGTTGCTACTTGCTAGTGGCCGCAAACGACCAAAGGTAAGCTTACGTTTATAAAAGTGACAAAGCAGCTTATAAGAGCAAAGTTTTACAAGCACTGACATAGTCGGGTAGTCATAGTTCAATTTTGTCATAAAGACTCAAGTTGAGTCCAAGTCATGAAAAAATAAGAATTTGACTCCACTGCCGGACATGAGCACTACATGACTACATGGGTTCGTATACAGCATACGCAAATACACAAAACACAGATAAACTGTGCCGGTAATTTCTGCAATAAATGAACATTGAAGGATTTTTTACTTAGTTCAATATTATTATGAGTTTGAATCCAGTGGGTTTGAGTCTGTTCAAGTCCCAGTCATGGAAATTCAAATCCAAGTCACAAAAATAAGGATTCTAGTTCTACATCACTGGTCACAAGAAGAATTTTGTCTGTGTGATTACAAAACACAGCACTGTTCAGAGAGATACATGAGATACATTAGAGATACATGGGAATGATGGGATAGTAGAATTATGCTTTTACAATGTGCAAAATTGTGTAACGCATATTTGTATGACAGTGTGATTTTTCAAAGCAAAATAAGTAACTTGCATCCTTTGCTAATCCCCAGATACATTTGATTTGTTGAATATTTTTGTAACCACAGAATATGCCATTTTTGGCATCTCAGCATTTAGTTCAACCTTGTACTTTAACGTCCAAACTCAACATTAAAAGATACAAATTTGTCATTGTGCAGGTTACAAAAGTGCACATTTTCAGCCTTAAAATGCACCAAAAAAATAATTTGGCTGTCAGTCTACTAGGCCTACACATTTTGTTATTTTCCTGAGCTGCTAGATTCTGCAGGTGGTGGAAAGAAGGGAAGGGAGGAGAAAGAAGGCAGGGGTATGGACCGGGGGCAGAAAATGGGGAGAAGACGAATAAAAATGTGAAGAAAGGTTATACCAGTGGTTTCTAGAAGTGGGCTCCTGTGCAGTCAGTATGGATCAGCTGAACTTCGTGTTCAGTCAGTAACTGTGGGGATGTGTTGTGGAGCCTACTGATGAGACTGCAGCGCAGTCAGCAGCCTGCATGCTGGGAGCTACAGTGCTCAGCATGGGCATAATTGGTCGGTCCGTCGTTCAATATTTCATTTGTCCACTCTTCTAGCAACGCTTGGCACACACGAGAATCTGTTCACAGGTTTTATTTGTCTTCTGCATTTCGCACATTGCAGGTTAAATTATTATGCCTGTTGCTGTTCACCTGTTAATGTGAATGCAGCTTTAGTGACTGTTTTAAACGAATAATTGCCACTCTGTACTGTACCCATTTGTAACAGTTTTGCTGTGATTTTTGACAGACCGTTACGTCGAGCATTGGGTCGATGTGTCGTTAGTCTGTTTGTATGTAATGCATGTAGGGCCTATTGTGATTAAATGGTACGTCGTATGGGCATGGGGGTCGGTGAGATGGCACTGTTGGATAAGCTGATAACAGTTTTCTATAGGCTGTCAATAGTAACCATGTCCCTATCTGCAGCGGTTTGGTCGCAATTTTGGATGCACAGTTTCTGCTTGCAGCCATCACTCACATGCGCCGAATTACTGTTGATTGAAGTGTTCGATATAGCAGCGTTATCATATGCATGTACAGCTGTATGTATATATTATGTATGTATGCAGTCACTGTGGGAGATCGCTTTCTTTTTATGACCGGAAGTCGGACACTGGCCTTCGGATATATGGGGTACGGTGGGCCCACGCTAGCGACAGCTGGGCTTCTTGTTTTTCAGTGTATTATTGCAGAGGTTGCACTGCATGTCTTGTTTGTCCATCTGTTCGTTCGCCTGTCACTTATGGACTACTAAATCAGAAACAAAAAGCATAGAAAACCCCTAATTGGTGTGAACGTTTCCCCCTTTGCATTAATAACTGTATGGTTAATAACTGTATGGCTTGTTAATCTCAGCCCAAAACGATGGTCAGGCGGACGGTCTCTCAGTATGCCGGCACTGGGCCGACAACATCGTTTTCTAGCTAGTTCGGTGCATAGCACTTGTAAGCAACACTATACGTGGATATAATAGTTAGTAGTGTTGTTCAGAGTTACTCTGAATGATACGGCAAATGGACGGAGATGGCAATTATATCCCCGCATCATGTGCTGAATTATATGATTGGCCTCTATGTCTGACTGTAATTTGACAGCTACAATATCGAGTTGCCTATACCGGCGTTATAAAATGCTTGTTGTAGGCCTAGACATATGGTGACAGTGTAACATATCGGATATGATGTCTGGTTAGTGGCAGGTGACGTGACAATAATAGCACAACTGTATACACATAGGCCTACTGTACAGTGTGCGCCATACTACGAGGAAAATTATTAGTCCTTGTATGTCAGAATCGTCTTCATAAGCATTCAAGAACGATTAGACCTATATTATACAAAGCTTGGAGGTGGGTTAACAGATGGAGAAAAGACGGGTCTTCAGACGGCCTGACGGGACCGGAAGACAGCCACGGAAGATGAGAGGTAACATGTTCTAGGCAGACTGTTACAGACTCGAACACCGGCGACCGGAAAAGCTGTTAGCTCACTTTGTCAACTTAAATACACTTTTTCTGACTTCACAGAACTTTCAGCGAAACTGTTAGTGAAAATTTCAGTGGGAAAAATTTTCGCCGAAATTTTCCATGTTTAATTAAAACTCAATGCACTCAGTCACTCATGATCTGACTTAGGACTGGCGACTGGTGTTTTGCTGCTGCAGCTGCAGTAGCTGTGGTTGCTAAGCAGCGATGCTCTGCCGGGCTTGAGCTTGTTGTCAGCAAGTCGTTAGGCTGTGTCGTGTGTCGACATGCAGAATGCCTTTAACGCCTTTGCTGCTAGCGCTCAGTGATGGCCCTGGTCGTGGGCAGTCGTCGGCGTCACGAGACTGTGATATTGATTTTTCTTTCTTCACCTTCCGCCCAGTGACATTGCCAGTGCTTTGAACGTCCGGCTACTTGCTGCTACGTCCTGTGGCATGGTCTGCGTCGTCTCCCCCACTCAACGGCAGCGGCACTTTTTAGCTAGAAGCCCAGCTGTCACTAGAGAAGGCCGACCGTACCGCCTATGTCCGAAGCCCAGCGTTAGCCTTCCGGTCGGTCTCGGAAAGAAAACAATCATTTACCGCGAGGTAACTACATGCAAATTCATAGACGTTACGTTAACCGTTCTCTGGAACGCTGCATTCAAAATTATTATAACATAGGTCACGCGCGGTCACCTCGCCAGGCGTCATATCCTACTAATTATGCATTAATAACAGGGAGTTTTAAGGGTCTGACTTGGTACATAAGGTAGCCGTCGAGCAGACAGTTTTTCGTTAAGACGTACCATCTAGCCACGATACATACGTTATGTGACCGACAACAGACACAATCTTGTGCCAAAGGCACGCCCGTTAATACGGACGGCCAAAAATGCTATGTCCACACATTAAGCAAGAAGCAAGGAGTTGTAGGGTCGGCACCCTATAAGCTCTCTAGAGGTAAGTCCCGGTGGATTTCCCCTACAGCCGAAGCACAGCTGCACTTCTTTTGCGATTAATGCGATTTCATGATCAAATGATCCAAAACCAAAACACAATTTTTTTGGCTCTGCCAACGTCAGCTACTTGTAGGCATTGGTCGCAAAATGCTGTGGCCAAATGCGCTGCTGAAAGTGCTGTGGCCATTGCCCTAGTGGCCATGCCCCTGCAGCTGCCACTGCGATCAGCTTGGATCAGTCTGGAAAGCATCATCGTTGTGTTGCTATTACCACGTTATAGGAACTATATCGCTGATAGAACGGTGTCATAATTCTATTGGGAGTCGTCAACCGTCGGCTTGCACATTAACGCGAATGTGACAAAACTAGAAAAATACGTCGGCCTAGTGCCAACATATTATGCGGCCATCTGTCCAGATCGAGCTGCGCAACCCGGCCTAACCTTTGACCTTCTGAACTGAAGATCGGCTCGCCGGTTACAACTGCCCTGTAGGGGAAAGTCACACCAATTTTTAGTTTTCTGCATTTTTCAGTTTTTGACTTATGGTGGCAAACGGGACGGACGGAAAGACGGACGGGCACCGGAGGCTACGTCACTACGTGTGTACGCGAAGTGTAGCAAAGCATCTGCTTTTTGCATGGCTCAGAAAAAGTCAGAATGTATGTGTCTAAATGGTATGATAGATTGATGATGATGCAGTTATAATCACTATCAGATCTGCGCCCATCTCTTATTGCTGATCGGCGTCAGTCGATATTTTGTCGCGTTTGTCATCTGCCCACGCGAGCACACCTGTTTCACATCTATCACTGGCACGCCACTCAAGTCTTTCGATTGTGTATTGGAAGCATCTGCTAGATCGTTTTAATGCATAGACAAATGAATGCATGCAGACTTATCCACCAGTAGCCTACCATTCAGTTTACGGGTGATAACAAGAGTTAAGCTTTAAAAATGGCAAATGCCTCGAACTGTCAGGGAAGTGTCGGAAAGTAAGCATGCGGTTAAAGCTATGCGTGTTGTAGTTGTAGAATGTAGACTGTATAGGCCTAGTACATGTACTTTTGGTACAAAATACTGTTCCTGCAGATTCAGACTATTTTGAATAAGCCGACCGCACGTGCTATACGTAAAACATAGATTTAACGCCTAGTCGGCGAGGACCGTAGCGTCACCCTCGAGTGTCCACTAGACCTGGGAGTCGCTGAGGTACAGAAACTTGACCCGACTTGAGGCTAAAATGACCCCAAGTCGACGGCGGTCGACTTGAGCACATCTGACTCGACTTGACTTGACTTGACAGCAGCATGTCGACTTGAATCGACTTCAAACGACTTGAGACTTTCAGAAGTTGTGATAAATTTGCGTAAAGCTGTACGTATACTGTAGGCTATTCATCAGGTGCTTTATTGTTTATGACTTGTAATGAAACCGACGGCGCCAAAAAATTTCGACGGTGACGCGGCTATAGATCGACTCGACCCGACTTGGAAGACCCAAGTCGACTTGAGTCGACTTGATCGACCCGACTTCCAGGTCTAGTGTCCACGAGACAAGGCTGGTCTCTAGAAAGCAGCAGTCAGCGGGCCGAATGTTCTTTATTGTCCTCACGAAGTTGGTCGAGCCATCTGTTTTCGTGTGGGCCTGGACGACGTCTCCAGCTACCGTCCGGGGGACGACCGGACGACCGAGGGTCACGTCGGCGTGGCACCGGCGCACCGCAGAGCCTGATGGGCCGGAGTATCATCGGCGAGCCTGATTACGAGTTGTTGGTGACAAACTGCGCGCGTGTGTATAATTCATGTGCAGGTCTTAGCCAGGCTCGGTACGGCATCGACAACGTGGTGCTGTCGGCCGGGCGCGCTCTGGTCGGCGACACTCTGACGGCTTCGTGCGACATTCACATCGACGTACCCGACCCTGCCAGACCGCCTATTATGCTGCTCTACTGGATCCGCCAGACGCCCAAGCAGCAGCTGCCGCACGTCGAGATCTCGGTGAATCGTGGCCTCAACAATGCGTTCCTCGACACCGGCCGGTACTCGGTGAGAGCCTTGCAGTTGGACGGCATGAGTCGCATGCAGTTTCAGCTCAATATCACCGGTATAATCAACTGTCTTCCCTCTGTCAGTCTTTAGGGCCTTTTTTCTGCATACAAAAAGTTGCAGTTTAAATTTAGCTGCGCTGGTTATTCGTCGATTGATGGAATGATGTGGGCTTACGTACATCATCACCAGGGGTGGCGATCTGTTTAGAAAGGTGAGCAGAGAATTTTACAATGATATTAACTAGGATGCCATCGTAGAACGCATTGATGAACAATCTTTGCTTCTCGTTTTTCTTCTATTTTCGTCTTCTTTTCCTTTTCTGCTGTAAGTTGATCTAGTTAGCACAGCGAGTCCGAGTGAAATCTGGTCGCCATAGTCTACCAGATTTGGTGCGTTGTAAGTCCGAATCTGGGATTTGTTGGCCTCTATCCATGTATTGTTATATATCATTTTTGCTTCGTGTGTACGATCAAGTAATAAGTGTAGGCCTAAAATGCAACGAATAGGAGCGTGCGTGTTCTAGATCTGAGGACAGAAGACTCTGGGAAACTTGGATGTCGACTGATTGGCGAGCCTAAAGATCAGGAGGTCGAACAGTTAGAAGACTTTGCCGTTACAGGTATACGTGCTGCACTGATTTTTTGGCATAGGCCTATAGGCAAGGCTGAAGTCTGTGGTGATTTTTGTCAAGTAACGACGCTCATCTGCATAGGCTTTATACGTGCATGATGCAGGGTACATTTCATCAGTTATCATTATGTGAAAATATTAATTATTAAGTATAGCAGAGTGCCAGGCCTGCAGTGTAGTGATAACATGTTGCTCTGGATCCGTTGGCTTGGTGGCGTAACGGTTAGGATGCTGATTTACGATCAAAAGGTAGTGAGTTTGACACCTGTTCTGGTCGCTGTCAAGTGGTTACTACTTTGATGAGTGACTGTATGCAGACAAGTAAGCCATCACCGTGTATAACCAGCACCAAGATTAACTCAGCCCTCGATCACGCAGGGATGGGTAAATTGAGTTCCGGTCTGCTTGGTTGCATGGGGTTAAGGTAGGACAGGTTCTCCTCTGTCGGATGGTAGGTAACACTGTCACTGTGTGATCCCATCTGGCAGGTGACGCTCCGTAGCCCTGCGATGGGGTTTTCCGGTTTTCCTTACACAGTTTTTAACCTTTACTTCTTTATTGGCGTTATATCTAGATTGGTGACTGACCGCAGGCAGGTAAACCGTACCGGTTTATATTATAACCAGTTAACCACCCACTCAGATCAACTCAGCCTGGCCATCCCACTGTGGATAAACGTAGTGAAAGCTGGGACATAAACAGGCACACGGTGTGATGCATTATCATCGAATACTCGTGTTTTTGCACATAAAATGGTGTCTAGCTGAGGGCTAAGGACACGGAGATGAATACCCCTTTCTGGGCCTTTGTGACTTTAGTTACTATTACAAAACTAAATAATACAGTCGCGTTACTAATGCTGGCCAAAAAAATGTAGCACGGTCTGATATTAATACATAGGACTGTGTGTTTGCTGGCGTGCAATACAGTTCCAGTGCAGAAGGTTCAGTGGATGTTGTCTGAGCCGAACTCTGCCGGCCGCGTTCAGAAGTACGAGGGTGTTAATAGTATTGACCTACACGAGGGAGATGTGCGTCAGTTTGTTTGTCGCGTCAACGGAAGCTACCCACAACCACAGGTTTTGCACTTTCTGCACGCCTTTAACGTACATACATAGAAATTAGGTCTGTGGTAAATAACGATTAACAATTAATCAGTTATTTATTCACAACTTAATCAATTTTTACATAATTGAAATTCAGTTAATATTGCACTGCCTTAACGAGCCATGCACAGCGCACACATTCATCCTTAGCATATTTGGATGGCTGCGTAATCAAGGCATAGGGCTGCTGCTGCAGCTGCAGTGATGTAGACAGGGGGGGGTCAGGGGCCCACCTTTCCCTTCCTTTCCTAATTTTCCTGACAAAACAAGCACACTTTTAAATTGCTTTAAATTCGTTCAGTTGATTCTCAAGAAAATAATCAAAATTGTTGACATCTGATATTTTAACGATATAATGCGCCAAATTTGATTTCTGCTGGGGCTCCATCACAGTTTCCTGTGAGGAAGCTCACAGCATTCCCCCGAACCTTTAGCTGAATTGTAGGGGTCCTACTTCTAAGGGGAAGGAAAAGAAGGTGGAAGAAAGGCGAAGCGAGGGATGAGTGAAGGGAAGAGAAGGGAGGAAAGGGAAAAGAAGTGAAGGGGAAAGGGTCAAGACTTTCCATTCACAGTTCTGCGTCGCTGGTAATGTTACAGGTGAAAGTGTTGCTGGGTGATGAAGACGTGACGTCACGGTTCATGCATAAACACCACCTAGTGACGGGTGGCGGTGTGGCCGGACTGCAGCCGGTCTACTACGAGGTCACTATGACGAATGACGCGCTGGACGTCGACTACTCATACCACGAGAAGACTCTGAGCTGTCTCGCGTCACTGGCGCCCGACGACATACCATCGACACTCAACTCAACACTGGCGCAGATGAGCGCCGACCTTAACATCACCCTGCTCTGTGAGTGTACGGGTTACTTCATTTCTCCACAAGTTTTACACTTTGTATTTTCGTCGTTTTTTTTCCCTGTTATATAGTACTGTCGGTTTATATCTGTGCTGTAGGCTTACTGTTTTAATGACTTGACGTTTGTAGGCTAGGTTTTGAATGCAGTTTTAAGAGCAGCAGTCATGCATGCTGCCTTTCTGTCCTGTCGGCCTACCACGTTTGTCACATCCCACTGCGTTATTGTACAGCTGGGTTTAATAAAGATTGGTTAAGGTTGATTCACTCAGCAATGTATTTTCAGTGTTTATGGGAATGATGAAACTTTTAGCAGTCATTCAACAATCAACACATGCCCTTTTAAATGCAGAGAAGAGGGCAAACCTTCAACGCATCCCTGACTCCATAGCAGCAAGGGGTTCTGCCCCTGGACTCCGCTGGTCTACCATTCCCAGACTTCGTTTTAAGCTCACGCTCGCATGATGGAACCTCCTCCTTTTTTGATAAATCGTCACTGACTTTTCTCTGCGCTTGACTGCAGTTTTTTCGCTAACTGTAGCTGGAGAATTTTGACTGAACAAGTACCGATGTCGCCAAGCTTTGTGGCAACATTCTACGCGGCCGTCCAGTTAGTTACGTGTACGTGCTCACTGCATTGCGCCTAGTGTGCAGTGGACGTGCAGCCAGCACGAGAGCCGCTGGCCGCAAGTATATGTGATATACGTCGTTTTTTGGACGATGTTGACGTTCGCTGATTTTTTTTTGGATTGAATTTTGAACTGGAAATTGTCACACCGGTCACTCCTAGCTTAGAAAACTTTGACACCAATTTTGTTTTTCTACGCCCTTTTGTTGCGAGTTACGAGCCCGTGTGGGTGGCACAGACAAACGGACGAACAGAACAGACGGATTGTAATGCGGCCTGTTGTGACGGCTACGTAATAAAACTTGGCTGACCGGTTGCTGCTAGGTTTATGAATGGTGTTTATATTAAGGTGGTCCAGAAAAAAACGGCACAAAGTATAATTTTGCAGCCGTACCTCACAGAGACATGCAGTTTTTGTCGAAAACCACACGACTCTGTGACGTACGGTTGCAAAATTACGGGGCTGTAAACTGTGTGCCGTTTTTTTTCTGGACCAGTCTGTAGATGTGTCTGTACACTGTATGTGGCCACTGTTTGATTGGCTAGACAAGCCGAAGTTCCTGTGCAATGACGAGATCTACGTGAAGCTTAACGAACCAAACTACGACTTGGTCTGCAAGGTGGTCGCCAACCCGGACGTGCGTCTTGCGCGAGTCACGTTTATTGACCCAGACGATAATAACAGCACCGTCGATATGCTACTCGGCGGCGGAGAGAGTGGAGATTATAAAGCCAACGTCACCGTCGGAGTGAGTGCTGAACACACTATGGTTATACGTGGGGTTTCAATAAAAAGACACCTTTTTCTTCCATCAAATGACATAAATTAGCACAAATTTTCTAGCAGCTGTAGCTAAAAGAACTGATTCAAAATATTTGAGAATAGAAAAGTCTGGCTGATAGGCCTAGTCAAACATTGCTGCTAAAAGTTTCGTGGCAATATATTGCTGTTCAGCCGAGTTATCGAATAAATAAAAGAGGTCTTTTTAGGTGATACTGTTTACAAATTTGAAACATGAGAATGAATGGGATTAGTTCGCGTTAAAACGAAATGAACATTTAGGACATGCGTTGCACGTTGTCCTACCATGATAGGTTTACTGGGTGTAGTAAGGTATTAATTTAGTGTTTGCTGAACCAACATCTTTTATTATTTCCCAGAAGTTTTAGGCTTACTGCTAAAGTTTCCTGTAATACCTGTTAGTTTAATACTTGGTGTGTTGAAATGCATTGGCGGATACAAGGGTCCGCAGGGGGGCGGCCGCCCCCTATTGACCGGATGCATCTTAAAACAGGCAAGAATTTTGCACAAAAATGCATTATTTTTGCATAAAAATTTTTCTGTGGATGGGGCTATGCCCCCTCCCTAGACCCCACCTCTATCCTTCCGCCCCCACTATTTGAAATTTCTGGATCCGCCACTGTTGTAATGATATTCTTCATGCTATGATGCATTCACTCTTGTTGCGTCTTGCTGTAGGAAACTGAACAGGAAACTATCATCGTACTGACAATCAGCAGAGTCTATAAGCAGCACTTCCGAAAATACACGTTCACTGTACAGAGCGATCTTGGCATCGTATCACATGACGTCATGCTTAAAGAATGTACGCATTCAGTGTCAAGATTATGTCTGCACTGCTTCTCTCTTGATTTTGTTGTCTTTGTTATTTCTATCAAACCACACGGATACAGGCCTAAAATGTTTTTTGTGCCATAATCTTTCTTGTAGATATACATTGGGCTTGTATGCCAGTCAGTCTATTTGCACATCTGCTAACAGTTTGGTCGCTAATCTGGACCTACTCAAAAAATGCCACTTTTTTCCTGATAAAACCGTCGCTTAGGCCTACCAGAGAGGTATGGCCAGGCTGAGTAATGCACTGCGACCATGGAATAACAGGCTTATGTGGTGACTGCCACTGAGATCATTACTGAAAATTGTTTACCCAAATTTGAGAAAAATGTTTCCTAAGAGATCAGTATTGTTTAAAGCTTTAAAATAGTCCAATGCCCATTTAGTGTACACCGTGGGCCAATAAAAAACGTGGCACTTTACTTTTGTC
>Ga0209454_1003566_pt1 | contig 11207 bp, 5 predicted proteins | sample WorMetHERISLAND1_2_FD_187400 | JGI IMG/M metagenome (GOLD analysis project Ga0209454, IMG submission 187400) | Marine gutless worms symbiont microbial communities from Max Planck institute for Marine Microbiology, Germany - Olavius geniculatus... | ecosystem: Host-associated > Annelida >...
CAGGCACAGACATGCTGCTTATCATAACAAGCACTGACGACGAGCTTCTTAGAAATGTCAACATCGATGACCTTGAATGACCTTAAACCCTAAAAATATTGATTTTAGGTGATTTTTGATTGCAAAAAAGTGAATTGCGACGAGATGGATGGAGATAGATTAAGATTACCTGCGAACAGGAACTGCTATGGGCTCTCGCGCGTCTCATGAGCATTAGCTCAGATTTCTTGTTACTGTATAACCGGAACACTAGAAATAACTTCTGCAATGTACTGCAATAAGCGACGTACATTTACGCACGCATGATCATCCGCAGATTCCAGCCCGTATCGATACTAAAACATGATAAAATATGCATATGCTAATGAGATTTTGCAGCAATTATGTGAAATGAAAGTTAGAGATCATGAGAGAAGAGTCCTTCACGGAGCCGACCGTGACGATTTCGTGAACATCGCTTGCGTCGTTTTGATAGAGTACCGGAGCGTGACAGACAGACAGACTCTCGGGCCACAACTAATGCAGGGCTATGCTGACGCCGAGTAAAAACGGACCACACATCAGTTCATCAGAAACGGCATTGACTTGACAGTCAGTGACTGCGACTGCGAGTAGTGGACTGGACAGAGGGCAGTGGCGCCGGCGCTGAAATCCAATCTGGGCGTCCATCAGAGAGCGTGACACACAGAGCCGCTTCACGACGTCCATGAATCAGCAGCAACAGCAGCAGCAGCAGCAGCAACTCAGTGGCGGTCGCCCGGCCAGTCAGCCAGCGACCGCTGCGACAAACAGACTAACAGTATACAGTATACAATATACTGACCGCAGCTCGGACGCACGCCGCCCTGAATACAGAACCACTTCACTTCACTACAGCACTACTGCACAATGAGAGTCAACAAATACATGCCACCAAACGTGTGGCCGTATCTTTGCTAAATATTGAGTCAACGTTTTTCACTGGCATATTCAGCGAAATTTTTTTCGCTGATTGTGTCGATGAAAGAATATTAAAAATGACTTTATTTAGCAACAAGATAATGTTCATACGAACACGGAGTCCGTCCAATGCATTTCGATAGTTTACCGTATATGTCTATATGAATATAATCAGTGAGCTGTTTAGACTGGTAGAAAAAAAGCAAACAGTTTAATTTCAAATTGTACAGCAGCAATGATCCCTTCACCCTTCTCTATTATTTTAACTAAACAATAAACATTGTCAGTCACGAGACTATTCGATTCGTCACCAGGGCCTTACTATAAATGGTCCATCGTCACCATGCGTCTATCTTGCACCGTTGTGAAGATATGGCGCCTCAAAGATAATGGGGTCACGATTTTGACCTTTTGGAGTCACGTGACGTCATCGCTCACGTGAAAAGAAAAAGAAAGTGGGAGCGGAAGAAAAGGGAAGGGGAAGGGAAGAGGAAGGGAAAGTAGAAGGGGAAGGAGAAGGGAAAAGAAAATGGGGAAGGGGAAAGGGGAAGGCAAAGGGAAAGGGGAAGGGAAAGGAAAAGGGGAAGGAGAAAGGGAAGGGGAAAGGAAAAAGAAAGGGAAGAGGAAGGTGGAAGATAAGTTGGACGCACGGACGGACGCACGGGCACTCAGGTGTTTTATACTCTAACCAATGCTATGCATTGCATTAGACAGACAAAAACATAAACAAAATTTCGGTGATATGTACTGAGTAATAATGACCGGTTGTATCGGTAACATAATGCGCTTACCGTTATGACTACGAAGTGCTATGCTGCGATTCCATATGAAATTTTAACTGTCGGTTTTTGTGCTTGAGTTAAGACAGAGCCGTAAGCTATACTCACGATATTACAGACTGAAGTCGCAGTCACTTGACTAGTCAGAAACAGAACAGGCTTTAACAGCTGACCGGCGTGAAAAATATCACTGATGTGATGGAACGCCGATCTGTCTAATGAAATAAGCCTCGACCTGCTTTCAATTCACTAGATTAATGGCACGGGATTACCTGTACGCGACTTTGCGCTATACACGGACGGCGTTACTCGTCAGCGTAGGCTTAATTCTTCCGCTGAATCTTGGGGCGTAAATTAAGTTTCAGCCGACCGCCAGCAAGTCACTGACTTGACATTAATAATCCTCCTCGTGTGCAAGACATAGGTAAATAAACGGACGGACGAAGGGACGAACCACACAGAGTCAAAAACCGCACGCAGCGCATGTGAGCAAACAAGATTTTAAAAACCCAGACAGAAAAGAAATATTCAGTTACAATACATACTGCGTCAACGTGTTTTGCTGTAGATATAGCATTTTTACTGAATAAGTGGCTAAAGCGTAATTAATTCGTAACTTCTGCCATGACTGTTTACGGAAAGGCAAAGTTAACTTCAAAAACTTTAGAAAAAAAATATAATATAAATTACGAGTGGGAATTAAACTAGTGAATTGTGACGCGCTGAACCACTACACTAGTAGACTGCGGGCTACAGCAGGAAGGGATGTCGGTTATATGCGAACTATGTGATCGCATATTTTGCAAAATCCCGCATATCGCATATTTTACCGCAGATAATGGCATTTTCAGAATCGAATATGTGGAAATATGTCGCACATGCGAACATTTGCATATACTGTATGCCGCATATTATGCATCAAAAAGCGCCGCATATTTTAAGAAAAACCGCCACTATAAACGAGCATTCAGGGTCTGGTGAGCAGATAGACACTGTCGTCGCAGACGAGTAGCGATGGCAGCGCCGTGCACAAGCGTCGTCACATCTGCGCCGACACCGGAGCTCTCTTGTTCACTCGCATACAATACAGACGCCAACTTGCCCAGTACGGCGCCGTATGAGACCGTCCGGAAGGGTGACTAAATGGACATGACTGACCAGTAACTGACCGTGTAGCGACTGGCCATCCATCTATCACTCGACGTTCACTCGCAGATCGATCGCTCGTGTCGGTTCGACGTCAGGCGCCCAGCTCACCCGCAATCACGCCAGCATCTGCATTAACTAATGTAATCAGTCACTTCAGTCGCTCGCTCGCCTAAAGCGGGCGGGTCGGCAGACTTTTACCGTTACAAATAATCCACGGGAGACTTACGCGGGCAGGTAGGACGGCTCTGTGCATGACGGGATAGGACAGTGTTACCAATCTGACAAAGACCGAGCGTCCATCGTCCGTCCGGACGCCAGCTGTTAGTCAGTCCAGTACGTACTGTACATATTTACCGGCAGTTTAGTCACGACATTAGCCACACATCCGCCGCCCGTCGACATTTATCCCACTCACTCACCGTGTCATTGAGTGATTAGCTGTTAAAGTGGCTTCCGTGAATATCGTGCATGCTTTGTTCTTCCACAACTAACGAATGACACACCACTGCTGCACGACGTTCCCTATACGTCCAGCCGCCTACGCAGTCAACTGCATTCTCTGAGTTACACGAATCAATTTTAAACCTCCAGTTAAAGCCTTGTTATGCGGTTATAAATTGATTTCTGTAAACCACATTTGAATGCTTCACACGTTGTCCAACAATGAAATTCGCCGATAAAAGATCGTCAGTTTAGTTCATAATTATTGATTCTGCGTGGATCACAATAAGACGCAAATTTTGAGTGACTGAGCAAACAACTCAGTTTGTTTTACTGCAGCACTGCACAAACGACCCTCCCCCCGACGATAAAACAACTCCGCAAGTTTCTTGCGTCACGCCTGCTCTATAATAAGCAATAAACGGAGTCGACGACAACCGCCTCTAGTTCTTTTAGTTTGCTGTACACATGCGAGCAGTCTTAAACCAAAATTCCATTATGCCGACTTTCACACAAGTCGCGGTCATGAACCACCAAAGTCGGGGATGCAAACCATGCAACGCGGAAAGTTTCGAGCTTTCAAGCTATGTCGAGATGTCGAGATGTCGATATGGTTGCGACAAAGTCGATGACAAGTTCGCTACAAACCCGTTTGTTTCGTTCTAATAGAACGTAGTCCGTGACGAGACACGGGAAAAGTCAGCGACAGGGACTTTATCGCAAAATCAGCGTAATGGAATTTGAGTTTTAGTGAGAGGGGTACGCGGTCGCACGGGTTAACGACAGCCCACACAGACGGCGAACATCGCAGACAATGAAGACAACATCATGACAACATCAGCATGGATGGGACTGACACATCCACTTCGCTTCAGTGAGCAGACGCATCTCAGCTGCTGCTGCTGCTGCCGACGCTGACAACGTAATAACTCGACGTCATCAATGACGTCACTACAATATATAGGCCTATACATGATAGACAGCCTGGTGTCAACGTCGTCGAGCAATCAACACGCTGACTGTTAACCCTTTCAACACAACCGATATATTATGGTGACATTTATGTAACAAACGAACACGCCGAACAAGTCCTACATAAATCAGCTACAACCCGCCTAGCCAAAATAGGCACACCCATTTTATTTAATTACTCTAGCACAGGAAACGTTTACACCAATTTTCGGTTTTATACGTCTTTTCCAGTTAGGAGGCCGCAGGGGACAGATAGATGGACGAGCAGACCTGAATACCGCTGAATATCAGTATTTTTTCATATTCGTCAAATGTTTCTTTTCGCAAGCAAATCAACATATAAAATAGATTACTATTTCATCAGTAAAACTTTATTTTTTTTTGTATATAAGTAGTTCAGATACTGTCATTTTATATCAGCCGCAAAAACGTTAACTTAACACGCGTCTTTCGTATAAGGTAATAGTTGTAAACGTTCATAGACGTATATTACAACTATGCAGTATGCATGGATGCAACATATAGTTCGCAACACCGACGAGTCTACAAGCAGAAGCCTATAGACCACACTAATCACATGCACATTCACACGAAGTCCACCGGATGTACAGATCTTTACGTGACTGTGCCACATCGTTCGTTATTCATTCACGAGCATCTTTTCAGCCACATCTTTACTATCAACGTTACCACGAGGCTGTCAATGGATTGGAGATACGTGATTCCAGCTAAACAATCATTCAACTATAATGCACTGTGCGTAAATCTCCGAGATAGTCAGTGCAGTCTGCTCGAACTGTGCAAAAGCATGCTTTGCACATTCAGAAGTACGGCTACGATCGAATTACAGAACGCCAAGAAAAAGATATGTCTATTCTCGAAACACAATGCATTGATGTCAATGTAAAAGTTTCTTATCCAATTGGCCAGCACTTAAGGCACCCAATCTCCAGAGGGCCTCCGAGCGACTTATCTGAAATTTATAACTACGGCAAAAAACATAACGGTGCGAATTCTAGTGATGGGACTGACTATCAAATTAATAGTGAGTTTTTCACATAATACATTCCAAACCGAAAAAAAGTGATAGGAGCGATAATGCCGGTAACCGCGTCATGAATTTACTTAATTGCTTTTTTCAAGAGCCCCGAATCGTTCTGCGAAGTGCGACGCCACTGCAAAAAAGACAGGGAAAATGCCCCGATATTCCAAATAATTTGTTGCTCACAACGCTCCCTCAAACACTTAATCGACTGGGGACCTTATCCCCTCCCTTTCGATGCCTTTGGCGTCTCGAAAAAAGGCGTCAGTCTACATTGTACAAAGGGTTAATGCATTTGCGCTCGTCGCGCGGTGCAAATCGAATTTTCGACTTGAAGGCCACGATTGCCAGCGGCAACATCAGCAGCAGCCGCAGCAGCAGCCGCAATGGGATGGCGATAAGCACTGTGCAGTCAACGCATTAGCAGCATTTTAACCCACAGGCAATCAATCAATCAATCACCCCCAGTCCTCACTCAACATTCTAGCAGCCGCTGCCTCCCACTGACATTGCTCTGGAACTATCTAAAGCTTTGAAAACCCGGTGCCGACATATTGTGCAGTATTGCGGACGTCCACCTATCTATGTACACTGTATTGCACAACCCTTTGACTTTTTAAACTGAAAACTGGTGCATCGATTACTCTTGCCGTGAGAATTTATTGTTCTCTGTGTATTTCCTACTTAGCTCAGATGGGCAGCAGTAAGTGCTCTTTATTGGGCCTTGCTGTCCATTATTTGTTGCGTGGTAGTTGTTTTTTGCCAGTGTTCTCTGATTGTCATGCTTTGTTGTCATTGCTTCAGTAGAAATAAATAAATAAATATAATAATGTTCATACCAACTATGGCTTTTTCAGGCCCTCTTGTTTTCGACTTCAAAGGAAGTACGGGAACGGAGACGGACGGACGGACAAACCCGATAATGCCACTATGCCAGCCTTTAAGAATGACCGCATAATATTTAGCACTCAAAGTTACGCATGCAACGAAGCACACGCAGCACGGACAGCAGGAGTAAGTACAGCAGCTGAACTACTGAGCTGGGTCGGCGGCTTCAGCGAACGTACTACGTAATCATGGGGATTTGCAGTGACGTCACAATGACGTCATCGACAACTTATCATCGCCTCCGTCGTTTTATGTGCGCCGGCCGACGCATGTGCAGCACCAGCAGCAGCAGCACCACTGCAGACTAACCTATTATATATACCAACCTCCCATTCCTCCTTCCGTCCTGCACTCGTACACGTGTCTGTGCGAACGCAGCCTTATAGTCTAAGTCGTGATATAGGAACTCAACGAGTCCGACTCCGGTTATTAGGCCTACTGCATCACAAGTTACTTATTATACCAACCTCAGTGCCACCGGCACGGGACCAGTGGGATCACGAAAAGTCTGTTTATTTGAGTAGGTCGGTCGTCGGTCTTGGCAGAAGACTCACGTGCACATACAAGACGCTGGCAGTAAGAAGGACGGACGCGGCATAAGCGGGCAGTAATTGCTGAACAGAAACCCCCTTCCCCACGAAGTCCCCTATGACAAAACCTTTTCAATGATAAGATGACGAACAGAGAACCAATCAACATTAATGAACAATTTTACTAAAAAGCGCACCTGCTTTCAATTTCACTAAACGCCAGTGACATTGTGGCAACTGCCCCCTCTTCTCCTTAATTTTAGCCTGCCCAAAATTTTCTTTTTAAAAATTTTCTTTTTTTTCAAAAAATACAAATATACAGAATTTATGGCTGAAATCATTTAATTTTAAAAAATAGAAGCCAAATTGAAATTGTGATCACTCACGTTTTCTCTGCGGAAATTTGCAGCGTTGTCTGTCGGCAAATCGTAACTCCCAAGCCTTTTAACTAACTTTTAATCTTACAGTAATGAGTAAACTTTGACAAAATAATTATCCAGAGCTGAGATACAACGGCATTTACGAAGTACATCAATAAAGACAACTGTTTAGAAAAACGCGTATATCAGCGTTGTTCAACACAATGCAAAAATATCGGCAAAATCTGCTACAATTTCAGAAATATACAGATCATAAGCTTTTGTTGTGCTGCAAAAATTTCTTCTATCTTCATTTATCTCCACTGACTAAAAGACAATGTTGGATGAGTTGCTGATACGGAGAATGAAAAGAATACACTACAGTAAGATACGGGTAGATATGAAAAAGGGTTAGAGAAGGGGACTTTGTCGCTGAAGGGAGATTTGTCTATGTCCGGGGAGTCACTGCTATAGCAATATGCGGTAGCACGGCAAAGGGGAGGAGAAAAAGAAAATCCATAGTGACGTCACGTGGTCATCATTGCTGCCTGGCATTGCCGTCCACGGCTTGCAATGAACGGACCTCACACAGCGCAGATCACACAATATTATGCAAATACAACCCGCACACCGAGAAAAACAGCACGGGTGCAGTAATGGCAGATGCAGAAGGGAAGCGTCCATTTGACGAAAATCCATGTGGAAACAAAACTCATCTACCAGCTTTAATGAGAGGCCTATAAATTCGTTCTAAGTTTTTCTTTTCAAAACGTGCAAAAATTCAAGTGCCGTAAGTCATTCAGTTCTGGACGCTTCCTCCTTAGTTCTTTTATGACCACATCCCAGACAAAGAAAGAGGCAGAGAAACGGACAGATACAACGAGACGGACAGACACACAGGCAGACAGAGAGACGATGACAAAGCCTGCTACACGTCGTTGTTGACCGGTGTCACACACATACAGCACATTCTGCAAAGAAACATTTCCGTGCGTCGTCGGGAGGGGGTTAGCTCAACGGCCAGTTATTAACTTCATGATATCTGTTAGCTGGACATGGCTACTGCCATATATCGCACGATACCCATCCTCGGGCGATCGTACAGGTGCCATGCAATAACATACAACTGTAAAAAGACGATTTGTTTTACTGCAGAATGTGCGAACCCCTGCGATACAATATTGCAACTTTTCTGCCTGCAAGTTTGTAGTGCCACGTTTTGCTACGTGAGGACGTCAAAGAGGAGTATCCCCTAAGAAGCTGTTATTTTACCGCCATCGACTCATCTAGCGTGAGAACGGTTGCAGATAGGCACAGACTTGACGAGCTTTACGGAGGTACCAAGATCGATGTCCTTGAACGACTTTAAAACCCCAAATAGAAGATTTTAGTGTTTTTTTTGCAATTTTAGGCCGTGACGCACATTTGAAGAGTGAATTACGCCGAAATAACTGGAAATAGATTAAAACAGCCTACCCGTAAATTTTAGCAGTTCAAATTCGACCCCTTAGTCCTTTGAACGAGGGCGTCGAATTTGGGTAATCCTTTAAAATGCGCGATTTCTGCTACTATATTCACTAATTTAGCGTGAAAACGGTAGCAGATAGACACCGACTTGCTACATATTGTAATAAACACTGCCGACAAGCTGTATCAACATTGATACCCTTGAACGACTGTGAAATCTAAAAAGTGGGTTTTAGTGATGTTTTCGCGATTTTAGGCTGCGACGCATATTTCAACGGTAAATTGCACAAAAAATACTGGAGACAAACCTGGATAACTTGAGCATAATTTTTGTAGCATACACAAGGTAGATTTTAACCGTCTGAGTTTCGACTTCCTAGGTTCAAGCAGTCCTCCGTACGCGGGCATCAAATTTCGGTACCCCCTTAAAATCGCACTATTATTTTATAGCACGTTGTATGCTGCTTCCCCAGCGACGCTGTCGCACGTCACGTGACCATTGCTCAAATTATATACTTATTCATGTGCTTATAGTACAGTACTGTCAATTATTATAGAGATTAATTAATACCGCTCTAAGGCAACTGGCCTAAGCATGCCACATTCAGGCATCCGGTTGTCGTCGATTATATTAAGTATTAAGTTAAGCCTATACATTTCATAATTTAAAGCCCTCACGTACAGACATGTTGGTAATTATTATCCTCTCATAACACACAAACAGGACGAATCCCTTACAACGCAGCGCTTATTTTATGAAGCACGAAATCTCATTACCTGATAACTAATGAGGTTTTGGTAATAAACCCAGAAGTTAATTTGTGCACGTCTACTGCCCGGTACGCCGTACTAGCACAGACACGCTGTACCGGCAGTTCTTGCAATCATAATGGCGCTGTGAAACGCTGTAGGGAAAGTACGATGAAAATCAATATATCAACAAGAAGCCCAGCTGTCGCTAAAATAGTCGACCGTACTGATTGTCAGTAACCTTCAAGGTCATCTAAGGTCGATGATCTTCATGTCATTTGAAAGCCAACATACGTCTTTCTATCAATGATCATTAGCAACCTAAGCCCTATCTGGTACCGTTTAGCCACAATAGCGCGTAACGGCCTTCAAGGCCATCCAAGGTAAATGATTTCGATCTAATCTGACAGAGCGTATGCTATTTCCTATTAGTGATTAATAATAACCTAAGCCGTATCTCTCACCGTTTCTGAGATATGGCCACTTTTCCGTTGAAAAACGCACATTTTTCTTACCCTTCCCCCTTTTATTCAACCCCCACTTTAAAAATATTTCCCTTGGAGCTAGTAGAAGGCTGAAATTTTGCATGCTCGAGTTTAAACACATATCTAATTTATCTGTAAAACGTTTTCCCTTACGCACTACCCTTTAGCCACAGTACATTCGTTACAGACAGACAGACGGACGGACAGACGACAACCATGACAATAGCTCGACCGTTACTTAAGTACGGTCGGCTAAAAACTAGTTTCTACGCAACAGAATGCGTTAAGTACAAAATGCACCAAACTCGTTTTTGCCGCCCCGGATCTCGTCGGGGAGTTTAGCCTATATACGACGCTTCGCAGCTAGTCAGCTGAGGATGGGGTATTTCTTTCCCCTCGACGCTTTGGCGCTTCGATCGGCAGTACCGCTGGTTCTCTCTCTACAAATTAAGCACTGAATAAACTGCATAAGTGTTCTTGGAAATGCTTTGAAATGGTATCACATAAATATGAAGAGCCGTAACGCGGACAGGACGGCCGCGTATACAAGTCCACAGGAAATAATATACGTGGTAAATGAAGTAGATGACGCCAGCGGCAAGGCAATCTGCTGAGTCAAAGCGGAGTGTAATAACACCACAGGTGCGTGCGTGTTAGCCGCAACAATTCCTGATCACGAACGACAGATTAACAGCCACAGCAGCAGCAGCACATTGTGACTACGGCACAAACGCACGGCACTCACTTCATGGCATCGTCGCCCCTCACGGATAAAAGCTCGGCGGAGGTCGACACTCGACGCCGCACATGGCGTTTGATTTTCACTTTACGACCGCACGGTGAGAGAACTTTTACATATCAGCGTTTGCTTCGATCTTGACGCAAATTGTCACACTGCACTTACAGACTGGACTGCAAAAAGTGCAATCGTGTGTTTGTGCATTGTCCAAGTGTCAGAAAGTCCACAATTTCAGCCTTAAAATGTGTCACAAATCGTTTGGCAGTCGGGGCCAGGGAAGCCCACAGCAATTCCTAGACTACGCAAGACAAGAAGGTAAGGGTAAAGAAAAGAGAACGAAAGAAAAATGGTGGAAAATAGAAAAAGGTAAGAAATGAAGGGAAAATGCCTTTAGAGTGGTTTTATAAAAGTGGGTGCTTACTGACGACGATGGAATTAGTTCCACTAGGCAGGGCGGCTTGTGTCACCCTATTTGACTGACTGCACGGTCCAACTAATCACCATGAACTGCGCAGCCGCCGCACGCTTCCATGAATTACCACACTCAGTTAACCGCACTGGAACACTATATCCTGCATGCCCTCCCTCGCAATGTTCTACCCTCGCCATCGCTGATATAAAACGTCGCACCGGCCGGCTGCATTTTTATAGGTCTACATGTAATCAA
>Ga0209454_1003569_pt1 | contig 11203 bp, 5 predicted proteins | sample WorMetHERISLAND1_2_FD_187400 | JGI IMG/M metagenome (GOLD analysis project Ga0209454, IMG submission 187400) | Marine gutless worms symbiont microbial communities from Max Planck institute for Marine Microbiology, Germany - Olavius geniculatus... | ecosystem: Host-associated > Annelida >...
CGACTAAACTATCGAGTTGAGTCGCCTCGACGTCGGCAGCAAGAACGTTTTCGTCAGCAGTCGTGACCCAGTTTTCAATTATGACGTCATCGTTTTAGCACCAATCACTGAACAGTTAGAATTATTGGAAACTGGGTCACGACAGCCGACGCACACAATTAAGTGGCGTCTGCGTTGCCGGTGTGAACCGGGTATAAGTGTGGACGGCGAAAAGAAGCATCGATGCAAAGGATATGGATGTGTCAGCAGATAGATGGCGAAGCGTCGGGCCGGATTAAAAGGCGAAAAGAGAAATACGGCTTTCTGGGCGCTGAAGCGAAATATCGTTTTGTCGCGAGCGACGACCATGAATACCTGCAGCATTATGTCAAACAAACGCACTTCACAGTACTGTTCACCCAATGCTGTCAATGCAGGCGCAAACACACATATCAGTATAATTAAATTTATTTATAGGTTACTTTATGTACACAAGCTAAAACGTCTTGCTCATATAATTTTTTCTGCAATCTTTATTGGCTGGTGCGTTATAGAACAAAATAAATGATTAATTGATCGATTGAAAATATACAGGCCGTGTGTATCGAAAAAGCTGATGATCGCCATTAGGTAAACCACTAAACAAATGCCCCACAAATTAAGCTTTAAAAGTGTTTCAATCATCATTTTTATAACTAGCAGAAAATATAAACACAGATTTTTACAACAAGAGTGCCGCAAAGAGTGATGCTTATTATGTAATTTTTACTGACGAATATTAATCATCTTAATTAAATTTGCAGATTTTATTTGCGTTTTTGTCGTCCGTGCTGATGATTTTCTAACTAGAGTCAATTCAAGTCAAGTTCCAGTGAGCATTGTTGTAATGCGGCGAAAACACAAAGCTGACGCTCTGTTCTCTAAGCGGTAAATGAGCGAATCAGTAATAACAGGTGACAGTTGCGCGGGTTTTACAAGAGGAGAAAACAGATTAAAATTCAACAAATAAAAATACAGCGCCACAAAATGCTATAAGAACAAAAAGCCTATAATAATTAACGATCTGCTAGAAGCGACAAAAATCAAATAAGATGCATGGAACACTAACGTGTTTGTTTTGGTAGAAATCGTCGAGGTCTTCAATAGGTTTTCCGTACAGTTCGGGCGGAAATTCGCCGGCCAATTTCGCAGGCAGTTTGCTACCGGCCTCCAGCAACGGGTTTGGCTCAGGACCTTCATCCTTGTCATCGTGTGTCTGTCTGTCTGTCTGTGTACCTGCCTGTATGTCTGCGTGTGAGAAAAAGGACCTTGTCATCGTGTGTGTTCGCGGCAGCGCCTGTGGTCTCAGCATCGAGTGCTCGCCTGGCCGCGCGTTCTTCCTGGATTCGTCGTTCGATCTTGGTCAGTGATTCCTTCGTGAACAGGCGGAACAGACCCACCGTGGGTGCGGGCGGCGGCACGATGAACCTTGTGTCCATCGCTTCTCTGTCTGTAGGAATGATGCTTGCATCCGCGACCTCGCGGGCCTAGAATCATCTGCACATCTTTTCTGTCGCTATACTGACGATACTGAAACACGAATACACGTACTGTAAACTTTTATAATGGCGCGTACAGAACGACGTAACTGAACTGAACTAAAATAAACTGAGGTGGTTTAGTTTTTGACGAACTGGCTAGTGGGCAAGCAGTACTGTAATGCATTACAGTCGGCACCGTATAACGGCGTCGGTGGTCTACGTGACTACGCTCACGTACGCGTCAATCAACACCTGCCATACTCGACCGTCAGTTAGTTCGTCAAAAACTAAACCGTGTCAGTTCAGTTACGTCGCTCGGTAAACGCTTTAAATCATATATGCCGGCGAAAATGTTATTAGTGGCGTCTTGGCAGCAATGGAAAGTAGGGGGGTCAGATGCTTACACGAAATTTTTGGCTGTCGGAAAATTGTGGGAAAAGCTTTTTCTTGTCGAAAAAGTTCTGTCCAAAAATGCAAAATTTGAAGCTAAAATAGTTTTCAGAATAAAATAAAAACACAAAACTGAAATTTTGACAACCCATAATTTTGTCTGTCGGAAGTTTGCAACTTTCTTCTCCAATCCACGACGCCATGTGCAGTGTTTTGTAAGCAGTGACGGTATGACAGCTAGGCAGCTTATGACATGTCTGCGATTCTGACACATCATCCATGCCGCGACTTACTGACTGGCTGACTGACTAATAATATCGATGGGATTATTTACGCTCCTCGTGAACCGAACGAGTTGATTCGTCTGCTATTCGATCAGCCATGACCGCGCGCCTTTCGTCAGCCTTAGCGTTCGACCACTTTTCAAGTCCCAGATTCAGCGGCACGTTAAGGCGTGTTTAAAGCGTCAGGCATAAAATAAGACCAAACGAAATAAACTAAAATTTATTGATTAGTGCATTTAATTTTAATGCAGTTTAGTGCAGTTTATTTTTGTCGCTTTAAACACGTCTTTATGTTACTGGAGTTCTGTGTTTCGACTGCTGCGATAACTTGATATCCTGATGCCACACACGTTCTTACCACTTAAAAAAAATTCTCATCCCATAAAACAATGCACATCGTCAAAAATGTCTTAGAAAAGTTTTGAGAGTGTGGACCTTGCTTCAAGTTCTCTATTGGCAAAGCCTGCTTATAGAGTTCAAGTGATGCGATGCCTGGACACTTTTTGACATTATTTTGCAACGATAACAAACGCCACAGTTCGCAGATCGGTTTTTATAGCCTAATTTTTCCCGTGTAGTTAAGCCTTTGTTGAACATAAACACGGTATAGACCACACAACAACAACCGAAACTTAGTAATTACGATAATGAACTAGAAATGTTTTTATTACGGTATCATAATCTGAGTGTTCAACAAAGGGATCTTTATAGGACTACTTATCAGCTGCACATAAGTAGCTGAACATAAATATTTTACCAAGTAGTCCTACATTTTGCCTGTGCTAAATATCGGCTAAAATCTGCACCCGTGAAATGTGCACGTCCGTGACTACAGCATTATACAGCAGGATGGATAATTATTTTTAGTGCCACCCCCTGCCTGACGCTGAATCTGCGGGATACGGTGTCGCCATCTAGCGTGTGGTGTGTGTTGAGTGAAGATCAATGTACAATAGTCGTAAAGCGCGTCATCATGACGTCATTAGTGACGTAACGAAGCTCCTGCTGCTGCTGCTACTAGCTGCCATGTGTCATTTGCTGCGTTCGACTCGTCGAGACACAGGAGGACCACACCCAGTTCGATTGTACCAATTGGCCCCTTATGTCACAGGCAACCCTCAAAACTCGAGAAAGTTATGATCCACGGCTGCTCTCAGTACGGAGTTCCATGTGACGGATTTCCCTCTCAACGGCAACGGCGCAACTAAAAAACAACCAAAAAAATTAAAAATGCGGGAAAATCGAAATACACGGGTGGAAATAAAAAACGCGAGACTGTAATTGGCGGTAGCCTAGAATGCAGCCGTGGAAGCTAGATTGTCTGAAAATGCGAGCAGTCAGAAAGCCGCGTCGAATGAGGCATAGTACGGTTATGGGGTGTTCACACGATCCAGCAAACGTCCAGCAAGTCACGTGTATTTTGAATACATTTGCTGGAAGTTCGCTAGACGTCTGCTGGATCGTGAAAACACCCTATTAAAGTATAATGTAAAGTGTGCGACTTTTTTCGTTCTTACATTTTGATCCCTCACATTTTCAGCGTTCTTATTTTGATGAGTTCGCGATTTCTTTCGACGAATCCACCAAGCAAGCGACTATGGAATCCTGTAGAGAAAGAAATCCAGACTGAACGTTAGATTAGCTTGATCACGGATCACGCTTCGACGTTTTGGCGTGTCGTTCACTCAACCCAGGGGCTCAAGTACATTGATGACGTCAAAATTGGAAACGCCAGTCAGTTCGGTCGCCCGTATTTTGCAAATTTTTTTTCCTGGCAGTGGGTATCCCATTGGCTGGGCAGATCAGCTGGCGTCGTTTACCGCCCATGGAACAGTAAAGGATAGCCAGGCTAAGCTGGCTTGGTGATTCGACTTTCAAACCCGTGCTACGGATCAGAGTCCGTCGAACGAATCGGCTCGCACACGTTTTCCGAGGAGACCCAGTCTGACCACGCTGTATTCTTGTCAGAGGAATTTGAAACAAGGAAAACGGCGGACCGCGGGCTGTATTAAACCGGAATGATGGAAAGTACATTTAGTGACGTCATGCAACAGATAATGTACGATCTCTGTACACTGGATTTGTCGATTTTCTCCCATCTTCCCCATCTTTCTTAAGTTAAACGCCTGCCGCTAAGCAAGCTATAGCTGCCAACCACTGACGTTGAGTGACAATAATTCGATGTGTAATGTGTTCGCGCAATTTTCCTCCTTTTTCACACAGAGAGAATTCAGCGTCAATATGAGGTAATTTCTTCGATCACGCTGCCATTGAATTGATACAGTGGTACAGCCCGTATACCAGTGGTCGTCGGGCTGTTCCAAGCCAGCAGCACTGAATTTTCTGGACCGATGCTTAAACATTTCGAACTTAGAAGAACTCGTTGACTCATTGGTCCGACAACTGCAGCATATATCGTAGGCTTATTGGCAAAGGTGCATGCATAAGTACGTTTTTAGTAGTTTGGGAAATTAAAGTTTAAAGTTTGGCGCATGTTTTCATGAACAGTATTTTAGGTATACGGATTTTCAATGTACCGTTTTCAAAAAAATTTAGTTCCGTATGCAACTAATTACATTACAAAATCGTCCGTTGTTACTGTGGGAACTGGAGTCGAATAGAACAAGGGGTGCTATAGGCCTACTTATGCACTTTTGTCACAGGAGAAGGCACTTTTGCAGGTGCACGTATTGTGTCCTATCGCAGTAGCAGTGGTGTATGCACTTCTGCCTAGTGACATTTACACTATTCTCAATACAGTTACAAGACAATATTACCAAACATTCGGCAGTTTTTATTAAGTATTTACAAAATAGCACAAAAACATATCACAACTATTTGTCACATGGCAAAGCACAAGCAGAGTAGCAGACATCTTTATATCAAAGCAAAATCACCCCCCCAAACGCTTTGCAAACTGCAGAAAAAAATGGAGATAAAAAATCAAACAGATGACGACGATGCTTTAGTTTAGGTCGAAATATATAATGTTTCACACAACTTCTGCTACGATGTAGGCTACAGACGTGATTTAGTGCTAAATGAGATATTTTGCCCATCTGCCCAAATTCAATGCTATGCACGAGTTTTTACTCATCAGCATTTGTATGGACTTGGTTGTATGAAGATATGACAATGTGACTGTTTTTTGTAATTGTTTACGGTTGTTACAAGCGTAGTATAGACAACACGAGACATTCTGCCTGTGTCAATTAAGATACTACAGCGCCGGTGCAGTATAGACTTTCGATTTTAATTGCTGTTGTTGCATATAACACGTCGTACAATAGATCTATGCTACACGTAACGTCGAGGCTAACGGAAAGAAAGGGGGAGGGAGGCAACTACGCCCCTAAATTTTGGGCTGTAGAAAAATTGTCGAAAAATTCTGCCGTCAGAACAGTTTCGTTGAAAAATGGAAAAAAATTAAAGCTAAGATCTCCATTTTTGGACAAATTAAGGAACAAAAATTAAAATTATGAGCAGCCACAGTCTCCTTTACTGAAATTTGCGTTGTCTCATCGGAAAACTGCAACTTGCTGTCCAACTTACTTATTCTACTCAGGACGCTTCTACGATAAGTCGAACAGAGTTGAGTTAAGCCCAAATTCCATTTTGCCGACTTTCGCTGAAACTTCCTAGGGGAGGAAAGTCGCCGACATAAATCGTAAAAGTCGCGGACTGTCACCATTTGTGTCCGTAACAAAGTCGCAAAGACTTTGTCGCAAAGTCGGCGTAATGGAATTTGGGCTTTAAGACACTGCGCAGCGTGTGTAGGCCTATAAGCGATTTCGTGTGCTCGAAGACATCGACTGTTGATACACAAAGTCTGCTGCTCGTGCTGGGGCCATCGATCGCAGCCCGCTGAGCTGAGACGCTCAGCCTAATGCTTTTCATTGTCGTGTTCTTACCATCATCGACCATTCACCAGCTGCAAGCAGCAGCGCAGGACAGTTTACCAGTGATTGGCCTGAATGAATGGCGTGACCACGTGACGTCACCGTGACGTCACACGCACCGGTCGATGTCGTCTTTGTACACATGGATCTGCCACCCATCGCCAGGCACTGCGTGAGCAAACCAACATTTACACAATCTGTTCGATTCTCACCACTTAACAGCTTGAACGCAGTCACACGGGCGTTCGGTACTGCACTGTGCGGGAATTATAGGCTACGCAGGCAGATTACTTAAGAAGCCATTTCGTTTTTTTTCTGACCAAAAAAGTTAACAGTTTATGATATCCGTCGTGTTCAAGAAAGACTTATGTGAAGACTTTTTGTGGGTGGGGACCCGGAAGAGCACCCCTCTGAAATAAAATGAAAGCTTTCAGTTCAGTTTAGTTTCTTTATTTTTTCGCTTTAAACACAGCTTAAAACACTTTGCGCTCTTTGCCCGCGCTCCAAGTGTTCGACAAACATTGTCCCCGTTACATCTTATCAATAAGTAGGTCAGCCCTCTGACGTCACTGTGACGTCATCGGGCAATATATCGCCGACGGCATCTGTGTTTTGTCAGGTCACCCCGACCGGACGGACAGACGGACAAACGAACAGACGCATTAATGGCGGGCATCAATGGCTCTTCTTGGAGCTGGCGGTGGACGGAAGGACACAACTTCTGTGGTGGCCGACGCCGGGTCAGCTAATGACCGACAATCGCTGCTGGCAATTCCGATATGGCGCATCTTCTTTCATTTGATTACGGGCTGCCGTGTGATCAATTATTTCAGCGAAGACGCCATCAGCCTCCGTCCGAGCGACGCATATACGTCATGCACACATGGCTGCAAGTTGTTCCCCCCGCGGCCACTAGCGACGCCTTTCGACGTATCGAATGATTTTTTTTCGCCGACAGACGACAGCGTCACTTGTGACTGCGGGTTACAGATCCTTGCCGGGGTCTTTGAAATTCAGGCAACTGTAGGCTAGTTACTGAGTTCCGTGATAGTATTCGGGACATCATCGACAATTTGTCCACGGAATGTTGCGGTAAAATAATTTTTACAAACAGTTCAGCTCAGCTACCGCTTAGAAAAGGGAGCGTCAGCTCGGTGATTTTGAAAGTCTGGCTAGGTGCCAGGTTACAAACAGACAGTAATTACTGCGACACTGCACTGACGACTCAGAGTCAGCAGTAGCAATCGTTCAACAGGAGTCTCTCTGTACAGTACAGTGTTACATCATCCTTTTTTGTGCGTTAAATATTTAACACTGCTTACGTCACACCACGTAACGATGACGTCACACTGCTGTTAGTGTGTAGCGGCGGCAATGGATCCGTAACGGTGTGCGGTATACCGTCGGCTGCCGGTAAATATCGCGGTATTGATACGGTGTTATCGAGCGGCATAGCTAAATGAATAATAAAGCTATTGCGACAGATATTACTGTAGCGTCGTCTGTCTGTCCGTCCGTCTGCGTGTATGTATTGTACTCAGATCAAAAATTATAGAAAAATCTCAAGGATGACAAAAGAGTTACACAGGCTACAAAATTATGGATAGGGAATCTCTGTTCTCGTATACGAATGATGTCGCTCCGTAAATTAGTCACAGGACTTAATTCCCTGTATAATTATGCCAGAAGGCAAACTGAGGCTTGCGCCAGCGTAAAAAGTTACGCGACTGCTGCCTTATTACGCCAACCAAATGACACGCGAGTATTGGCGTTAGTCGTTCAGGTGTTCTTTCCTGAAATGACTTTTGCCACCTACTCGTGAATAAATATTTATGCGTTTTTTGCCGCTACCGTTAGCAGATGCACCGTTAAGGTGTGTCCGAAGCGACGGAAATAAAATGAACTGAAATGAAATAAAAGCATAAACCCCGCGTCTATAAACGCCACTCTGTAAGTTACATTTATCAAACGAAAGAGCTCCGGCTAATTAGAATTTCACAGGCTTACTTTGTTCGCTGTTAATTTACGAGCAAGTAGACTACTACAGACAGAAAAACAGACAAGCATACAGACTAAGAGACAAATAAACAAAGAGCCGACGGCAGTTGTAAATGCAGCAGTAAATTTATTAAACGTTCTAGCTAAGCTTCTGATTACCTTTTTGAAAACACCGTGTAAAACATACAAAAAGTTTGAGCTAATGCTCACAGAACGCGCGAAAGCCTATAGCAGTTCCTGTTCGCAAACTGTCAGTCTATCTTCAGCCATTTCGTCGCGACTTTTACGGAGGTACCGCTCTTTGATGCCCTCGTGTGCAGGTTTCCTTGAATCTAGAAAATCGAGACTTCGACCGTCGAAATATACATTCAATGCTGAAAATTCCATGTGCCGCTTGTCTATGTCTATCTCAACTGGTTTCAGCGCAATTCACTCTTGCAATGTGTCTCGCATCCCGAAATCGCCAAAAAATCCATAAAACCCCTATTTTTGGCGTTCAAGGTTATTCAAGGTCATTGAATTCAGCGTCAATCGAGAGCCAGTGTACGACTTACTATTAGTGATTAATAGTAACCTAGGCCCTACCTCGCACCGTTACTGAGATACAACGACTTATTGGCCAAAAATCTCAAATTTTGCCCGCCCCTTTCTTATTTAGCGCCCTTGTTCGGGGTGACTCCCTTCGAATTTGTGGAAAAGCTTTACGGTTCCTGAAACCAGAGTTTTCCAGGCAGCCGAAGGTAAAGATTTAATGATCCTAGCTTGGACCGTTTTTGCCTGATCCACCCGTGTGACAGACGGACGGATGGATATACAGACAGACGGAGAGAATTGCGATGGCTAAGACGCGCTGAAAGCAGTAGCTGCTTTTGCGCGTAAAAACTCTGCATGGAATTTCTATCTCAAAGCCACGAAATGTCACCCGCCATATGGGATCATCTACACTGTTATCCTCCTCTACCCGACACAGGTGCACGCGTCTTACCTCAACCTCAGCCAGACTCGATTTACTTACCCCGGAGGGATGAAAGATTGAGTTGACTTTGATGCTGGTTATATACTGAAACAGATAGTCATCCATCCAATTAATAGCTGCCTGTTAGCGAGTCGACCCGACCGGAAGTCGAATTCACAACCGTTGATCGTGTGTCCAACGTCCTAACCGTTATACCCCGTTTACACGATTGACCAAACATCGAGCAAACGTCGAGCAGACGTCGAGCAATTAGCACGTGTATTTTGACTACATTTGCTCGACGTTTGCTCGATGTTTGCTCGATCGTGTAAACAGGGTATTAGATCTACGCCCATGACTAAAACAGCGGCCCTTTACATGCACGCAGAAATTAAATTCCGCTGTTTTCTCGAGTCGCCGCACCATAAATTAACTCAGCTGATTACTTAGCTATGTACAGCACTGTTTACCAGGGGGAGTTGATTGGTGGTATGACAAGAAAGTATTTATATTGGGTTCTAAAAGGCCTGCTATATAGTCGGCTGGCCGCCGGACGGGTCATCAGTTACTGACGGAAATAGCCAAGTCAGTAAATCGTGTCGTTGACTGTAGGCTTATAAATGTCTATGACCGCTCAACATGCAACGCCACTATGCATGCGTCGTTATTTCTTGTACATAGTTCGCTAAGTTCGCAAAATTACTCGTATATTTTTAGGTTTTTAAACTCTCTTTGTCTCTCTCATTTGCTCCATGGGCTCAACGCCTGATGATGTTCATGACATAATATTTCACGAAATGAGTATAATTTCGTCCTGTCTGTCGCCAATCCGAACAAGGTGCCAGTATCCTTTTTGCAATAGTCCACGAGGTCGTCCGTCCATTTGTCGTCCATTATATGCCAAAAACAACCTGCTTAGATAGACAGCCTGCCACTGGCATCCTGCACACCTGACAACAGAAGTTCGGTTTTCTTTCCATCATTCTGTGTACGATGTTGATGCCTGTGTTCCTTCTTTTTATGACGTATTTATTCTTGATTCTCTGTTGCCATTTGATGTTCAATGTCCTTCTTATAACCACTTCGTTTCAAAAGCCCGAAAGCGGTTTGTGTCATTTTTCTGTGAATGTCCATGTCTTAGCCACGTACCTCAGGGCACTTTTAAACCAGAAAACACAAAAGTAAAAATTTAGCTTTTGTTTTTTTTTTATTTGCTGTGCAATTTCTGACACAGATCAAATTTAGTTTCACATTATAGTGGTGAGTTTTGAGTTCTAACGTCAAGCCATTCTCTCAACAAAAGCGATGCGACATAGAGAACGATGCATAGAATGTTCTGCTTATAAGTCTTAATAAAATGATGGTGTCCCGTTTTTTTTGTACAGTGAAACTTTAAATCTAAACAAAAACCTTTAAAATTAGGTTACTATATATATATACACATCTTTATTCATCGAAGAAACAATAGATTAACACACACATACATACATTATTAACAACAAGAAAAGAAAAATAAACTAGAAATTTGGGGCAAAGCCCAACGTGAGTCCGCCCGTCGCCCTAAGTCCGACTGGAGGGAAATTAGGGGTGGGAGTAAAATTTCCCCGGCACCAAAGTCACGTGGCCTGAACTCAAATGCATTGGCATACGTCGAACGCGCATTGTCGACTTAGGGTAGGTCAACATGAGCGCTTATAACTTTGTTCGTTGTAAACCAAATTTCACAAATTTTTTTTTTGTTCAACGCCGAAAAGATAGTTCTCGTCAACACCGTTTAGATTTTGTCGCTATCTCTATCAATTTCAGAGATATTTGCGGTCAAACTCGAAAGTTGTCGTAAAACGTACTAAATTTTGGACATTTTTTGCCCTCCCGTCGTCGGGCTACACCCCCCAACTCCGAAGTTATAAGCGCTTCTTTATTGCATTTTAAGCCAATTTTTGAACCCCCTTTTAAAAAAGTTGTAAGGGGGGGCTCCCGTCCCCGGTGGGGGGTGCGCTAGTAAGACTTGGTCATTCTCTAGCGCGTGTAAAAATTTGGGTGCGCAGCACCCCCTAGGGGCCGAAATATGGTCTTCCGAAAAATGTACTTTGGGTGGGTACGATTCAACATCTAAATCTCCAAGGTCACTGGACCAAACTTCACCGTACTTGTTTCGCCTAACGAAGGACGAATCGC
>Ga0209454_1003571_pt1 | contig 11202 bp, 7 predicted proteins | sample WorMetHERISLAND1_2_FD_187400 | JGI IMG/M metagenome (GOLD analysis project Ga0209454, IMG submission 187400) | Marine gutless worms symbiont microbial communities from Max Planck institute for Marine Microbiology, Germany - Olavius geniculatus... | ecosystem: Host-associated > Annelida >...
ACTTGGGGGGCTACTTTTTTGCCACACCCTGTAGATGTAACTGAAGCAAAAGCGTGGTTGGGCGTTAACGCTCCCACTTTTCCAGTCAAAAGACGCGTCCTATAAGCTAGCTGAGGAAATTTACAAATGCGTAATAATTTATCATGAAATTTAATAATTTCTAATGGATTTTAGTGCATATGGCAGTTTTGAAATCGCAAAACATGCAAAAAAATAACCAACGAGTCTGGAAAAGCTGTGCTGAAATTTTTACGTGTTTTGCTGATAACTCAAAACCAAGCGGACGTTTTTTATGCGCCCCCTTTTGCTTTCGAGTTAGCAGCCCATACGGTACAAGATGGACAGACGGACACGACGCGTAGTGCGGCCTATTACGACGGCCGCACAAAAACTCTCTTCTAGTTCGTCTGTGAGCTAACAGGCGCGAAAATAAACCCCTCCGATTTCGTGCATTACGCCAAATCCGTCAGTTGGTAATAATAGCAGTAGAGTTAAAGAAACATTCGTTGTTGTTATTGTTGAACAGGTACTACGCATCCAGCCTCCGATGTGCATCACAGTGAACGACGTAGACTTCGCTGTGGCCGTACTGCGTCAAGCGATCCGCGACTGTGCGCAATAGCCACGCCGTTCGACTGACGAAAACTTCCACTAACATCTACAGGGTGGCCACAAAATAGGATAAAACAGTTCCCCGAGTTTCCAAGCTTTTCCAGAGCCGTAAACTTACTTTTCCGTGGGTTGTCGCAACAGAAAAAAATAATTGTAACAATGGCAACGTGTGACAGCAGTGTAAGCTCCCCCAGCAGGGTCTTCGGTGCAGCCCAGACTGCAAACGTATTTTAGAGCATTTTGCACCTTTTAAACCGCATCTGGTGACATTGCTGTTTGTTACAATTTTCCCCTGAGGTTCCACAAAATTCCTTGATAATTTTCAGAGTTTTCCAGGATCAAAGAATTCCCTGAGTAAGTTTGTGGCCATCCTGGCCTAAACAGTTCGCTCTTTGTTCAGTATTAAGCTGTCATGCATTCTGTCTTCTATCTAATCAGTGTCAACAGACACTAAGCAGTGCAGTGCATGAAATGGCGATAGTTCAGAACCAGAAAACTGTTGAGCCCAGTGCCAACATATTATGCAGCCATCCGCACCTGACATTCTGAGCTGAAAATAGATATACCAAGCCTTTATGAGACAGACAGATGTACGGGCATGACTCGCTTTGTGGCCTATAAAGATGGCTGCATGATGTTTAAATATTAGTCGCTAACTGGTGGCTTATTCACAAAAAAGATATAGCTGGTATATATTGTTACGTAGCTTTTCTGAAAGTGATTAAATAGCATTTTCATTTTTCATCACAAAACATTCTTTGTTGTACTGTTTTTTTTCTCATAAGCGATACCAATATTAAGTGAAGGTGGTGATTTGGCCTAACGGTAACGCATACGTCTTAATAAACTTGTCAGGTTTCCGTTTGTGTAAGAGACTAAATGACTGCCATTTTCAATGTTTTAGGATATAATATGACTACGTTAACTGTTTTACACAACTGCAGAGATTACGCGAGTGAGTGGAGGTTTAACGTTCCACTCAACACATAATAGGTCATTTCTGGGACAGGAAATTTTGGCAATTACCTTATTTGACTGGACAGCACTGATATAGCAGGCTTGATGGCAAACTGCAGACTGCAGTATAAAATACACAACGCTGTCATAACTGTTCGCTTGTATGTTAACAATGACAAGTAACGTTAGCTAACAAAAGCGGTAAGTTAACAACAACAACAAGGCTGTACTATTCAAGGCAACAAGATGCGCTGTGCAGCCAGCTGTGAGTGGGTGCATGGCTGACTGAAGAACAGTGCAATGAACAAACTAAACGTGTGAAAAACTAAGGCAAGACAGCATCTCCTAAACTATTAGGACGTTTACATTTCACCCCTTGCGTAAATGATTCACCCACCAAAAAAATTGCCGACGACGGCAAAAAGAACGGCGCCGTTGTCTCCTCCATCTGCCTGTTGTCACCATAATCCGAATTTTTTTGCAAGCAAAATGTCCAGGGAAACGGCAAAATATCCAGAGAGCAAAACGTCCTTAATTCTCCCCTAACATAAACAAGCAGTGTTGCAAGATCACAAGTAAGTAAGGCAGAGCAGCAGCATCATGGGTTAAAAAAAGTTGGCGGAGCAAGAAGTTGCAATTTTCAGACAAAAATATAACAAACAGCAAAAATTTCTGACAAGTGATCACGAGTACTTAAAATTCCAACTTTGAATCCTAAATTTCTCCAAAACGTTTGCCATCTTCAACTTTTGAGTACTGGATGAAGTTTTCTGACTAGATTTTCTGACAGACCCAATTTTTTTGGGGGGGCGGGAAACAACTGTCTCCTCTATCCCCTGCTACGACGCCGAGGCAGAGCAACAATGATCAGATACAGAGTGTTTCTACACGTCTTCTGTAGCAAAATTCCCCAATTTTTTCCTGCCTTTTGCAGTCATGGAATGACAATTTCCCTGACCTTATCGAAATAATAACCCTATCGCACAAATGTCAGAAATGGCACACTACATCATAACTAATTAAACAGTATTAACGAAGCAATATGCAAACAACAGAGGCCCTGGTCAAGAGGTCAGGGCTTCGCCCTCCCCCCCCGAAGCCGAAACACTTCTAGCTTTTGCATGTTCAATAAAAGCCGCAAATTTCCCTGCTTTTTAATATCTGGCGACACAAAAAATCACGGATATCTGCAGTCTGCATGATTCAAGATCATTTTCCCTGACTTTTCATAAATAATATTTTCCCTGACCTTTCGCTGACCACACAAATTCCCTGACTTTTTCCAGTTTTCCTTGACCTGTAGGAGTCCTGAATACAGTGCCACTGCACAAGATATACAAAATCAGCAGTCTGCTCCATTTACAATGTACATGGTTTTGTCTGTCATTGCTGCTAATTAACATCAAAGCAAGCCACAGAACATGTGACGACCAAATCTCTGAACAGTTTCATGCACATTGTAAATGCTGTACATATAAGACTTCCCCTTAATACTGAAAGAAAATAACTTGATACATAAAAAATCACCAAAAAAATCTGCATATTGTATTTACACAGCAATACTCTACCAATTCGATCTCAGTGCATTCTGTAGGTCTATAACAGTTCTTCAAAAGACACAGAAAGACATAACACAATGAACTAGCCTTCGCTTGAAACAAAAAAAACACAAGACAGGGTGCATGACATCAGAGAAGACAATACCAATAAATTAATGAATGCTACATGATGCAATGGTGAAACAAAAATCACAGGTTTGTGGTTAGACAACAGTTACTACCTATTTCTACTAACAAGCAAAATTTCTTTGGCCACATAATCAAACAAACTGATAACCTGTTGTACAGCAGAAAACAAATAGGCATGGCAGCACACATCACCATATGTAAAACTAGAAAGCACTTGCACAGTGTAAAAGCCTGATCACAACATGTAGAAAAATCTCAGCCATATTTGGATTAAACTTAATTAATTAATGGATTAAATTTCAGCTCACTAAATGTAGCCTAATCAAATGATCTCAATCATAACCTCACCAGAAAGTGAACATGACTGACTTATGGACTATAATACACAGAGAGTACCCAAAATCACCAAATATGCAATCAACTACTTCTTGTGAAAACAACGCATACCAACAATGTCACGAAAACTTATCGGCAGAATATGTGTAATCCTGGTCACAAACTGATAACAATCTGAGATAAAAATGCAACTCCCTCCTCAGCACCGGTAATATGCCAGCTGTATGTACAACTGAGACGGTACTTACGTACATGAAGTCCATACAGCTGATAACACAAATATGGCCAACACCTCCATATCATCATCAGTGGTCTACCACTAACTGCAGCAAGACTAGAGTACAACAACTGCCAACAGCCACAAATGGACTGACTAGCAGATATGCCAACTAAAGTAAAAATTAAATAAAAAGTAGTGCCTCAAAAACTCCCAAAAGTTTGATTTTGGGGACAAACAAAAAATTTGAGCTAATGCTCACGAGACGCGCAAAAAGCCTATGGCAGTTCCGGTTCAGTAGTTTAGCTGAAAATTTGGGTGTGCACGCTAAGTTAATATACAAATATCAAATTCTCTATCTGGATCGCATAATGATAGTTCCGTGGCGCCACCTTGTGAATGATATAGACTTGTGTCGCAGCCCGAAATCGCCAAAAAATCCATAAAACCCCCTATTTTGGCGTTCAATGTCATTCAAGGTCACTGAATTTGGTGCCAATCGAAAGCCAGTGTACGACTTCCTATTAGTGATTAATAGTAACCTAAACCCTATCTCGCACCATTACTGAGATAGAGCGACTTATTGGCTAAAAATCGCAAATTTTGTCCGACCCCTCTCATTTAGCGCCCTCGTTCAGGGTGACCCCCTTCAAATTTATGGAAAAGGTTTATGGTTCCTGAAAATAAAGTCTTCCAGGCAGCTGATGGTGAAGATTTGGCGATCCTATCTTCCACCGTTTTTGACTGATCCACCTGTGTGACGGACAGACAGATAGAATTTCGATGGCTAAGACGCGCCGAAAGCAGTAGTTGCTTTCGCGCGTAAAGACTAAGTGTGACACTGGATGGACAGTGCGGTACTGCTATAGGCTGGATCAGTCGCAACATGTGACCAACAATCTTAACTGAGAACTGCACAATACAGCAAAATCAGTCAATATGCTAACTTCAACACTGTCACAATTGACTGCATTATCAGAATAAAACAGCAAATGCTACTGTATTTAAGCTCTCCGAATAATCAAGAGTTCTGATGTACTGTACACTTACGTTCTCGACATTTGCAATCCACTTCATGTCATAATGTGCTACAATTAATAGAGCAACTTATCACGGTGGCAGGAGCACAAGTTCAAACAGTTATAACAAACAGCAGAACTGAGCTGAACTGTAGAAAAAACAATGAGTGAGTGAGTGAATAGGGTTTAACGTACCGCCTGACACAGTATAGGTCATTTCGAGGATGGCCTTCTCAGGCAGAATGCACACAAACACATAATAATGGAACGGTAAGTTTAACCTTCAGAGAAACACAAAACACAAAAGAACAAGCTAAACCGAACATAATGTAAGAACTCCATTATACAGTGCATATGTAATTAACCATAATGGTAGTTCTGATAATCTTCCTTGTTATCCTCCAGACAGTCATTAATTTCAGAATGCTGTCTATTGGCGGACAAGGGTTGTAAAAAACAATGACAGACACAGATAGTCAAACACTGGGAGAGTATCTCAGCATAATAATTATGCCACTGAAATCATCACTGTCACAGAACGGATGCAGAAAGTGCAGAATTAAAACATCATAAACAAGCAAGTCAACTACCGTAAGTCAGCCCTACACAACTGCAGTGTAACTGTAAGCCAACAATTCATGAGGTGTAGTGCTTTAATGCTTCAATTATATTTGGTCTTCTGTGTGGAATAGTAAACTCATCCACAATTACTCACGAACTCTAAAAACTAATTCTGAGTTAGCCAGTACCCACTAATGCAAAAAACAACAGCACTATTAATAGTTAATTCAGTTCCACCAAAATTGGATCAAATTAGTAACAGACTACTAAAATTCAACTCAGCTTCAGACAATGAACACTGCCTAAAAAGAGCTCGGTTCAGAAGCTCAGGCTGCACATCTCACCAAGCTCGTCACTGTATACAAGACTAAAAAAAATGAGATACAAATTTTAAAATGTCTATATACACAGTACACATGATAAATGCTGATCATATCTCCTCGTCTACAGGGAAGTTAAACATCTGGGGCGGTATGCATAACGACATCGTAGCACTAGACAAATAGCTACAACCTCACATCACATCTCAAATCACATACTCTAAACACTGAGATATTAACTCTAGTCGCTCCAGCGACCTGTCATAAATATTTAGCCAACCATTGTCAATGTAAACTAACGTCACTAAGGAGCAGCTACAACCACATCCTGCATCGTACAAGACATCTGGCAAGTGAATGACAAATAACATTATTGAAACTAATTCTAGTATTAGAAGTTGCTGAACAAAACATTTATGGTCGGATTCATTTCATTTATTTGCATCGCGCATTTTTACTTAGCCCATGAAGCTGTAATTAGGCCCGAACATGACTAAGATTGCAGCAGATGACAAGCTAGCCTATGTCTATTTTTAGCTGCAGGCTGAGCAAGGCAGAGCGCGTTTATACCAGGATATTCTAGAGTCAAACTACCCAATGTCAACTACGTCGCCACGACTAGCTAGTCGCTCGCTACGACAGTGTTTTGCATACAATCAGATGTGACTTGCTAGTTTTGAAGTAGTTAGTCGAGACGTAGGTCTTACATCCAAACTAATCTAAGATGTTGTTATGCATACTGCCCCTGGACAACAAAAGATACAGACAACCACAGCAAACGTCAACTCTTACTACTGATGCATACTATTCACTAGCAAAAGAGTTTGACGTAATACTGTCAACGTAATACTGGTTCTGTTGCACAAATGAATAACAAATGCTAGTCACACAGCAAAATCTTAAGAACACATAATTACAAAGTGATATACAGCGAATAATGTAGAAAAAATTGATACAATTCAAATAATATATACTATTCATAAATTTGCAAAATACCCTATAATCTGTGCACTAAAGTGAGAACAGAATTCTCAAAACTGCCTAAACAACATGAAGTCAAACACATGGTAAGATATGGTAAAATGAGAACCATCATTAATACTCATGTCTGCAGTTCTCTCATGATGTATAATACTGATGGTAATAAAAACTTAAGCTAAGCTCTATGTTCTAAACAAGTTTCAGCAGAACAGTCTGCACTAATATACGTCTACTAGTACATAGTCTATACATCAAGGCAGCAGCAAGAGATAGATACTTGTATGTACAAGTTAGTACAACAGTAACTACCAGACTATGGCATGCATCAGAAAATAAGATGCTTCTTTTAGACAAACTAAGCAAGATACTTCAGTTCACTGACAACATTAAACGAATGATGATTATCATTTATCAACTTATATGAACCAACTGCGAACAGAACAATTTTTCATCTATTCTGAACCTAGTTTACAAGTAAATTAACATACATACTCTACTACATCAAAGGCACAAGAATTTGAAGCAAAAGTGTAAGGAAAATCTTCACAAAATATGACTGCTATGAAAACTGGATGCAGGATGATCACTATAGTAAGCAACACTGCAACAGGTTGTGACTTTGGACAGCTAAGTCTGAGTGCAAGCAACCAAGGCACTGAACATGTACACATGACTGGATGCACAAAACACCGTACACTGCACACGTACAACTCCGACTGCAGCTTTTACACAAGCATGTATTAACAACATGTCATGCACCCCAATGGTCAAATATATCAGTCAGTAACCTCCTTCTACAGTCTACAGACGTCAGTCAGTCAACTAGCCGTGTGACATTCCAGACAATGAAGACAGCTCGGCCTGGAACTCTGGATCACGGTGAAGTGCATCAATCTCCTCCGGACCGACCCGGCGGTGCTCCGACCTCAGTGAATGGGCTGACCGATTCGACCGACTTGACCGTGTTGACTTGTCGCTGGACCGGGTTGACTGGCGTTCCATCAGGTTCTTGCTAACCGTACGTCGTAGCAACTTGCTGTTAGACGTTGTCGTTGTCATCCATGGATGTTTCAGCGCTTGCACCGCGGTCAGCCTCACGCTGGCATCAACGACCAGCAACTTGTCGATGTAGTCACGTGCTTGTGACGACACGTCTTTCCAAGCCTACAACACATGACACAACACAATACAGAATAAAGAAGCAAAAAAACTGCATTCATTATCTATACATAATCATGAAGTATCTTCCACTGTGTGTATAAAAATAGACTGCTAAAAATACAAAAAGCAGTACTGCAGCACTGCACTAGCAAAGAAAGACTTCGGAATCTCTTGGAAACACTTCAAAAAGTTTTATCAGTTGGATCACACCAAACCAGTCAGTACTCAGCAACAAAGTAAACAAGCACAACAGATCATTCAGACTCGTGATGACTTGATATCAGGATTTCAATTTCGATACAATATTGATATGATATCTTGCAAAATATTGCGATATTATACTGAGATTTTTGAAATAATAAGTGCACACGTTAATCGAACAAGACGTGAATATTGAGCAAGGCAGTATGCTTTATATACATTAGCGTTGTTACAGTGTCACAATGGCGGAAGTCGGTCAGTTTCGGTTCAGTTTTGGGGAAAAAACTGCGGTTTCGGTTCTGTACAGTTCGGTTTTCTGACAAGCACGCACCAAAACCAATGTGGACGTCCAATAATAACAGGCTCAATAGGATGCACAATTTTATAATGGGCAAAATATCTGAAAGCGAAACATCACAGAAGCAAAACGTCCCAATTTGAGCACAACAGGTGGCAAGTGGTAGACGTTCATCGTGTAGGCCTACATAGGTCAGTAGACCAGGAGACAGATGGGCAAAAAATGGGGAGGGAGAAAGAGAAGGAAGGAAGAGAGGTCGACATGTGTAGAAACATGCCAAGGCAGTCGGCCGGTCAGCAAGCAAAGACAGAACCACGATGCACAGTGTTACAGACGATCAGAAATCTGAGCATAGGAGGTCAATAGTTTATGGAACAGTGTAAATTAAATTGAAGGGTAATTGCTGTCTATACAACTGCCTAAGGGTAGACTGTATTTAGCAAACATCGCTTCACTGAGTGACACTCTGACACTAATAGTTACGCCTAATTGTCAACAGTCCTCATGACCACTGTCTGCCTTCATCAGTCCCCACACCCTTCCATTTATTCAAATGTCCCAAGCCTCCCTTCCCCCCCCCTCACACGCGAATACAGTGATGCCAGCAATTTCAGCTTTGATCACCGCTCGGCGCTGATAACACCCATGGCGAGAGCAAGACAAATTGGGCACTGCAGCAGTGTACACTGTACACATGCTATTAATGTTCACCGTACAGTCATGACTTTATAAGCTGCTTTGTTCTAAAACTGAAAAACTGAAACAGCCAATAGACAGCCGTGGTTTCGATAGGCATGGTTTTGATAACCGTAACAACACTAATATACATACTAAAAATACGTTAGTAAACTTAATTAACTGAAGACTGTCGTGTGGTTAAACTATGACACTACACTGTTAGGTTGCCTTGGTTCGTTTGTTGTTTTTTCCGTTTGTTGTCATTTTTGGTAATACAGTAATAAAAATATTAATGTTTGGCGTAAAATATCGAGATATATCAAAAATTATGCGATATATAGAAGATATCGTGATGCATCAAAAAATTTGATATTTTTTCCAATAATACAATACATCGATATTTTCGATATACTGAGTCATCACTAGTTCAGACATTTTAGGCTGAATGTGTACAAGTGGTAAATTGTGAAATAAAGATAAACACCATAACACACACCATGACTATAACATAAAGAAGACATACTACTAGACAACATATTTTCATTCATTTACTATTAATTTACTATCGGGCACCTAAACAAAGTCAAGATCATTTACACATAATATGTGACACACAATACTAAGCATGTCTACTATAAGCTCAGCCTGACCTCTCCATCATAGCTGTATTTTGCACGCAAAATCTGCCGGTATAGCCGGGTCCTGTTGTCGTCATCAAACGGCATTGTGCCACTGAGAAGAATGTAAGCAATGACACCAATAGCCCACATGTCAACCTGCGTTGTATACGGCAGCCGAGCAAGCACCTGCCACAAGCAATCACATTGCCAACATCTACTCTGCACAGTATTCAAAAAATTGCATACTGGTATTATTTAGCTACCAGTAGTTGCTAACTTTCTATTATGCCATGTTGCTCTTCAGTCTCTAAGTATGTGGCTTGAGGCCTAATTCTGAAAAGTTAATAAGTCAAAGCTCACAAAAGATTCAAGAAAAAATTCACTTACAAAATCTTTAAGAGAAAAGTTACGAAAGACTTACACATGATCAAGTTGCTAAGTCTGACATAAAAAGAACTTACAAAAATTGCAAGAAATCATGTGAGGAAATAATGGACCAAATTATAATAACAATGTCACTATGTGAGAGTCACTTCAGTGCTAGGTGTTGCCTGTGTGCTAAGGTGTTCTTCGACAAACTCTTAAAATTACAGCAGGTTGTGCACATAATGCAGATTTCAAACAAAGCAATTGCAATTACCTCCGGTGCAATGTATTCTGCCGTTCCGCAAACAGTCTGCATGAATGCTGTCAGTGAGTCACCGCCAGTCTTACGCACTGCACTCAGGCCAAAGTCCGTGATGAGTATTTTTGAGTCTGCGCCCGGATGATAATAGAGCAAGTTCTCTGGCTTGAGGTCGCGGTGGGCAATGCCGAGTGAGTGCAGATATCCTGCACCTTCCATCACCATACGTAGCACACGCACTGCATCAGGTTCCGTGAAACTTCCCCGGGTTACAATCCTCTCAAACAGCTCCCCACCCGTCGCCAGTTCCACTACCATGTACAACTTGTCCACACTCTCAAACACCTGAAATGCAACAACTGCGGTATTATCATAGTATTCACATGTATATAGTATGCATATTGTAGTGTCTACCATACATAACATAATCCCAGGCTTACGTATGCAAGCAAGACACTGAAGTTGCTGGTCCATGGTGTGGATTATAATAAGGTCCAAGTTTTCCATCGCCAATCAAATCAAATTCGATCTCCGATATATTGATCTCTAGTGTTGTTAGGGTTTCACGCTGGCCGAGGACAGTCAATTTCGGTTTTAGGGAAAAACCGCGGTTTCGGTTATGTACAGTTTGGTTTTTTGACCAGCACCAAAATCAGCACGAATGTGCAGTGATAACGCTCCTCACAAGGGCGCTTTCCCCTCACCACTAGACGCCTGCCAGAGCAAGCTCCATGGGTGGGTAGGCGACCGAGCATTACTGAGAGACAAAGAGAAAGCGGAGGGAGATAGTAGACGTTCACGGCGCCCAGCCCACTAACGATAGTTCCGGCGTGGACGCACTGCTGCAGACTGCGCGGTGAGAGACAAACTTCAAATGACACGTGCAGACTGCAGATACACGCATGCAGTCACATGATCAGTCCATCGC
>Ga0209454_1003574_pt1 | contig 11199 bp, 6 predicted proteins | sample WorMetHERISLAND1_2_FD_187400 | JGI IMG/M metagenome (GOLD analysis project Ga0209454, IMG submission 187400) | Marine gutless worms symbiont microbial communities from Max Planck institute for Marine Microbiology, Germany - Olavius geniculatus... | ecosystem: Host-associated > Annelida >...
ACATTTAAGGTCATTGAATTCGGTGACAGTTGAGAGTCAGTGTACGACTTCCTATTAGTGATTAATAGTAATCTAGGCCCTATCTCGCACCGTTATTGAGATACAGTGACTTATTGACCAAAAATCGCAAATTTTGTCCACCCCCTCATTTAGCGCCCTCGTTCGGGGTGATCCCCTTCGAAATTATGGAAAAGCTTTACGGTTCCTGAAACTAGAGTCTTCCAGGCAGCCGACGATGAAGATTTGGTGATTTTAGCTTGCACCGTTTTTGACTGATCCACCCGTGTGACGGACGGACAGAATTGCGATGGCTAAGACGCGCTGAAAGCAGCAGCTGCTTTCGCGCATAAAAATCCAACGACTTTCAACGATGCGTGGAAACCGTGTATTATGTGTATTATGTTAGATTGAGACTAGTCCGTTCCTGAGCAACAGCAAACTGATCGAGTTCAGTCAGCGACACAATGTTCAAGTCACTGCGTTTTCACCGCTCGGCAACCCGTCCAGGCCTTGGTACGCTTGGCCGGCCGACCGTTAGACGAAGTTTTTTTGACACGATGTGTCGTCTGTCGTCGTCGGCTGTCATCTATGAATTGTGGCTACACTGTACGTCTTAAAGGATCGACAGTGGTACCGTTTGATCACGAGTTCTCATTGGCTGTCAATATTAATTATGTCTTTATCTGCAACGGTTTGGCCGCAGCTTTGAATGCAAAGTTGGTGCTTTCAGCCATCACCCATGTGCGCCGAATTTTTGTAGCGTATCCTCGCTCTAATTGTAGCTTTCGATATAGCAGCGTCACCGCAACGTACATGGGACTGTACTCACTCTGGAAAATCACGTTGTTTCCAAGATCAGAAGTCGGACGCTGCTTTTCGGATATAGAAGTTACCGTCGGCCCAACCTAGCGACAGTGGGCTTCTTTGTCGTACTGTTTGTGGCAAAGTGTTGAAACTACATTACGATGTTTCGTACTGTAGATGATTTAGTTAATTCTGTGCAGATCACAGTAGTCGGCATACAGAGACCTGACAGGGTGTTTACACTATGGAGCAAACATCATGCAAACGTCGAACAAATATCGAGCTGGCTCAAGCAGGCCTATTGGAACCCCGCCTGTGGCTCAAATGTAGGCCTAAGCTTAGGCTCTTAGTCCACAGCTGATCACGTGTTATATAGGCCTTCCGATTACAACCCGCTCGCCTTCTTAATTAGCATGCTAATTACCATAGAGCGTCGAGCTAGCTGCTCGATGTTTGCTCAGTCGTGTAAACACCCTATAACGGAACAAACAGTCTGTTTACTCGTGAGTTGTCTTGATTAGGTATAATTCTTGGATGGGCACTCTCTGCGGACAGGTAAACCATCACAGTACATAATCAGCTACTCAGGTCAACTCAGCCTTCCATCCCTCCGGGGTAGGTAAATCGAGTACCGGCCTAGTATCTGTCGGAATTCTGTTGTCAGAAATTTGCAGTACTGTTTGTCGGTAAGTTGCGTCTTCCTGCCTTGTAACTGAAGTGGCAAATGCGTGTTTACTTGAAAATAATGCTTTAAGACGAAAAATGGCACTATTTACGCAAACTGTCGTAATATTGCACAAAACGTGGCCTTTGTGCGGCAAATTTATTTTCAATAAGCGCTGAAAATTTCGTTCAAATTATTACTATGCTTTAAAAAGCGGGATCTTTTTATTGCCGCAAACTATACATGTAGCGTATGTGCAGGGCGACGTCGGCTGACCCTGCGGTGGCTACTGATCCTGTTCTGAACACAATCGCAAACAGACACAGCAATACCGCGTCACAGGTAGATTACCACTGCTGTCTACTCTGATGCTTACCTGCATGACCGCGTTGTTGGCATTAATGCTTCATGTCAGACGCGACGGCAAAGTATTCGGCATCTATGGTGACCACATTGTGCGAAAAAGCCTATTATTCAGGCTTGCAGTGGATGTGGATATCCATGGATTAGTGTTTGAATTGCCGAGAGGGGGATAAAAGGAGGGGGGGTTGAACCCCCAACTGTTTTCTCAAGGCCCCTACCACACTGTCAAATCATGTACTGGGGGTGTCTGCTATATACTACACTGTGTTTCAAAAACATTCCCAACATTTTTGATTGTAACTTGAAAACCAATTACCAGATTTTGATAATTATTGTTACAGATAGTTCTGACACAACTTGCCATCAACTGACCGTTTAGTTTTTTTATCTTACCCAATGTATGCTTCTGCACTACCTAGGGAAAGCAGATCAAGCGAAATATGTGTTGAAATCAACAGAAAACCTGAAAAAACATTTCCAACATTATGGATCGTAACTTAAAGAATGATTAGCAGATTTTAATAATTTTTGGCAGAAAAATTTCTCACACAACTAACTATTAAATAAGTGTTTTACTTTCCACTTCACTTAACGTCTGCTTTTGCACTATTTGAGGAAAGCAGACCAAGCATAATGTGTTAAAATGAATGAAATAACATCATCAAATTCCATCTATCCTAATCTGTGGGCCGGTCTATTACAAGGTTTGACTGTCATGCAGCAGTGTGTCTACCAGCCGAAGTTTAGGAATGTTTGTGAAGAAGCGACTGGTACAGCATGGATTGTTCTGGAGCAGAACATTATCGATACTGCTGTCAGTGAATGGAGAAAGCGTCTCTTTGCCTGTGTTCGCACAGTGGGCCAACACTTTAGGCAATTTTACTACAGGCAGTTGCAAAATGGACAACTGGATAAAATGTCAGCCAAAGTATCAAAAATGTGAACAAAATATGTTTTACGCGTTATGTTAATTAAGCAATCATATCGCATTGGATAAAAAAGTGATATTTTGCTGGTTGTGTTTCCCTAGGTAGTGCAGAAACAAACATTGGGCGAAATGGGAAACTGAGCGGTCATTTGATGGCAAGTTGTGTCAGGAATATTTGCACCAAAATTATCAAAATCTGGTAATTGCTTTTCAAGTTACGGTCGAAAATGTCGGGGATGTTTTTAGACAGAGTGTACGATTTACATCACACATTGGTCGAGCTCCGACCGTTGAAAAGTTCAACCCCCAGCTAATTTTTCTCATTTTCCGGGGGAAATGGCCCAAAATGGACCTTGCTGGGGTGCACTTTCTTCCGGGCAAATCGGTGTACTAGCAACGTTTGTGTGGAAATTTTACTACAGTCATCTGTAATCTTCGTATTTTTTGATTTATTGCGTTTTTTGTAAATATTTAGAATTGTATTAATTAACGATAATGTTGTGTTGAGGTGGCTTTGAGGTGGCTGCTACAACGCAACCTTGCTGTCATACCAAAGGCCAACACCGTCAGTCACCAAAGAGAAAATATTTCAGTAAGTAGGCTAAATACGTCAGCAGAAGCGACAAAAATGTACTGAACTGAACCTCCGGTTTAGTTGTGTACGCGAACTATGCGAAGCGCTCTAATTCACTTACTTGTTGTTTATTTTTGCGACTTGTTTAAAGGCGTACCTACTATAACCGAGTTCAGGTTAGTTCAGTTGATTTGTGTCGCTAAGTTAGTTATACGACTGTAATTGTTATCCAGAGCCGGCGGAAGGGCCTCCCGTACCTCCCCCCCCAGCTGGGGGCAGAGGCTCGCGTATGCTCAGGGACTTCATGATCGGTATGAAAAAACATTTCTAATTTTTAAAAATATTTAAAATATAAAATAACTAAACATGTGGAAAGTTTACCCAAAATGGACAAGTTTATTACTTGTCATTAATGTATAGTAATCTGTGACGTATTGCGGCCTACTAGACTTTATTCTTTGCAAAAACAACACAAATTGTGTATGATTTTGCGTTTCCAATTTTTTTAAAAGTGGGCAAATTTGCGGCATTCAGTGGACGTCCAAAGGCCAAAAGTTTCAGTTTCATGGGGGCTTCGCTGTCCTGTCCCCCCTGACCAAGGGCTCTGCCCCTGGACCGCCCCCAGACTCCTGTTATAATAGGGGTCTCACACTTGTATTTTGAGGAGGGGGGCTCCAACTCTCTAGCGCCGGCACTGTTGTCATCTGCTATTTTGTAATCGCTCCTGTCATTAAGCATAATAATAACGACATTCGGACAAATGTTGCAACTGTATAGACAACTGCTTTCAACTAGTTCGGTAATTTGATTCATTGGCATTTAGTGACTGTTGATTTCAGTAATCTACAATAGGTGTTATCAAGTAATGACAAAAAAACACAGCAACCAAGCTAATACTGGCAGATACGACATACTAGAGCTGTGATACCGGTGCTGATCTAACTGATCGTGTAAGGAAATTAAATTCCAGATATCCGAACCTATGTGATCAGCGTACATCAACGTCACACCACGCAGGCAGACGAAGGACGGACGGACGTCATTGTCTGGAAATATGGCTAAAACTTTTGATGCATGAATTTTTGAGCACGCTGAACTTGTGTGAGCCAGACAGAACATTTTACGCGCGATAGCTAGCATAGATACAGTAGCTGTAGCGCGTATTAATTCTGCCTGTTCGTCTGTCCGAATTGCGCCGTAATGGCTGTAGACAGACCAATTAAGATAACCTGCGTAAAAAAATTGTCAGCATTGAATGTAGATTTTAGCTGTATAAGTTTCCACCCCCTACGATCAACGGGACCTGCGCAAGCGAGTGTCAAAAAGGGGTACCCTTAAAAAGTGGTTACTTATTCGCGATTAGCTTGTCTAGCGTGAAAACGGTTGCAGATAGGCACAGTCATGCTGTTTACCGTAACAAGCACTGGTGACGTGCTTTTCAGTCGTATTAACATCAATGACCTTAAATGACCTTGAACCCCAAAATGATTTTTTTGCGATTTTCGGCTGCAGAAAAGGGAATGGCGAGGAAATGGGTGGAGAAATCGAAAAAACTGCAAACAGATACTGCTATAGGCTTTCGCGCGTTTAATGAACATTAGTTCCGATTTCTTGTTGATATATTACCTAATTAATGTAATTATCTGTTTTTTGTCTGGTGTTATAGATATTTGACTTTAGCCTGACTGACGATGAAATGCGTGAGATATTTGGGTGCAACTGCAATGCGAGAACTCTGACAGTACAAGAGTACGTATATGCTATAAACTTATAGCAATAATAATTATATCAACTTATTAGGCCTTCCCTATGCAGTAACATAAGGTCTTATGTTTTTGCTTGGTCTTTTCTACTTTTAAATATTTTCTATTTTCTATTTTTTTCTCCGAAATCAGACAGCCGATCAAAACCAAAATTCGGCTGAGGGGTTTTGGTGGAGGGAGGGGCGTTTTAGATATCCAAAATCTGCGTAATTTAGGCTACATTTTATTTGCTGGGTGGCGTCACCGGTCGGTCGATGGACGCATCACAACATCAACAAAGCGCGTGATCGTGCAGAGAAAGTGATAGTTTTGATATCCAAAATTTGGACGATTTTTTTGCTGTGAAATATATATTTAGTAAGCAAATCTCACTAAATTTATGCCATAAAATTAGTTCATTAGTTACTGTAGGGACTACTCATTTTGAATGTATGTAAATGTGTAAACAATAGCAGGTCTTAACATTTGCTTTACAGCTAGTCGGTAGACTGAATATTATTAGAGCTGCATTTAGTTCAGCATATCAATAATGATGTACTCCTCTGTATAAACTCATCGTGTTTCGCGGCGATTGGTTGTAGATATTTCGGCAAGCATAAAGAATATCCGTTCGACGACGAATATTAGATTACTGCTGATGATATCGTACTGAAGACTTAAGTTATCTGAACGCAACGCGCTTAGTAGTCAGTAGACTTTAGGAAAAGAACTCAAATGAACTAAGCTGAACTGTACTAACATGTAGGCCTAATTATGTCACTTCAGTTTAATTCAGTTCAATACGCGTTTTACGAAGTCGCGAACTTCCGATACGATATGATAAACAACTTGCACTGGAAAACTGGCTAGCAAGCTGTGAGTTCATTCTAGCACACAAAGTAAACAGAACTGTTAACGTTTTAATGGAAGCGTAAATAGAGGAACTGAGATACATGTAGATGTAGTACTGTTATTTCAAACAGAAAAAATCCAGAATCAGACGGTTATAAAAGAGCTGAAAGTCTTAGTTGTTGTCAGCTAGTGAGTGACATCAGTGACATGTATAACTGAGTACGTTTCGGTTACTGCAGCTTGTCGTTTGTGTGCCATTGCCGTTCATGTAATTGTCAAACAATGTTAAACTATAATGCCATGGACCATCTACTCAATAACTAGAAAGCGCTAGTGAGAGTACATATATTTCCGCCGAGCGAAGTAATTAAACATTACTACGATGACTACTACTACTACTGGTACTACTACTACTGGTACTATTATAGCTACTAACTACTACGCAAAGTTCTCGGAAATATCCAGGGCCGGTCAGATTCAGGCATGGGCAACATGGGCAGCTGCCCAGGGCTCCCCACAAAAAGGGGCCCCACAGTTTTCACAAAAATATGGTCATTTTTGTCTTAAAATGTGTTCTTTTAGGATCTTCTGTTTATTAGAATTTTTTGTCCGTCTTTGCTGTAGAGAATGATTGTTCTGTCTGTCTTTTTTTTAGCTAATCTACCTTTTGTTATGATCTTCGTCCCATTCCCAAAAGCTCTTTTCCAAAGGCTTATCGTCATAATTTGAATAAGCCTAAGTCTTTCTGCTGAAACCGTCTGCTTGTTCGTGCTATAGAGAACGACCGTGTGATTGACAGTTTTGCTTTTTTCAGCTAATGTTTGTATATCTGTCTATGCTCTTTTAAAAAAGGCTTGACGTCATAATTTGGATGACAATTATTCGCGTATTTACTGTAATAAAATCCTGAAGCGTTCCATAAAAAGCTCTGGTCTGTGTTAACTATAGGCCTAATAAGAAACCAGGATTCGGATGTGGAGATAGAACACTATGAAGAGATCATAGGAAATTTAGGATACAATTCTCCTCGGACTCAGGCACCTAGCCAAATACTGGCAGTTCCGCAACCGTCGGATAGGACCAAATTCCAAGGACCCATATCAAATAATGCTAAAGAACTGTTTGCCCACGACTTGCGGCCCGCGATGAGATCTTACGATGAACTAGCCGAAATCTTTCAAGTGCCGCAAAATGCCGTTGTTGCAACAGAAGCTACATTTGTCGGAAAGTCAGAATGTTCACCTCCGCCCCCGTCCCTACCGCATGAAATGGCTGGCGTCATTGTATTTTTTTATCTAAAACTGACTGCTGACGTCATTTTTTTTGTGGAGGGCTGAGATGTGCATAGCCTTAGAGTTGGGATGGGAAACTGTACAAATTCCAAGGACCCATACTTTTTATTTTGATGTTGTTTGTTGCTATTACTTGCTCAACGGTTACTGATTAGGCATAAAAGTCCAAAATGATTCTGATATAACTTAGCTAGCAAGTAATTTGAGCAAAGCTCACGTGACGCGCGATAGCAGCGGTCCTGCCACTTTGGCAATCAGTGTACAGCAATAAGATATTTATGCGTCTTGAAAGAGTACTTATATTCGAGGCCATGAATTTTAAAAAAATCGAAACTTAATATTCTTAAAAATGTTCTATGCTACAAATGTCATGCGTAGGTTGTCCAAATCCATCTCCAGCCGTTTCGGTGTAATTCACTCTTATAATGCGCGACGCAGCCGGAAATCGCAAAAAAAATCACTGAAAACCCCTATTTTAGGGGTTTAAGGTCATCGACGTTGGCACTATAAAAAAGCTTGTCACTATTGCTTGTTATAATAAGCAGCATGTCTGTGCCTATCTGCAACCGTTTTCACGCTACCCGAGTCAATAGTGGCAAGATTATTACTTTTTAGGGAGTAGCCGTCTTTGACGCCAGCCTGTGCCGGCCTTCTTGAACCTGGGGGGTCGGGACTTAAGACTGCTGAAATATACGTTTAATGCGAAAATTTTCTACGCAGGTGGTCTTGGTCTATCTCCAGTTATTTCGTTGCAATTCAGTGTTGAAATGTGCACTGCATCCAAAAATTGCGAAAAATTCACTAAAACTCCCTTTTTGAGGGGTTCAAGGTCGTTCAAGCTCATCGATGTTGATAAATCTAAGAAGCCTGTCACCAGTGCTTGTTATGATAAGCAGCATGTCTGTACCTATGTGCAACCGTTTTCACACTAAAGGAGCCAATAACACCAAAATAACTTCCTTTTAGTGGGTACCCCTCTTTGACGCCCTCGTTCAAAAGGAACCACCGCACCCAGGGACTCGAAATTTTGTCACGAAAAACTAGAGACCCTGAGGCAGTCCATGGTGAAGATTTCGTGATCCTATAGCGCGCACCGTTTTGATACAGCTCACGAGTGGGACAGACGGACAGACAGACAGACAGACGCCAAGGCCATGGCTAAGACGAGCGAAACATTCTGCTATCGCGCGTAATAAAAATGCTTATAGAGTAAGCTTGTAAGGACGCCCCATGCATAGCTCAATTTAGGATATATGATGTTTTAGTACACTAATATCATATCGTCCAAATAGTTTTTGTTTTAAATATTTCTCCAATATTACGCCTGTAACAACGACACAATTTCGTTTTATTTGCAACTAAACGCAGATAACAGATTAGAAGCAAAGCTGGAAAAACAATCACAGTAGGCCTAATACATAACAAAATCAGTTAAGCAACATTCTCCATGAAGTTCGTTTTTAGCTAGGGTCTAATGTTAGTTTTGCTATCAAGTAGCATGAAACATTTGCAAAGTCAGAAACTACTGCATGATCAGCTTTTCATCATTAGTGTATGCAACATTCGCACAACCGAGACAACAGCACTGTCTGTTACAAAACATTCATTATGCAAGAAAGCAGTTTTAGCAGTCTTGTAATAAAGCAAATGTTCAGAATTCAATCATTTCAAACAGTGTGAATTATTCCTCATCGTTCAGCGTTCATAGTGAAACATTATTTACGACAGACTGATTCCAACGAGCATTAAGCTGTTCTCCGGTACATTCAGGTGTACACGATAACACCGTAGGCAACAACTTTATGTTAGACACAACTCCACGAACCCATAAAACCGCAACAGCTTTTACGCGCGTCCTAGCCATCGCAGTTCTGTCTGTTACACGTGTGGATCAGTCAAAAACGGTGTAGGCCTAAGCCAGGATCACCAAATCTTCACAGTCGGCCACCCAGAAGACTCTAGTTTCAGGATCCGTAAAGCTTATAGTATGGTTTCTACTAAAACAGAAGGAAAACTTTTCTTTCTAGTCCTTTACTATTTTGAATTACCTGGTACAGTCCTTTCAGCTGCAGTTGACACAAAGTACGAGTACAGTACTGTTAATGTCGTTCGACTGAACTATAAAAGATAAAAAAGTGTCTTATTGAAGCACCGTATATCAATGACGTCTTAGTTTATTATATATTGTTAACTCAGAGGTTTATTTCACAGAGTGGACACGCCGATAATGCACAGCTACCGGCAGTCCAATAATAAGTCAAAAGACGGTTTGACATGACGCATGCGTTGGTGCAGTAATAATTAGGCTGTCCCGGGTACCAGTTGGTGTAAGTCATTGGATAGTGTATATAGCCTCTGTTGGCTGGTGACTGCAGCACTCGCCACACGAACGGAGAGTTTCTAGCAGGGCGATATCCAGCCGTCCAAAACGATACACATCCACGTGCTATTTCTAAAAACATTTTCCACATTCAAAAATCATTCAATTTTGTAGATAAGTTTACTTGTTACAAAACGAATCCTGTATACATACATTTTTGCGTATACTTTTTTTCCTCCTTCTTGATGGCAAACTCCTACTGAAGCACAGCAGTGTCAACAATTTGACGCCACTGCCAATCTGCAGCGAGTCGTCATGCAGGCCGAGTGAACGCGGTGTCACCGGTGCTGAAGGGCCAAACGTTCAGGGACACGGTTCTCAACCATGTATCACGAGGACGTCCTCTGTCTTCTCCATCCTGCAGGTGGGTTGCTCATTGCAGCTACCATGATTCTGTGGTGGCCATCATGTAGAGACGAATCTTAGTGCTGACTGAGATTGATGACTTCCAAATATAGCGGTCAAACTGTGTCATACAGTCGCGAGTTATGCCGATTCGTCTCCGGATTTCTGTGTCACTGCTTCCATTTCTGTGCTGTGCGCTTCCAAGGTAGACGAAGGACTCTACAAATTCCACATTTGCGTTGCATATAGCAACAGCATTCTCGGTGCAGTGTAGCTGCTTCCTCATTTATCACCTCAAGAGCTAGCAACAGAACTTCGAGCATCTCTGCAATCAGAGCGATGTCGTCTGCAAAGTGCAGATCAGTAAACACTTCCTTGCCAAGGGCACAACCGCAGCATCCTCTGTGTATGGTGCACTCCATTAACCAGTCCATGGATACTGCAAACAGGTCTGCGGCTATTCTGCATCCTTGTCTCACACCGCAGTTTACCTGAAACCTACCTTTCGTATTTTGAATTACCTCGTACAGTCCTTTTCGCTACCGCTGACTGAAAGTTCGTGTACAATACTGTTAATGTCGTTCGACTAAGTTACAAAAAATGTCTTATTGAAACACCGCATATGAATGACCCATTTACCTGTAAGCCCTAAGTGGACGCAGTTCCACGCCCGCTGGTGGTACTACAGCGTATAGGCGCGTCTTCCGGCTGGCCGATGGAGGAAGCCCTTCATGAGGCGACTGTGAAGGGTTGTGCCGAATAATGCATAATAAGGCACCACAGACCAACAGTACAGAAGTAGCGCAAGTAGGTTGACCCTCAAACACTACAGACAGCCCAAGATGCTGATTTGAGTTTATACCGTGGAACAGTCACAGTTCTAAAAAGGCTAACATCTCAGCCAGCTGATTTGCAAAGGATGCAAAGGATGCTGATTTGAAATCATGCCTTGGGGGTTTATTGTGATATTACAGACACCCATAGGTGATTGCTTGATTGGTGCCTGCCTGGTCCGTGGTCTGATCCTGTGAGCTGAGTAACTTCACTGTTTTTGTCGTGCCTCGGAGTCGGGCGGCGCGTTGGAGGGGCTTTTGTGTGGATGATGAGTCAGATTAGGATTTCCAACAGATACTAAACTCATTGCAGTTCGGGACTACGGATATCCTGTCAAGCTTGGAAACCCCACGTGGTCTCCCCTTCGCTTCGTTTGCCTCGGGGGCGTGGCAGGGATGGTGCGGCTGCACTGCTCACGTGG
>Ga0209454_1003580_pt1 | contig 11195 bp, 5 predicted proteins | sample WorMetHERISLAND1_2_FD_187400 | JGI IMG/M metagenome (GOLD analysis project Ga0209454, IMG submission 187400) | Marine gutless worms symbiont microbial communities from Max Planck institute for Marine Microbiology, Germany - Olavius geniculatus... | ecosystem: Host-associated > Annelida >...
AGTAAGAATTGGTCATTCTCTAGCGCCTGTAAAAATTTGGGGGCGCAGCATCCCCTAGGGGCCGAAATATGTTCTTCCGAAAAATGCGCTTTAGATGGGTACGATTTCACATCGAGATCTCCAAGGTCACTGGACCAAACTTCACCGGACTTGTTTCGCCTAACGCAGGAGGAATCGCGGTAGACGGAATAAAAATCTGATTTTGAATAGCTTCATCCGTTTCGGAGATATTCGCCGCCGAACTTCGAAGTCGTCCGAAATCGGGCCAAATTTTGCATGTTTTTCTCCCCCGAAATTTTTTTGGGGTGCGCCCCCCAAAATTTTGGACCGGCATTATAAAATTCGGCCTAGTGCTGACCATCCTGCAAAATTTCAAGCCGGTCGGCCAACGCATCTCGGAGATCTGGCGGTTGACAAAAAAAACATCTGGGCTAAAACATAAGTCCTTTCGAAAACTATCGTTTTCGTGCGGACTAATAAGTGGCTACATACTGTCAATCGTACTAAAATCGTCAATGGCATAGTCAAGTAAAGATACACAAAGGTGTAGTGAAAAGCAAATGCACTACTTAGGCTCGTGTGACGAGCCGCGCTTTACAATCTCGGAAGTGGCAGCTGATTTGCGTGAACTAATGGTATTGCAGTAAGACAATACCATGCGGTTCTCTGCTGTTTTCGCTGAGAGACAATTGGATCAACTGTGCAACTACGGGATCACACAATGTCAGCGACTTACCTGCCACGGTGCCACCTAGCTGACAAAGGAAACACGCCCCGCTTTAACTCGAGACAAGAAGGCCGGTACTCGATTTACCTACAGATCCGTGACAGGAGCATCACAGCAGCTGGACCACCGGTGTCGAACATAATCTGCCGGTAGAACTTCGAGAACGGAGAATCAGTTTTGAACATTTCGAACAAGTGCTGAAGTGAAGACGTTCTTGTTCGTTTGAAACTGCTGCGCATTGCAACTTTGTTCAGTTTTATTCACTCACTTTACCTCCAAGAGACAAAAAACTGAGTTGGCCTTGGATTAGTCACTCATACTTTTCGATTTCGATTTGTTCGCGATATATTGCGCTATATAAATGTGTTTAGTTTGATTGATTTCTCTGTCCGCAGATAATCAGGAATCTAGGTAGTAACCACTTGACAGCGACCGACCGGCAGTCGAACACACAACCTCGTGTTCATAAGTCTGACGCCATAACCGCTACGCTATACAAACCACCTAAGCTTTTGTCGTCACTGGTCCACACGTTACAGTTATACCCCGTTTACACGATAAAGCAAAACATCAGGCAAACGTCAAGCAAACATCAAGCATGCATAAAGCGTAACCTGCACGAAGCAAACATGAAGCAATTAGAGCACACGTCGTGCGCACGTGTATATTGAATACGTGTGCATGATGTCTTTGTCTGCTTGATGTTTGCTTCATCGTGTAAACGGGGTATTAGTCCCTAGTTCGTCAGCAGGCTGGTAGGTGGCAGTGTGTGCAGGTGGCTGCGTGTAGGCCTATGTCATGTCGTGTGACGAGTGACACATGCGACACGAAGACGACGACGACGTGAAATGTCATCATCATAGCTCTCAGACTGACATCCTCGTGCGCTTCCTGCAATCTGCTCTAGCAAGCAGGGCTGGAAAATTAGTCCGAAAAAACTTAGGTTTCTAGGTTAAAAATTTTTTTTTAATCTGAAACGTGCAATTTTAGGTTTAAAAAAAATTTTGTTTGCTGTGAAATGTATTACATATTATATTTATTTTATATTTTAATCATAATTTTTGAGTTATATGACGTCAATCACGTCATTAAGTCCTTCACTGATAAGACTGTATAAAATGTTTTTTTCCTGGGTCGTAATTATGTGTACGGTGTTCATTAGACACTAAACCAAAAAACCTTTTAAAAATTTTTGAAAATCTTAAAAACCTAAAACATCTAAAAAAAGCTTCAAATCTAATTTTTAAAAACCTAGGTTTTAGCTTTGGTAGCAATTCCTGTGTTACTTCAGCGACCTCCTCGTCGACATATTTACTTACTAACTTACTTACTTGTGATAATCGTATATAACATCAGCATAAAACTTGCTAAGGCGTTTCTCATCCTAAGCACAAGGGAGCCATAACATACAATAAATTACAAAAATGTAGAGTATACATCATTATTGTCGTTGTCATTTATCTGTCTAAAGAACATTAGCAAAGCAAATAAAACTGTGTACATTATTAGCCGACCGTACTTAAGTAACGCTCGAGCTGTTGTCATAGTTGTTTCCGCCCGTCCGTATGTCCGTCTATCGGTCACGGATGTCCTGTGGCTAAACGGTGCAAGATAAGGCTTAGGTTGCTATTGATCATTGATAGGAAGTCGCATATTGGCTTTTAAATGACGTGAAAATCATCGACCTTAAAGGTCACTGACAACCAGTTCGGTCGGCTATCTTAGCGACAGCTGGGTTTTCTGTAGACATTAGCGTGTGACAGCAAGACGACAAAGGTTGCACTGATGCCAGTAAAATTGCCCGTAAAACCTAAGAACAAAACAAACGCAACGCCGGCATTCGGGAATTCCCGATTGATTAAAGTTTTACTAATGACGCAGCTCTGGCCTCAATACACTAAACCTACGTTGTTGCCTGTTAACGAGTATTTTACAACTGTGCTGCTATACAAACTTGCTGCTATTTTTAGAGAACAAAAGAAGCTCGCTTGGCAGATCTATGCCGTCGAATTTTATTTGCTCTGCTTAACAATTGACTGAAATTGTGCATTACACGGATTTACGGAAATGAACTATCATTTTTGGAAAAATGCCACTAATTTCGGCTTTTCATATATGTGGATTATAGACCACTCTCCCTTTTCAAAGTCTATCACACGGACGCAGAAAAGTTCGGCAAAGCGATTCGAAGCCGTATGTGCGTACTGTATATCGACTGTCACGTATACGACTCTAATATCTGTGGCGGGAAATAATTTAACGAGCAATACAACTTCACCGTAGTCTGGCCCGGCCCGGCCCGCCCGGCCGCCCAGCGAATATATGGAAGGCAATTATTCACCGGCCGGTCATAGCGTGTGACGGAAGCAATGATGCAATGACAATAAAACCGCCGCGCGCTCTGACCTGCTGCTGCTGCTGCTGCAGACACTGCGCCTATAATACTGGATGACGATCACCGCATCTTCCCCTGACATCAGCGGCCTGTATAGCCTCAACGCTGGCTATGTGGTATGGACCGTCATGTTTGCGTGCCGTTCGTCTGACTTTTTAGGCGGAATCGCTGCGTGATCGATTATTGCGACACATTTCTCCGTAGCGTAATCTGTCTGTCTGTGTGTCGTCTGTCTTATTGGTGTATTTTGCTCAAGCAGATTGATAGATTTAAAGGCAATTTGCCAGGCAGAATTGTGGCGCCCAGTGACATATTGGCCTCAAGGAAAGGAACAGTTGAAGTCAAACCCTAGGCAAAACATGCAATTGCTTCCCAAAATGAGTTATGATTCACCAGGTGGCAGCAGCGATCAGCTATCCCGCTTTTTAGCCGATCGTACTTGAGTAAAGGTCGAGCTATTAGTACGGTTGTCGTCCGTTTGTCTGTCTGCCGTCTGTCTGTAACAGATGTGCGTATTGTGGCTAAACGGTGCGAGATAGGGTCTAGGTTGCTATTAATCACTAATAGGAAATCGCATACTGGCTTTCAAATGACATCAAAATCACTGACCTTAAATGACCTTGAAGAGTCATAATGCACTGTAATATGCTAATCGTGCGGTATTGTGGCCAAGTAGTAGAGGGTTGGCGATAATACCATCGGATAGGGCGCTGGCGACTTCCTATAGGCTGTCAATAGTAACCATGTCCCCATCTGCAGCGGTTTGGCCGCAATTTTTCAATGAAAAGTTTTAAACTATAAGTGACCGTATCTCGAAAACGGTGAGAGATAGGGCCAAGGTAACTATTAACACTAGGCGCTAATAAAAAGTGGCGTACGACGCCATTTTAGATGAGATAAAAATCATCAACCTTGGATGGCCTTGACGATCACTAACAAAAAGTACGGTCAGTTATCCTTGCGACAGCTGGGCTTCTTGTTAGTAGATTATTATGGTCCTTGTTTTGTCAGTTTCACTACCAAAGCATGTGCATTTATGCGTTGCCTGGTCGAACTACAGCGGTGCACACATTATTATTATGGGATAAAAGTAAAACAAAACTAGAACAAATCGCATGCGATTCGTCTAACGTAGATCGAAAGACTGTACAAATCGCCGGTTAGTTTTACGGAAAAGTAACCGCCCGCAAATTTATTTTTGTCACTCATAACTGTATCAACTATTTAGTACTGACGTATTTTAAAATGCTTTCAGCGATATAGGCCTACGCTGCAGTAAAAGTACAACTGGATGATCATTAAAAATCACGCTACATCCCAAAAGCGTCGCTACACTATCTAGGGAAATATAATCATTTAATCAGCTTTAAAGTGAGCTATTAGGTCAGTAAATTTCAATATTATAAAGTTGGCTGTATTTCAGGATGCAGTTAAAATGCGATGAATTTTTTAACAGTAATTTGTGTTCTTACAAATAAATTTGGCCAGTAAAAATTTAAAAATTGTTTAATAATTTGGATACAGTTATGATGAACGCGGAAAAGTTAAGGGCTTACTTTTATGGACCACCTGGTAAGCTGCATTGTATTTCTAGACGGTTTGGTGCAGTGGCGGACCGACGACGTGGTTTATGCGGGTTTTCATTAATGTGCCGCATCTATAGAGTCGACTAATTTAATATCGAAATCGATTTTGCGGCAGCGGCGTTGTGGCACTCACGCACGCACGCCTAGTAGGCCATCTCGCATCTCTCTACTAGGCTAACATCGTTGATCCGTATGCAAATTAGCTGCTAGAGCAATAAATCTGTTTTTCGTCTGACACGCGTTTTCAGCATCAGCGTCGTTGCCGCGTCTTTTATTGACCAGAACGCAGACAGACAGACAGACAGACGATGGGCCCTACAACGACAAAGCAGTTGTTGATGACCGCATGCAGTGTTATGATGCTAACACGCATACAGCGTGTAGCTTAGCTACATGCCATCCGCAGTCGACAAGCAGGGCGCTTGAAGTAATTTTGATCACTCGTATAACGCTTGTAGTTTGTTAACTTATTATCGATCGACAGCATTCTAGAACCCAGATAACTTCTCTCGTAATGTCCGTAAACGTAAAGTAAAACGTCAAATCCCTCCGAGCCATATGGCTCGCCGCTGATCTCCGTCTTTTGGACCTCAGCCCAGACGACGCATATACGGGGCAAGTGCATCGCGCGGTGTGCGTGTTTATGCCTCATGCAGCTATCGTTGACACTCACTGTGCCTACCCACGGCGGAATGGTCAGGCTGAGTTGATGTGGGTGGCTGCACGGTTAGGCCTATATAAGCTTTATACCGATATTGTCCACCCGCGTATCGATGGTCGGTTACAAATTCAAATACTGTCAACTGCGGCTTGGAGTAGGCCTAACTTCGTTGATCGAACACAGCGCGTCAACCAGTAAACCAAGCACCAGCAATTAATATAAGCACAACTAAACACACAGTCATACAGGTCACACACAATATACAGCAGATTCGCATTCTTAGGCTTACAAACCGCGATATGACGTGAGGATGACCGATCGAGAATGGCCTGCTTATAGTGTCCGGCTGCGTGCGTCTGTATTATCTTGCATAAGAAAGCAAGCTCGCCCGCCGCGATGTCGGTCCATACAGCGATTATGATCGATGGACTCTGTACGATGGTGATTAATATGAGAATAAATCCTCAGACGTTTCCAGGTTGCGCGCATTTGTTATGCAGCTGTCTTTATTCCGGTCCGATTTACTTTCGTAATCGCCAACTCATATCCTATTCAGACTTATTCAGTTGACATCACAACTGCCAAATGCTGCTATAGCAAAATGACGTCCCGGTCTTTATTTTATTGCTCGATGCAAAGAAATCCTATGATTAGTAAACCTCTAACTTGCTGAATATGTGAACCTCACATAATATTTTATTGCAGTTTTTGTACATAAAATAAATTTTTAAGATGCACAAAACATTGAAAAATTTAAGAAAATATTGCTTTAAGCCACTGAGTTCGAAGCGTCTCCAGTTCTTTTTTTATACGGTGTACGTATGTCATGTACAATTTGACTAGAGCCTACTCGAAAAACCACAAACACGTTACCAAATTGCTCAACAGTATTACATTTACTTTTATAGGCCCCCGCCTACGCATCGTTCAATACATAAAGTGTATTTGTGGTGTTTCGTTTGGAATTAAAGACAGCACAAGTGGAGGCAACAGCAGCATATGTTAGCGAGACTATTGAGCAAATAATTTCCGACGCTACACAGTTGAAGCAGTTACTCAGTCAGTGATAGGCCTATCTGGCCGATCGATCTATCAGATCGATACGGTCTGATCGATGTGTGCCATTAATCACACGTATACGGAGCGCTGTTTGTTGCACTGCATGGGTTTTGATTGATCGCAGTTCTAATTGGACCCGTTTAACTGCTGTCGTTTGCATGGCGTCGACGTGCTTGGGTCAACACAACACCGAGTCATGTCCCACGCGGCCAACCAATGTGAGAGATGGTCCGACCAATTCCTGTCGACAGCGCACCGCTATAGAGTAGGACGTCTCCTGCCCGCCCGGGATAACCATGTCCAGTTTGTACTCATCACTGTAGCCGCCGGTTGGCTCTGAGCCCGAGTATTATACACTACAAAGAGTTCTCAAATAGACAGCGAGCGAAGACTCGAAGATGTCGTCGATGAACAGATTGGACGGAAACACCGTACGACGTACGACCGGAGACGTGAGTCTAAACTCCATCACTCCGACCAGTTGTGCATTTGTGTTGGACACACAAGCTGCACCACAAATCTACGACAAATCAAAAGTCTAGTCTAAAACAAATAAGAAAACATGAATGTGAAATTGGCGGCGACTGGGAAGACAAAGGGAAGAAGGGCGAAGGTCGTCAGAGACTGAAGTAGGGGCCTATCTGGATAGTTCGTGTGCGTCGTGGAAGGAAGGATAACGCGAGTCCAACACAGCTTATCAGGGCTTTAGAGAACAGAGTGCTCTGGCATCACATTGTTGCCAACGTTGTCAACGATGGCACAACATCCTAAGAAGAATACAGCAAATCCACAAGAAGTTGTGCAACAGTTTATATCAAGTCGAAGGCGAACGACAAATTTGTAACATACCAAGACGGTATGCAGCTTGCTATGAGACGTGTGGTTTAGCAAGTCCACACAACAAATCACCGAAATTTTGGCTTAATGCAGAAGATTGTTTCGGCAATTAGTATGATAAACAAATGTCAGGACACACAAAGCAACGTCATATCTGTAGTAGTAACAATGACAATCGATCAACGGGGCAATAAGCGGAAGACGGCTCTCGAGTGACGATACTGTACACATCGTGGGTGACCCAACAAATCGAAGTGCATGTAAGTGGAAAATCGGCGGCTATATGTGGTGGTTACGCTGGTTCGGGCTGGCACAGCAATCAACGTTGTTGACTATACGTAGTAATCCGATGCTAACGGTCCACTTGTTTCTACATCATCACCATGGCAACTACATACAAACTCCACAACTTTCGCATGTTATACGCATTCATTAGTCGCTTACGTGATCAGATCAGGTCGTATGACGTGTACAAACTAGTGCTAGTGTTTCTATTTTGGACTAAAACATTACATTTACAAGGTCACCAGACGTCAAAAACATCAAGATAATAACGCATATCTACTATCTAGTTTACATGTAGGCCTAATTCTTTAATCGCGTGTGTGCGGCTTCGCTATTTGTGGCGGACTTGAGTAGTTGAAATTGAGATTGCGGCATCGCACAGCCTTCGTGCGACAGCACGGCCTTTTTTACCTTATAAACTTAGTGCCCGAACATCTACCACATCTAGCGTTATGTGTTGCCTGCTGTAAAAGTCTGCATATAATCAAAGCAGTGGAGTAACTATCCACACCACTTATGCCAGAGGTTGTCTCTGAGATTGATGCAAATCCGGTGAGTTTTTCAGGGAGAGCGGGAAAAAGGTCTGTCAGGTTTGAAGCTTGACTCGACAGTCATTTCCGTACGCTAATTATTTTAAAATGGCTGTCTTAGAATTTAAATGAGGCAACTTTGCTGCCTCCATTAGACATCCAAAAGCTAAAAGGGTTTGGCTACAAACGGCTTCAAGCTCTCTAACCCTGACCAAGGGTTCTGCCCCTGGACCTCACTGAAAGATTCGCCACAGAGCTCGGTTAGGATCGCGCTCCGTATACTTGCTACGTAAAGATAAAGGTAAAGGTGGTGTATAGCTCTTAAGGAACAAACTCCTCAAGAGTTACGGAGCGTCACCTGCCATATGGGATCACACAGTGTTACCTGCCACCGGCAGAGGTAAACGCGCTCCGCCTTAATCCCAGCCAGATAGGCCGGTACTCAATTTACCTACGCCGGAGGAATGGAAGGTTGAGTTGACCTAAGCGGTTGATTACATTCCGAGATGGTTTACCCCCGCAGGCAGTCACCATTCAAAGTACTAACCCGGCCCGGCGTACAGTAATTTCGTTGATCGAATGAAACGCGCCACCGCTACGCCACCGCCACCTACATAGTACGTGTATATACGTGTGTCCAACCCACATTTTTTGACCCGCCGACGTCCCTGAATCAAACGCAGGAAATTGTATAATTACGACGGCAATCTGACTTGTAGGATTGCGAAATAGACCTATTTTCTAAATGCGTCATAAGAGCGTTACATGGCCTCAGGATCAAAGCAATTTGACATGGGTATAGCGCTATACAAATCGCGGCTTTTATGCCATGTTATGGAAGGCTAAACGTAATAAAATCAATAGGCAAATAAAATTTATGCCAGTGGTGTGTCTGGCTGATTGTATCTGGCTGCAAAACTGTAACGTGTAACAAAAAGCGCTAAACTCACGCACGCTTTCCTCGTTTTTTTCCCTCGCGCTGCACCCGCGGGTCCGCTATCTCGAGACAATTGAACGGGCGTCGGTTATTGCGCGGGATATAGCCGTGCACGGATCGGGCATGCGTAGCATCTCAATATCGCGACACCAGAGACGAACGACGAAGCGGGCGACGGAAGGAACGTAAACTATACGGCGGTTCGATGGCAGTGCGGATCGATAAAAGAACACGAGAGTCAGTCACACTGTCACGCTGGACGTAGGCTACTACGCGCGTGACGGGCAGAAATCGACTATACACGGAACAGGACACGTCCCGAGATCGATTGTTTACATTATCGACAGACTATACAGCAGCGAGATTGCTTATGTGTCCGTTTGACGCAATACGCGGCAGAGAAACGCTATCCAGCTGTCTCGGCAGACGCGTCGGAATTATTACCATGAATACTAACTATCTAATAGCCTACTAACTAGCCTATTGCAACTGGCGTGAAAAAGTGCAGGGACTCCATATATCTGTCGTAACTTCATATCAAATGCTGACTGATTTTCACAATTATTTAATTTTTACACTTTACAGAAAATTTGCAATAACGCTATCGCTAAAGTTTTCATAACTCTTTAAATGTGTTGCTACACTACCTTTGAAACTGTTCAAACGCCCAAAATGAAAACTAGCCGTTGCTGTTATTACATGGCGAATAAAAACCTCCAACACCTGATTGTAGATTGTAGATTGTGCAATTTATCACTGCTGAGTGCTGAGAGATACGTCCACCAATTCATCAGTCACGTCGTATTTTGTTAGGAATTGTTTTGATTTTTTTCCTGATCGGTACGAAGCCTGTGATCTTAGTTTGCTTATAAGCTTTGGACTAAATGGTAAAGCGAGTTACTTGCATTTTTAGCTAACAACTATCAGGTTTAAATTTTTAACTAATACATGTAACCCAACGGCAACTTGCATTATAGAAAGACATACGCGGCCCCTAGGCTAGTTGACCATTTGACCTTTGTATAGTCCTACCGTACGAGATGTACCGACAGTCAGACACACGATTGTTTGGTACAATACGGCAAAGTCCGAGTAATAGGCTTAATCCATGACGCACAGCGCGTAGTCGCGGCTTGTCATTGCGAGCGCATGTCGAGAAACGACGAGCGAATTAACGACATGTTAATTGCTAATATCGCGAGCACACCTGCACTGAGACGCTGGATATCGCTGTATTACTGTAGCTGTAAACGAGTCACAGGTACGTGACATGAACAAGTAAGTAACGCAGTCGTACCGAAGCAGCATCAACAGGCGCCGACCTGTAGAAATTATTGTGGGAGGCTGACCGTTCATCCCCATCTTACCTCTCTTCCTACTTTTATTCCCTCCCCTTTTCTTTTTCCTGAGTTTTTCTTTTTTCTTCCACTTCCCTGCGTTTGACTCCTAAATCCAGCCACAAGATCTGGGGATAGCTGTAAGCTTCGACAGTCCAGCAAAAATGCAGATGTGCCATTGTCATAGCCTCCCAGAGACAAAAAAATTCACATTTTCCGCCTCAAATCGTTTAGCGGTCGCGCAGTAACTGCGCACGTTTTGTCACTCGCACAATAACGCATTTGTATTTGCATTTTAGCTCTCAGTTTGGACGTAGGCCTATATGTATATATGACGACTTGCGTTAAGGTTGAAGCAGACGCCGAGATGCAAAAATTGGCTTATTCTATAGGCCTACAACAGTGCAAAAAATATTCAGAAATCAAACGCCTGTGCGGGTGACGTCACACAAGCTTTTAGCCGTGGCGAACTGTTGGCGATTCAGTAGCGTTCTCAGTTGAAAGTATGGGACAATAAATTGGATTTTTTCCGACAGAGAATATAAGCGTGTTCAAAATGTTGAATTTTTGCCCCGAAATTCCACTAAAATGGGGGCATTTCAAAGAAAATTTTCCGACAAGAAGTTTCCTGACAGGCTAGTATTTAAGGGGGAAAGAGCACACCGCCACTGGGGCAATTTGCACGGGCCGTGAAGTCAGCGTTTGTGAATTGGAATAATGCAGTCGCAGCGCAGCAGCAGCAGCAGCAGCAGGTCGCAAATCAGACGACGGCCGTCTGCATGCGAGACGCATACGTGTCCAACTGTAAACTCAGACACCGCATCCGTCATAACACTCTGCC
>Ga0209454_1003583_pt1 | contig 11194 bp, 8 predicted proteins | sample WorMetHERISLAND1_2_FD_187400 | JGI IMG/M metagenome (GOLD analysis project Ga0209454, IMG submission 187400) | Marine gutless worms symbiont microbial communities from Max Planck institute for Marine Microbiology, Germany - Olavius geniculatus... | ecosystem: Host-associated > Annelida >...
GATGAAGAGCGATCGACCGCAACGTTTCACCGTCTCCGATATGACTGCCTGCAGTCGTGCCTGTGCAAATGTGCACAAATCCACGAGTATTGTGGAAATTCGACATGCGACATCGCGGAGTCAGCCATATCAAAATAAATTGCACTTTCACTTTTTACGCTAACGTTTGATAAAGTATCACAAATTAATTTTCAAGTTTCAACTCAGCTTAGGCCTCTACAAAAAATGTGCCCATGAGCAAAGTGCATGGACTGGGAGTTAAACGATAAAAAATTGTCCACATCCATTACAATTTGCAAGGTTAGTAAACGCAAAATGTCAGGTTTTAGGCTATAAGTCACGCTGTAAACTAAAAAGACATAAAACCTGCGCATTACTGACTGTATGATTACGAACAGATTGCGAAATACAATGCGACAAAGCTGGGAACTTATTTTTACGCGCGAAAGCAGCTACTGCTTTCAGCACGTCCTAGCCATCGCAATTCTGTCTGTCCGTCCGTCCGTCTTTCACACAAGTGGAACAGTCAAAACGGTGCAAGCTAGAATTACCAAATCTTCACCATCAGCTGCCCGGAAGACTCTAGTTTCAGGAACCGTAAAGCTTTTTACAAGCCACTCGTAGTGTTCGGCTTGTACTGTTTTTGGTTCTGTCTGTGTAAATAGTACTTCTAGCATTCGTCAGATGGCGCTTACATCGTTACTATTTACAAGCCACACGTAGTGTTCGGCCATTCCCTAGGTGGCGTTACTGGTTGCCCCGTGTGGCTTGTGGGATCCGGGTTTACCCCGTTTCTAGTTCATAAATTCGAAAGGGTCACCCCGAACGAGGGCGCTAAATGAGAAGGGGGTGGGCAAAATTTGCGATTTTTGCCAGTAAGTCGCTGTATCTCAGTAACAATGCGAGGTAGTGCCTACGTTACTATTAATCACTAATAGGAAGTCGTACACTGGCTCTTGACTGCCACCAATTTCAATGACCTCGGATGACCTTGAACGCTTAACTAGAGGTTTTTATGGATTTTTTTGGCAATTTTGGGCTGCGAGACACTTTTCAAGAGCGATTTGCGCTGAAACCAATAGAGATAGACATAGACAAGCTGCATATGAAATTTTTAGCATTGAACGTAGACTTCGACGGTCTAAGTCTCAATTTTCTAGGTTCAAGGAAACTTGCGCACGAGGGCATCAAATAGCGGTACCCCTGTAAAAGTCGTTATTTTACCGTTGTTGGCTAGTCTTTCGTGAAAACAGCTGGAGATAGACTGACAGTTTGCGAACAGGAACTGCTATAGGCTTTCGCGTGTCTCGTGAGCCTTAGCTCAAATTTCTTGTTATTAAACTAGGACTGTACGACTTAGACAGTAGAACTACATACATACTCTGTAACTGTTGACATCATCACTCGACTGAAAGTCGACTGTGGCGATAAACTGCTTGACGAAGTTCGAGTCCGAGCCACGTCTGTACAGACGGTCGACTATCATTTTACTGACATAGTTCTTGCCGACTCCAGTCGTGCCGTGAAAGCTGAGTACCAGCGCTTTGGAAGGATGCTCGTTGTCAACATGACCCTCGACCAGCCTCAGAATTACATCTGCTGCCAAGTGTTGTCCGTACAGCTTCACCTCCATGTCGCGCTGTAATCCTGCAACACGAACGCACACGATTCTTTTGTGGTTAAATGGCGCTCTGTTTGTATGTTGTCATTCCTTTCACACACAGTGATGGCATCTTGATAACTAGATCTATTGTAATATAATGTAATCCTACAAGTAACCTATCTAAACGTAGTGATCACTGATGTATCACTGCAAGCCTAGGGGCATTTCGAAGTACACCGGCATTTCACGATAACGTGGCAGTAGGCCTAATTAAGTAGGCCTAATTTACATGCGCAAGACTGTAATGAAGTCAAGCTGAATTCACCTACTCATATCTTGACGGTTTAGATGGCGATTTGTGCTGAAACGCTAAGCTTATAAAAAAACTATGCAATAGGACAATATGCATCTGATGCGAGACGACACCTACAGTTTGTATAACTTTCAGCCTAAAAATAAGAAGCAACTGTCTATTAAGTACATAAATTAGCAGTGTAGCAGTGTTCTATACAGAATTGCATTAAGTTGCCGTAGTGGCCTCCGGATTTTACTGTCTAGAGACCACTGGGAGAGTTCACGTGTTACAACACTCCAATGCAGACTTCACTTCTATGACGTTTTCGGCGACTCACATCCACAAAATTTGCTGCCCCAACAACGGATCGTCGCCGCCACTGCCGATATGCAATCGTGTGGTATTGTGGCTAAATGATACTTCGTAAAAGGTTGGTGATGTTACCATCACATACGGCGATGACAAGTTTTTATACTCCGTAAATAGTACGATGTTTTTATCTGCAGCGGTTTTCCCGCAACTTTAAATGCAACGTTGATGCTTGCAGCCATCACCCACATGCGCCGAATAACCGTACTGTATCCTAGCATTGATTGTAGCGTTCGATATAGCAGTGTCACCATAGCACGTATGGGACTGTAGCGACTCTAGGAAATCGCTTTCTTTTTGCGACCAGAAGTCGGACGCTGGCCTTCTTGGTGGGGCTTGACATATCGGCGGATTTCAATACAATCATCCATGCATGATGTGCTTCTAAAACGTCTTAAGGAACGGTTTGGTGTATGCGGTGCGGCTGCTTCCTGGTTGTCTTTCTAACTCGCAGACCGACACCAATCAAACTTGGTTGTCATTCCGCTACTGTTATGCCGTGCGACTGGTGTACCACAAGGATCCGTCCTGGGTCCACTGCTGTTTACTGCATACACATCACCGGTCAGTGACCTCACCGAGTCATTCGGCATCTGTCACCAGTTTGCCGATGACAGACAACTCTATATTTTTATGAACGCCGGCGACACATCACCAGCTCTAGACTGACTCACACGCTGTTCAGCAGCAGTGCAACCGCGGTTCCTGCAGAATGACCTTCAACTGAACCTTGGCAAGTCAGACGTCAGAAGTCACTGCCACCCAACTTCGCTCTGTAGCTAGCGTCACCACTGTTAACATCGCCGGCAGCTCGTTACCAGTCGCTGCCAAACTCAAGTCACTCGGCGTCATCGTTGACAGTCACGTGCGTTTTAATGTCCATGCCCGGGAGGACGCCAAGTCGTGCAATCATCACATCCGTGCTTTACGCCATGTATGCAAAGTGCTGTCTGATGAAACAGTTCAGACGATTGCATGCAGTATTGTATTCTCCAGACTTGACTACTGTAATGCAATTCTCTACTGTGCCCCAGAGTCATCGCTCGACAAACTCCAGAGGACTCGGAACAATCTGGCCAGAGTGGTCTGTCGGCGAAGTCGGTTCACTGATGCAAGACCTCTCTTGCAGTCTCTCCACTGGCTGAAAATCTTGTACAAGACAGCGCTGCTGATATACAAGACACAGCGATCAGCAACTCCAACCTACCTGACTCCACCGTATCTGCTTCAACTACAGGCACGACAGCTGCGGTCCGTTGGTGCAGCTCTGCTGAGTGTGCCGCGGCCAAGAACAGTCAGTTTACTGGCGACTCGTGCATTCTCTGTGGAAGCAACTAGGCCTACCGTTAGGAACACTCTGCTGTGCGATGTTCGACCATCCGGTTCTGCAGACACTTTTGAGAAGAAACTGAAAACTGCTCTGTTTAGTAGGCCTACTGCATAGGCCAATATGTACAAGGTGTGGCAAAAAGTGGACCCCTAAAGTTTCTCGCTGTTTTCTCAGCAACCGCTTGGAATTTAAATTTGAAATTTTACAGATTTATTTACTAAAACCTTCTACATCTAAGTGCCAAGTAAAATGCGATTCTGTTAAAAAATTACGAAGTTATAGACTTTATCATGACTGCCTACCGTTTTTTCAGCATTCAAAAACGTTCCGGTTACAACACCAATTTAATAACGTCCTTGAAACAACATAGTTAAATAATAATCAAATGCCAGAATTCCATTGTTATTGCAAATGCTCGAAGTGTTCACCACCAGCTCCAAGCTACAACACCAGCCTCCAGTCACCTTATTTGAGAAATCTTTTACAGCCTTGTCGATCGGTCCTGTGGCAGGTTGCCCCAGATAACCAGAAGCGCTTCCTTGAGTTTGGCGCTTGTTTTCGGCTTTGTTTTAAGCTTGCGGTAAGCCTCCAACATTGCATCTCATAAGTGACAGTCTATTGGGTTTATATTGAGCGAATTTGGAGGCCATTGGTCTTTTGTGATGATATCTGGACAGCCGGCCGCAGCCAGTTCTGTGCGCTGCGTGCGTTGCGCGCTGTGTGTGCTGACGCAATGCGCAGTCCTGCTGGAAGATGAATCCCGTGGGCAGCCGGCGATTGCTTTAAAGGAACGATAATTTAGCGATAATTTATAAACAATATAAACTACTGTTTATCAAAACGTCCCTGTGACGTCATCGGCAGTAACGTGTAACCAGCTTTTGAAAATTAAATAGCATTTTTAGCTTGAACATTTTTAATGCTAAAAATCAGTAGGCTGTCATGTTAAAGTCTAACTTCGTCGTTTTTCAACAGAATCACATTTTACTTGGCAATTAGATGTAAAAGGTTTCTGTAAAAAAAGCTGTAGAATTTTATATTAAAATCCCATACGTTTGCTGAGAAAACGGCGAAAAACTTTAGGGGCCCACTTTTTTGCCACACCCTATACAGCGTAACTTGACTGCAGTGCCTCTGTAGAAATGATATTATTATTATCATTATTATTTTTTTACCCACGGTAGTAAAGGTTCCTGGGGGTTAAAAACAAAAGTTAAAAACAAAGCTGCAATGGCTATTGGTCCGGTGGATCCATGGAAAACGAGTCATGCAAAAGCACCAAGTTAAAACGTCACAAAGATACGCTGGAATAAAAACTGGGTCTCTCTGTCGTCGCCAGAAAGGTTACAAGTTATTCTCTGACCCAGATTACTGATGAACTCCAGCGCTGAAGCATTCAGCGGCCCTAGGTTTTCCACCGCAATAGGCTTGAAAACATAGAAAGCGGTAAGGTCGGTCCACCCTAGCGACAGCTGGGCTTTTTTGTTTTTGGTGGTGATGCAGCCTGCAAATCATCGCCTTACAGTTTTACACCATGGTAAGCTAGTGTCAAGGCACGTGGCGAAATCTATAATTACCGCTATTACGCAGGCTCCCGCAGCATTAGTAGGCCTTATTTGGTTACTGTAGAGAACCCTATGCTATGAATCATGAAAGTGATCGGATGCCGTCAAAGCATTATTGTTTAGACCATAATTACCATCTATGTCAGGATTGATCCAAATGCTGCCACAGTGTTCACAATCAATGACATCTTTCACCCAGTGCAATGGATTGGATGCGGTGACCTCAGATATGAGAAAACTGTAAATCAGCAACCAATCACACATTATTCTTTAAATGCAATGTTCTCAACAGCAACAACATGCTCATGTTATAACTCATAATCTAAAACTCTATACTTTTAATTATAAACTCGAAAACACAGCGGCGTCGGAATTCACAAGCTACGAAACCCCCCATTTTTGCCTCTGCATTGCCGACTTTCACTTTCACTAAGGCAGACACAAAAAGTTAAACTAAGAAACGTAAATAGGCTTTGTAAAAAAACTAGGCATATTTAAGAGCATGCAATACCAGTGCGACCGACCACGACCACACTGCGACCTTACTGCGACCTTACTGCGATCTGCCGCCATTTGGTTCAAAAATTGGTCGCAGTACGGTTGCAGCCTCGGTGTGACTGGGGTATTAATGTTTGCTACGATAAGCAGCATGTCTGTGTCTATATGCAAACGTTTTTTACGCTAGACGAGGCAATAGCGGCAAAATAAAAACTTTTGGATGTACCCTTATTTTATGCACTTGTTCGAGGAGAACCCTATCACTCAGGGGCTCCAAATTTCGTCACGAAATACTAAAGTTCTTGGAACAGCCCATAGTGAAATTTCCGTGATCCTGGCTTGTACCATTTTTATAGACCTCCGTGATGGCCAGACAGAACAATGGACACCATCGGAGAGACAGGCCATAGCTAAGACGCGCGAAGCATTCTGCTGTCGCGCGTAAAAACGTGACAGTATACACTCTTGTCAAAATGTAGCCTACATCGTTTACAGAAAAATAACATAAGCAAACCTTTAGTCAGTTCTAATAAAACATCAATTAGCAACAACTTTGAGCAGCCAAGTCTCGAATAAAAGTTTCCTTGAGTCAGAGTTCTTTGTTAACAAACTTTTCTTAAAAACAATTCAAGCCAAGATCGCAAAAACAACCCACACTATAGGCCTACCAGCCTGAAGTAGGCCAACTTTGTGTAGACTGAACGATTAATTTGTAACTGGTGTCATCTTACCGGGTAAGTTTCAGTGTTGATGCAGTCGCAGCGGAAAGACCCCAGCGTGTTGACGCAGACGCCCTTCGTAAATATTCTCTCACTCGATCCAAACTCATCAACGTCTGAGCACCACGAGACACCAGCATATTGATGCACTGACACGGTAGTACAGTTTTAACTACACGGTGTTTCATAAAAAGACCCCTTTTTGTTTTCTTCATAATTCACTCAAATAACGATCAATTTACACAAAATTTGTACCAGTTGTAGCTGAAGAAATACTAGTTCAAAATACTGCAACAAAATATGTCAGTTGGTTAAATATTCTTTGCTAGTCCTGACGTAATGCTGATGTCATAATGTGTCACGGGTACAAACTGGATAGTCTCAACTGGTGCTGTCAGTTGCTACCCTGCTCCAATTGTGAAAAATCTGGTTCATGCATGACAAATTGTTGAAGCTTTACAGTTACAGTTACAAAAACATGCAAAGCGATGGCATTTACGTGTCTGTGGGGATAGTTGGACTTTTATGCGTTCGAGCAAGACAGTGCACTAGCACACCGAGCTTGCAAAATAGTTGCATTTTTGGATCGCAAGACGCCTGATTTCATGTCCCTATGTTCCTTAGTGCTGACACAATACACATTTTTCATTAGCAAACCAGATTAAGCTCACCATCAAAGCAGGTTAGCAACTGACAGCACCAGTTGAGACTATCCAGTCTGTACCCGTGACACATTATGACATCAGCATTACGTCAGGACTAGCAAAGAATATTTAATCAACTGCCATATTTTGTTGCAATATTTTGAATTAGTATTTATTCAGCTGCAACTGGTACAAATTTTGTGTAAATTGGTCATCACTTGAGTGAATTATGAAAAAAGGGGTCCTTTTTATGAAACGCCGTGTATAATGTTAACGCCTACTGGTTACAGGCACTGGCTATCGGCTGGATGAGACAAGAGGTAGGCCTAATTGCACCTATGTGGACGAGTATCTAGAGTCTAGACCCAGACAACTGTCTGCACGGCACGAGCGTCAACAGGCCTGGAAAATATGTGTAAATATCCACCCGACTACGAGCTGAACTTCGCCGGCACTGGCTACGTACGTATGTATAACATCTGAGTCACACCCTTACATCCAATCTACATCTACTGTGTCGGTGTCGTCGGCGTGATTAGGCATTGTGACGTGTGTTAAATAAATTTCTAAAGTTAAGAGTTAGGGTTATGCAGCTCCAAGTAGACGAAGGCACAAAATGTCGACACTTATGCCAACATATTTGTATAGTTTTATTTATTTTTGCCTCAAAATACGATTAGGGAGGAACTTGCAATGGACGAAAGCCCAGGTAGCCTACTTTTTATATTTTATGTATAAGCAATTACGCGTCGTACTTTCTTCGCATCAATATAACGCTAAGCCAGCCAATGGCGGAAAAATAACCGCTTATTTTCAGAGCTGGGTGTATTGCTTTTTGACGCCCACGTGCGCTGGCCTCCTTGAACGTTAAAGGTCGGGACTAAAATCTACGTTTAATACTGAAAATTTCATACGCAGATTCTCCAGCCGTTCCAGTGCAATTCACTCTTAAAATGTGTGTCACAGCCACAAACAGCGAAAAATTCACTAAAACCCCTTATTTGGTGGTTGAATGTCGTTCAACGTCATCGATGTTGATAGCAATTAAAAGCTTGTCATTAGTGCTTGTTAAAAGCAACACGTCTGTATCTACAATGTACGTTTTCCAAAAAAATGCCCGTGTAATAATATCGAATTTTCTTCGTGAATTCGGTTGCACTAGCTATATACTCTTATCAGGATGTACATCATGTCCAGGCAAAACTTAAGCAAACCTTAGTCAGTTCTGAAAAAAAACATCAATTAGCAACATCTTTGAGCAGCTACGTTTTGAATTACGATTTGCTCGCGTCAATTCTTACACTTTTTATGAAAACACTTCAAACCAAGATCGCAAAGAAAAACACAATCCGCACAATTACTGCTAAAAATAAGCCTACTTAATGTAGACTAAACGATGAATTTGTAACTGGTCTCATTTTACTGGCTTAGTTTCAGCTCATCTACCGTGATTACATTTTTTAGAGTTTATGAGCCCTTTATTTGTCGTTGACGTGCTTTGCTCCGTACACTTTTTAAAATTTATATTTTACAAAGTAGTGCAACGACAATTAGTTAGATGTGGTGAAAAATTTGTTATTTTATTGCAAAATGCAAATTGCCTGTCGAGTTTGCCACACAGAATCAACCGATGCAAATAAGCTTGTAGGCCCACTCTTGTGCAATAAAAAGAGCGAAGGTTGTTGATTCAACGACATTTTAAATGTAATTTGGTATTGTTAACTATTTTTTCAATCTGCGTGATACGTGAGAAACGCCGTGTCGTTTTACTGCACTTTTCAAGCCACATTATCTGAGAGTTGTGTAAGGAAAACTTGCCACGAAATCATTGTGGTTATCATGACATTCTTGGGTCTCTTGAGTATCTTGAGTCGGTGCAAGCTCGTAGCCGGCGTAACCATCGCATCGGAAAGACCCCGGCGTGTTGACGCAGACGCCATTTGTACAGATTCTCTCACTCGATCGACACTCATCAACGTCTGAGCACCACGAGACACCAGCACATAGATGCACTGACGTAATAGTCTATTTCTAACTACATTGTGTCCCAAAAACGTCCCACTGTCGTTCTTCATATCTTTGCCAAATATTAACCGATTTTCAAAATTCTGTCACTGGCACATACTGTGGACAATTGGCAATAAAGTAGTTGTTGAATATCCCACCACACTTTAATTGCGTTGCTACACTACCATGTGAAACAAGTTTTCAAAAATCACTAAAATCACTATAATACATGCACAAAAAATCATTTTCTGAAACAATTTTTACTGATTTTCATACAAAAATTAAAGTTTATTTAGTTTTACATGCAATTTCTGATGTTTCTAAACAAAAGCAGACAATATTGTTGTAAATAATAATCTTTAATGCACTGACGACATACCGATGATGTAATGTGCCATTTAGCAGTGGAGACAAGGCTCTGATTAGAAACTTGTACCAGTTCAAAAATACAGTTTTCGGAGAATAGTGGCAGAATTTTTCAAGATAAACTGCAACAAAGAAAAAGTGGCACTGTTATTAACAGAGATTTGGGAAACATGCAGCACCAACCAAAAACATGAAACCCAGACTAAAGCATACATGTACTGGAGAGAACGTGATCACTGTGGATAAAATGGTGGGCTTGCTAAAGCACAAAGGCCAGAGAAAAACATATCGTCCAACACGCCAATGTAAAGAAACGGATCTAACAAAGTGTAGCATCGTACAGATCATTCACTGCATTTTTGGTCAGAAGTGAACTTTGTTCACCAGCATGCTTGCTGTCTATTATTGTTAGTTTTTCTTGCATTTATATTTCACAAGGAAGTGTAGCGACACAGCTAATGTGCGGCGGGATATTCAATAACCACTTTATTGCTAATTCCTACAGAATGCATCAGTGAAAGAATTTTTAAAATCAGTTAATATTTGGCGAAGACATCGACAATTGCAAAGCGGGACGTTTTTGGGACACAGTGTACTGTATAGTGTTAACGCATACTGATTACTGGCACTGGCTCTCGGCTGGACGAGACTGGAGGTAGGCCTAATTGCACCAATGTGGACGAGTGACTGGACCCAGACAAATGTCTCTACAGCACGAACGTAAACAGGACTGGAGGATATGTGTGTAAATATCCACCCGACTACGAGCTCAACTTCGCCGGCACTAGTTGCGAACGTATGTATACTATCTGAGTCACATCCTTATACAAAATCTACGCCTACTGTGTCAGCGTCGTCAGTGAAAATTAAGCAATATGATGTAAGTATGACATTGCACGCAAGAGGACCTGTACATTACTGGAAACAAAAAGAGTTAATAAATTTCTAGAGTTGATCCACTTTCCACGGTCATTCTATGCGAGGTGATAAGCAGCATGTTTGTGTCTACATTGTGTCTCAAAAAACTATACCCGACATTTTCGACTGTAACTTGAAAACCAATTATCAAGTTTTAATAATTTTTGGTACAAATATTCCTCACACAACTTGCTGTCAAACAACCGTTCAATTTCCCACCTCACCCAATGTATGCTTCTGCACTACCTAGGGAAAGCAGATCAAGTGAAATATGGTTAAAATAAAAGAAAACCTGAAAAAACATCCCTAACATTATCGATCATGCCTTGAATAAAAACTAGCAGATTTTAATAATATTTGGCAGAAATATTTCCGACACAACTGGCTATTAAATAAATGTTTTAGTTTCTACCTCACCCGACGTCTGCTTTTGCACTACCTGGGGAAAGCATAATACGTGTTAAAATGAATGAAAAAAACGTCAATAAATTCAATCTAACGTAATTTGTCGGCGCCAACAACAGGTCTTGCAGCAGTGTGTCTACCAGAAAAAGTTTTGGAATGTTTGCAAAGTCAAGAAGCGACTAGTAGAGCCTGGATTGGTCTGGAGCAGAACATTATTGATACTGCTGTCAATAAACACAGAAAGTGTCTCTTTGCCTGTGTTCGCATAGTGGGCCAACACTTCAAGCAATTGTACTGCAGGCAGGTGAAAAATGGATAACTAAATGAAATGTCAGCCACCGTGTCAGAAATGTGGGGTGGCAAACTTCATTATTTTATTACAGCAAGTAATTCAAGAAAAGCTCACGTGACGCGCGATAGCAGCAATCCTGTCACCTGGACAATAGAGTATAACATGCAATAAAATAATAATGCG
>Ga0209454_1003585_pt1 | contig 11191 bp, 7 predicted proteins | sample WorMetHERISLAND1_2_FD_187400 | JGI IMG/M metagenome (GOLD analysis project Ga0209454, IMG submission 187400) | Marine gutless worms symbiont microbial communities from Max Planck institute for Marine Microbiology, Germany - Olavius geniculatus... | ecosystem: Host-associated > Annelida >...
GCTACGATGGACTGGTGGATATGGGGTATCAAAAGCATTTCCGTGTGAATCATGGTCAGCATGAATTTGCCCGCGGTACTTGTCATCTCAATGGCATTGAATCATTCTGGTCGTAGGCCAAACGGAGACTTGCAAAATTCAATGGTGTTCCCAGACATACGTTTCATCTACACCTCGAAGAATGTGAATTCAGATTCAATCATCGGGAGGAAAACTTATTGATATAATACTCATTTTACTGAGAGAAATCCTCTCTAAAGTTATCTAGACCCTGCGATAAATCAATAACAAGTCAGGCTTGATGTGGCACTCACGATAGCCCGCCCAATCGCTGCTTAGAGGCTGTCTAAAAACCTGAGTACCTACCAACCGCTTGAACCCTACGTAAGATCCCTCCTGCGTCGGGACTCCTCCGTCGGGACAAGGATTTCTCGCTACGCTCGAAATAACAAGGACACCAGTTGTGTCATCTCGAAGCACAGCGAGAGATCTTTATGATTCTTTCTTAGCATTTAAAATCAATGGGTTAGTTTTTAGACAGCCTCTTAGGCCGTGGTCGCGGTAGTGGGCAGCAAGTGGTTGATCGGTCGCCAGTGCCTCAAGGACCGGCTTCAGAACCTTATCGAGTGTGGCTCCGGTATTTGCCCTTAGCTTCGCGCTTGTAGTCCCGTTTGAAGGCAGATGGGCGCTCAATCGTCCGCATGCAGGTCTGCCATCAGATCATCGACTTTGTTGAAGCGCTTACCCTTCCCGGCTTCCAGCTCGGCAATAGCCTTACGCGTAGTGGCGTTGGGTACTTTTGTTTTAAACCCAACAGCGGCGCGTTCCTTGCCCTTGGTGTCGATTCGGGCACCAACGTAGGTGGCGGCGGTGTCGGCAATGCTCATGGTGACTCTCCGAACCGGTGTTGAGTGGTTTATCCGCCCAAGCGTGGGAAACACTAAGGAAGCTCTGACTTAATCAGAGGTTCCCTAAACGTGTACGTTTAGAGGCTATATAACGGATGGATATCCGTCCGTCAACTGGTTCACTCGCGTGAGCGCGGAAAACGCCGTCAGGGGTCGGCCACGAGGGACCACCCCTGCGGTTTTCCTCGTAGGTACGGAAAACACCTAGGGCTGTGGGGCTGAATAAGAACCAGGAACGGAGTGCGTAGGATGCAGAGAGTCTGTGGGCACGGAGACAGCCACTAATAGGACAGGATTGACAGGATTTCTTTATAACTTATTGTTTTAATAAAAAATAATCCTGTCAATCCTGTACCATTGGCGGCTACCTCCAACCCGTCGGCTCATCCCCTCGGCACGGGAAACCTACTAGGGGCACGGCATGCCGTGCCCCTACACCTCACTCGAAGGGAGTCGGACGTAGGGTCCGGTCGCCGGAGGGCGGCAGGATAGGCAAGGTAAAGCTGGGCTGGTCGCCGGTGAGGGTCTTGAGAAAGGCAACGATTTTCTCGTTCTCCTCGTCAGTGAATTGCTTGCCCAACTGGATGCGCCCCATGGTGTCGACGGCTTCTTTCAGGGTGGCAGCAGCACCATCGTGGAAGTAGGGATAGGTCAGCTCCACGTTCCGTAGGGTAGGGACCTTGAATGTGAAGCGGTCCGCATCCTTGCCGGTCACGGCAATCCGACCTTCGGCCGGGTTGTCGGTCTTGTAGGGCTCGACCACTCCCATTTTCCGGTAGGAATTTCCACCCACCGCGGGACCATTGTGGCAGGCCACGCAGCCGCTGGTCTTGAACAGCTCGTAACCCGCTTTGGCCTTGGTGGAGATGGCGTCTTTTGCACCCATCAGGTAGCGGTCGAAGGGGGCATTGGGCGTGACCAGGGTCTTCTCGAACTCGGCGATGGCCTGAGTGACCTGGTCGATCTCGATTTTATCCGTGTCGAAGACCAGCTTGAATGCGTTCACATACCCCGGAATCGATTGGAGCACTTCCACGGCCAGCTTATGCGTAAAAGCCATCTCGGCGGGATTGGTGATGGGACCACCGGCCTGTTCCTTCAGATCGGCGGCGCGTCCGTCCCAGAACTGGGCCAGGTTCATGCCGGCGTTGAGTACCGTGGGCGCGTTGATTGGCCCTTGCTGCCAGCGGTGCCCGATGGAGGTCCGCAGATTGTCGGTGCCACCCAGGCTCAGGTTGTGACAGGAGTTACAGGAGATAAAACCCGATTTGGAGAGACGAGGGTCGAAGTAGAGCTGCTTGCCCAGCTCGACCTGAGCCAGATTGATTTCCTGGGCGGGACGAATGGGTTGGATAGGCTCTCCGGCTTGAACAATACCGGAAAAGCAGAGTGCGGAGACGACTGCAATGCTTGGTAGCTTTGTCTTCATTTCGGCATACCTACGTTTTCAAGGGTCGGCGAGATGGGAAAACTGCGTGTGCCCGTCAGCGCAGTCCTGGGTTATTTGGCGTTGATTGTGGGATTTGACTAGGATTCCTTGAGAGACCAAATTTAATGCAAATGAGTCAAATTGTTGCACGGCACAAATCGGGATCGGGATCGGGATCGGGATCGAAATCGAGATTCCGATTCCGATTCCGATATCGATTTCGACCTACCCTGGCACTCCAACGGCTGGTTGGGCGTAGGAGATGGGGCCTTATGAAAAAGGGGCTTTTAGGCCCTCTTGCCTCGTCGGTCTGTGGCGATGCCTCGTTAGCTTTGTATTGTAGGTCCCAAAAATAAGGCGAAACTGCGTATTGGTAACCTATTTCATCCCATTTTGCACTTGTAGGGAACGGCTTCCGTGCCGTTCCGCAAACTGTTCGGAACGCCACGGAGGACGTTTCCTACAGCAAAATCAAGCGAAATGATGTACTAGGGGTCCGATGCGCTTGTACGGTGCCGGTAGCCGAAGTAGGTTGCGATCCGGCACCGGGGGTGGGATGGTTTTAGTTTGCATCCTCCATCGCCGAGTCGGGTGCCGATCGCGGCTCCGGTGCCGCTTGTGGTGTCAGGGTATCTGACTGTTTGCCGCTCGCATCGGAGTCGGCAGGGAGGTGGGGCGGCGCCCCTTCGCCGTTGCCATTGCGGGTCGCTGCCTTCTTCTTATCGCGCCCACCGCCATACCGACGGGCGTGCGTGGGGCCACTGTGGTCCTGTTCTCCCTGGGCGGGTGCGTCGTCGCCTGATGCCGGCGGGATGTCAGCTGGTCCTCCCGTGGGTTGCGCCGGTTCGGCCCTTGCTTCGTCCGGGGGAGGCCCAGATGGAGTTTCAGCTTGGGGAACGAGGGCTGGGGCTCCGGTCGCGGAAGCCGGGTCCGTCTCCGAGGTCGGCCTCACTGCTGCGGCCGGTGTCGGCTCGGGTTGGACAGGCGAAGAGACCTGTCTTCGGGACCTGAGTTTGTCCGGTGTCGATCGGGTATCGGCGTCCGTGATTGAGGGCGCGGACGTTTGGGATTCCGGCGATTGCTTGGCCTCGGGCCCGGCGTCGGTGACGGCTGTGGTGGGTGCCGGTTCGGGCCTCTCCGTTGCCGGCTGTCGTTGCCTCGAGGTCCGTGGTCCGTTTTCGCCGGTTGCCGGGTGCTCGTTGTCGTTCGCTGCCTGGCGCGGCTTCTCACCGGTTGCATCGGTTTGGTTGGGTTGAGCGCCCTGACGGCGGCCGTCGCCTTGGCGTTCCTCGCCACTCCTGCGGTCGCGACCACGTCCGCGACTGCGGCGACGTGGGCTGCGTTCTCCATTCCTGGGTCGGTCCGCTGTGGATGTATCGGCCGCACCATTGGCGGTCGATCTGGCTGCGTTTTTGTCTTTCGTCGCTTGAGTGGTGGTCGCTGCCGATGCCTTGCTTACCTGGTCCGGGCTCGGTTCGGGGCGGGCGCCGGACCGTTCGGTCTTGACGGCGGATTCCCTGCGCTGCCGTGACTGCCCACCGCGACGTCGGGATGTTCCCTGGGACTGCTGTCGGGGTACCTCGGGCTTGGGCTCCGGTGCGGGCGCCTCTTCGGCGGTAGGCCCGGGGGCGACCAGGTTCGTCCAGATTCGCTTCAGGAGGCCGTGGGCCGGTTTTGTGTTCCGGGGTTTTTCCTCCCGATTCCGGGTCGGGACGGGCGTGGCGGGCGTGAGCTGTTTGACCGCGGGCTCTTCCGGCCAGCCGGCTTCGGCCTGTCGTGGGGGGCCGGGTGGTTCGGCCTCCGCGGTACTTGCCATCTCGTAGCTTGCCTGTCCCTGCGCGATTTTTCCCATGTCCTGGGTACGGATGCGCTCGATCCGGTAATCGGGGGTGTGCATGAGCTGGCTGGGCAGCAGGATGATCTCAACGTCCTGCCGTTGCTCGATTTCGAGGATGGTGCGGCGCTTCTCGTTGAGCAGAAAGGTGGCCACATCGACCGGGATTCGGACCAGGATACGCTCCGTGTTTTCCTTCATGGTCTCTTCTTCGACGACGCGCAGGATAGACAGGGCCAGTGATTCCACGCCGCGAATGGTGCCCTGACCGCGACAGCGCGGGCATACGAGCTGGCTCGATTCGCCGAGGGACGGGCGCAGGCGCTGACGTGACATCTCCAGCAGGCCGAAGCGGGAGATGTGGCCGAGCTGAACCCTGGCGCGGTCCTGCTTGAGGGCCTCGCGCAGCCGGCTCTCCACCTCCCGTTGGTTGCGCGCGGGGGTCATATCGATGAAGTCGATGACGAACAGGCCACCGAGGTCGCGCAGCCGCAGCTGACGGGCGATCTCGTCCGCCGCCTCCAGATTGGTGTTCAGGGCCGTCTCCTCGATATCCGCACCCTTGGTAGCCCGCGCGGAGTTGATGTCGATGGAGGTCAGGGCCTCGGAGTGGTCGATGACGATGGAGCCGCCGGCAGGGAGCTGGACTTCACGCTGGAATGCGGATTCGATCTGGCTCTCAATCTTGTAGCGGGTGAACAGCGGCACCTCATCGTCGTAGAGGCGCAGCTTCTTGAGGTTGTGGGGCATCACCTGGCGTACGAACTGGTCCGCCTTTTCGTACATCCGGCGGTCATCGACCACGATCTCGCCGATGTCGGAACGCAGGTGGTCGCGGATGGAGCGAATGATGACATCGCTCTCCTGATAGATCAGGAAGGGTGCACCGCGCTCCGCTGCCGATTGCTCGACGGCGTTCCAGAGCTGGATCAGGTAATCCAGGTCCCACTGCAGGTCTTCGGCGTTCTTGCCCACACCGGCGGTGCGCACGATCAGTCCCATGTCCTGCGGGATCTCGAGTTGGCTCATGGCGTCGCGCAGCTCCGCGCGTGCTTGTCCCTCGATGCGGCGGGACACGCCGCCGGCGCGCGGGTTGTTCGGCATCAGTACCAGATAGCGACCAGCTAAGGAGATGAAGGTGGTCAGCGCCGCGCCTTTGTTTCCGCGTTCTTCCTTGTCTACCTGGACGATGACCTCCTGGCCGGTGCGCAGCGCATCCTTGATGCTGACGCGGTTACCGGGAGTGACGGTATCCGGGGCAAAGTAGCTGCGGGCGACCTCTTTCAGCGGCAGAAAGCCGTGGCGTTCACTGCCGTAATCGACAAAGGTGGCCTCCAGGCTGGGCTCGATGCGGATGATGGTCGCTTTGTAGATATTGGCCTTTTTCTGCTCCCGGCCCGGTGCCTCGATATCGAGATTGAAAAGCTTTTGGCCGTCGACGATCGCTACCCGCAACTCCTCCGGCTGAGTCGCGTTGATCAGCATTCTCTTCATTAGTCTAAAAGTCCCGCGATACGGCATGTGTCCGGGCACTGGACCACCGCGACACCGGCGGTGCCGTGCCCGTCGTCCCCTGGCTCGGACCGCGCGGATCCTGAGAAGGTCCGCACCCGCCTCGGATGTGCGGGGCACATACCTTGTGTTCCGTCGCGGCCGCCGACCTCGTGCGACCGCATGAGTTATGAGTCGGCCCCCGTAACCTCAGGGGTGCCGTCTGAATTCGGGGTTTGCAGCAAGCGATGCCATGCCCGAGAGTTGTCTCGATATACAATCCGCGACTGCTCGCGAACGACCTGAAACGCGCGGGTGATCTGCCGCCGATGTTGGAGGTAAGGTAGCAGGACTTCCAGGATTGTGCCCGAACGCGGAGACGCGGTGGAAACGATCCTGGTGACACTTGATCGCTGGCGGCCGTTGCCACTGCAAACAACACAAATTCTTAATGTTATCAGCGGACAACGATTGCTTCAATTTAAGGTGGTGCTTAATGTGGAGTGGTGAACTTCCTGTCGAACCCTGTGTTTCTTCGATGGACAATTAGGCGATCACCACATATTGAGCACTACCCACCACCAAGAAAAGAACCACAAATGGACACGGATACACACGAACGCGGGCAACACCAAATGCCGAGCGCAACGAGCCGCGTTGAAAGGAAAACCGCGAATCACGCGGATCGACGCGAATCAGATTCGTGTGATTCGCGTGATTCGTAGTTTCTCTGCCGATGAGTACAGATCGACAGCGCCCCGGATCAATCCCGATCCACTGCCTTCATACTCAAACGTACCCGGCCCTGTTTGTCCACTTCCAGGACCTTGACGCGGACCAGGTCGCCTTCCTTCAGCTTGTCACTGACCCTTTCCACGCGCTCCTCGCTGATCTGAGAGATGTGCACCAGACCGTCGCGGCCGGGCAGGATGGTGACGAAGGCGCCGAAATCCATGAGACGGGCGACCTTACCTTCGTAGATCCGGCCTACCTCCACATCGGCCGTAATCAGCTCGATGCGCTTTTTGGCCTCCGCGCCAGCGCCCTTGTCCACGGAGAAGATCTTGACCAGGCCGTCATCGGTGATATCGATGGTGGCGCCAGTCTCCTCGGTAATGGAACGAATGGTGGCGCCGCCCTTGCCGATGACGTCGCGGATCTTCTCCGGGTGGATCTTGAAGTCGATGATGCGGGGGGCATGCTCGGACATCTCGGCGCGGTGCACGTCGATGACCTTGTTCATCTCTCCCAGGATGTGCATCCGTCCATCCTGCGCCTGCGCCAGGGCGGTCTCCATGATCTCTTTGGTGATGCCCTCGATCTTGATGTCCATCTGCAGGGTGTTGATGCCCTCGGCGGTGCCCGCGACCTTAAAATCCATGTCGCCGAAGTGGTCCTCGTCGCCCATGATGTCGGTGAGCACGGCGAAATCACCGCCTTCTTTGATGAGTCCCATGGCCACACCGGCCACCGCGCCCTTGATGGGTACCCCCGCATCCATCAGGGACAGGCTGGTCCCGCAGACGCTCGCCATGGAGCTGGAGCCGTTGGATTCGGTGATCTCGGAGACCACGCGCACCGAGTAGGGGAAGGTCTCGGGACTCGGCATGACCGCCAGTACCCCGCGCTTGGTCAGGCGACCGTGGCCGACCTCACGCCGCTTGGGGCTACCGACCCGGCCGGTCTCGCCGACGCAGAAGGGCGGAAAGTTGTAATGGAGCATGAAGGGCTCGCGCCGCTCGCCTTCCAGGGCATCGATGATCTGTGAGTCGCGTTCGGTCCCCAGGGTGGTGACCACCAGGGCCTGGGTCTCGCCACGGGTAAACAGGGCCGAGCCGTGGGTGCGTGGCAACAGACCGGTACGGACGGTGATCGGGCGCACGGTGCGGTTATCGCGGCCATCGATGCGCGGCTCCCCGGCGAGGATGCGGCCGCGCACGATCTGCTTCTCGAGCTTCTCGACGGCGCCCCTGACCGTCTGCTCCGACCACTTGGGCTTCTCACCGGCGGCGAGCGCCTCCACCGCCGCGTCGCGGACCCGGTCCAGGGCGTTATAGCGCTCCAGCTTGTCCGCAATGCGGTAGGCGTCGCCCAGACCATCAGCGCAGACGGACGCTACCGCCGCGGTAAGCTCGGTGTCTTCCGGCACTGGCGTCCAGGATAAGGAGGGCTTATCGACCTCGGCCGCCAGCGCCTTGATCGCCGTGATCGCCACCTGCATCTGCTCGTGACCGTAGAGCGCCGCCCCCAGCATGACCTCCTCGGCAAGCCCCTTGGCCTCGGATTCGACCATCAGGACGGCGTGCTCGGTGCCGGCTACTACCAGGTCCAGGTCGGTATCCGGTCCGAGACCGGTAACGGGCGGATTGAGTAGGTACTCGCCGTCCTTGTAGCCGACCCGGGCGGCCCCGATGGGGCCATTGAAGGGTAGGCCGGATACCGCCAAGGCCGCCGAGGCGCCGAGCATGGCCGGGACCTCCGGATTGACAGCGGGGTTGAGGGATTTGACGGTGGCGATGATCTGGATCTCCTGGTTATAGCCCTTCGGAAAGAGGGGCCGGATCGGGCGGTCCATGAGCCGGGCAGTGAGGATCTCGGTCTCGCTCGGTCGGCCCTCGCGGCGGAAGAAGCCCCCCGGAATGCGACCAGCGGCGTAGGTCTTCTCCTGATAGTCCACGGTCATGGGAAAGAAATCACGCTCGGCGCCGGGGCGCTTGTCCACCACGACGGTAACGAGGACCACCGTGTCGTCCATGGTGACGAGTACGGCGCCATCGGCCTGGCGGGCGATCTCACCGGTTTCCAGGGTTACCGTCTGGTCGCCGAATTGAAAGGTCTTTTTTATGGGTGTCACTGGCTGTTCCTCAGAGCCCTGGCGGTCCGCCGGTAAGCTCGGCTTCGCTCGGCGGTCTCGCTAAGGCTCGACGTGGTGCAGTAATTGCGGGGTTTTAGACTCGGGTAGTGGTTAAGTTTAAAGTGGTCAGGTCTGCCGCCCCCCGCCTTGTCATTCCGGCAGGGATTGCCGCAATCCCCCGCACCTGTCGTCAGGAGGTTTGGTGGCACCAGGGTAGGCCTGGATCCCACCGGCGATAGGTACGGGGCAGGGGTGGCAAAAACACTGGGGGTTCGAATCCTCGGGTCGCACCGCCATACCACTTTCAATTTAACCACTACCCAGACTCGAACGTCCCTCAGCGGCGCAGGCCGAGCCGAGAGATCAGGGTACGGTAGCGATCCTGGTCTCTGCTTTTGAGGTAGTCGAGCAGCTTGCGGCGGGCATTGACCATGCGCACCAGGCCCCGGCGGGAGTGGTGGTCATGCTTGTGTTCGGCAAAGTGTCCGGTGAGCTGTTTTATGCGGGCGGTCAACAAGGCGACCTGCACCTCCGGAGAGCCGGTATCACCCTCTCCGCGCCGGTATTCGGCGATGACCTCTTGTTTCTCTGCTGCGCTCATTGGCATGGAAGCGTCTCCTGTGTGGAAACTTTAGAGCAAGGCCCCACGGCGATTGGCGGCAATCGCCTCCCGTCGCGTTTGCGACAGTAACCCCCCGACAATGAGCTCAGGGGATCGGGCCGAAGAAAACGGAGTGACAATCATAGCCGGTTGCGATGATTGGGAGTGGTAATTTTTAACAGTGTTTCCATCAGATTTCGATACGAGTCGGAAAGGAGGGCACCAGATTCGATTGCGCCAACTCATTCCCGGAATCGAAGAATCGGAGGCGACCGTTCTCGTCACAGGTCCATACCTCCAGCGCACCGGCATCCAGGTACAACGCGCACTTTTCGGCCATTTCCGCGTCCGTATTACCGCGGGATCGGACTTCTATGCAGATCTCCGGTGCTATCGGCGCGGGAGCCACTCCCGCTGCCCGGATCTCATCCCAGCGCGCGGCGGAACGCCAGACCACGTCCGCGACCCGTACTCCCGCCGCGGTCCGGATCGCGTATTCCTGAACGGCTCTGCCGCCTTGCATGTGATGATTGAGCTCCTCCTGTAACACACTCTGGAGTTCGGAATGCAGAGGCCAATGGGGTGTCATCAGGATCTGACCGTGCTCGTTGAGCTCGATTTTATAGGGGAGATTCTCGAGGTTCGAGTCGGCAACAACGTCGGCCCAGTGCATGGTCTTGTCCTCGTTACAGGAACAGGCCTGTTCATATTTCGAGGTGCCCCTTAAGCGGTCCAGCCTGGCTCAAATCGGCAATCTGTTACAACAGACGTCTCGGCTGCACCTTGCCGTCATCCAGGATGCAGCCGACGCCGATGAACTTCCGCGACGGATCGTAAAGCCGGACCAGCCCCTGGGTCGGTGCCTGGGGCACCAGCACCGCCTGCCCCTGACGCAGGTAGAAGGCGGCGTTTTCCGAGAGGTTTACCGACGGCCAGTGACCAAGGGCACTCTCCAAGGGCAACAGCAAGGCATCCAGGGCATCCCGGCCTGCTGTCAGGGCGTGCCGTTCGACTTCGTCCAGGGTGACGAAGCGGATTTCGGATTCCAGGTAGGGCCCGACGCCTGTGCGGCGGAGGGCCGTCACATGACCGCCGCACCCGAGGGCTTCCCCCAGGTCCGCCGCCAAAGTACGGACATAGGTCCCCTTGGAGCAGTGGACATCGATCTCGAATTCCGGCGGCTCGAAGCGCCCCAGCTCGATCCGGTGAATTGTCACCGTCCGCGGGGTACGCTCCACTTCGATACCCCGGCGCGCCAGCTTGTAGAGCCGTTCCCCCTGATACTTGACCGCGGAGTACATGGGTGGCAGCTGCTCGACAGGGCCGCGGAAGCGGGCCAGCGCCGCTCGTAGCGCCTGCTCGCCTACGCCGTCGGCAGGCGTCTGGGCGACCACCTCGCCTTCGGCATCCGCTGTGGTCGTCGTGACCCCCAGCCGCATCCGGACCCGATAGTACTTGTCCGCGTCCAGCAGGAAGCCGGAAAACTTGGTAGCCCCCCCCAGACACACCGGCAGCAGCCCGGTCGCCAGGGGATCCAGGCTCCCGGTGTGACCAGCCTTGGCGGCCTTAAAAAACCGCTTGACCCGCTGCAGGGCCTCGTTGGAGCTGATGCCCCGCGGCTTGTCGAGCAGCAGGATGCCGCTGACATTACGCCCGTGCCGACGTCCTTTTCCCATGTCAGCCTGCGTGTCTCACCGGGACGGCTGGCTTCATCCGGGTTTTCAATGCAGAACCTCGTCGAGACGGTCGGCGGTGAGGACCCGCTCGGACCACGCCAGCAGGGTCTGCTCATCGGCCTGCTCGATTTGTCGCTGTACCCCGTCGGGTAAGGCGCCGAATTTCAGACAGAGCAGTCGTTCCAAAACCAGGGCCTCGCCTTGGTGCTTGCCTTGCCGCATGCCCTGCCGCACCCCCTGTTGCATACCTTGCTGCATGCCCTGTTGTATACCCTGCTGCATGCCCTCTTGCTTACCCTTTTCGTGGAAACGTTCGGCAAATCGGCTCATGGTCTGCGCCTCGTCGGGATAGTCGCGTTGGTACTCGGCCCGCTCATTATCGTCAAGCGCCGCGTAGA
>Ga0209454_1003589_pt1 | contig 11187 bp, 6 predicted proteins | sample WorMetHERISLAND1_2_FD_187400 | JGI IMG/M metagenome (GOLD analysis project Ga0209454, IMG submission 187400) | Marine gutless worms symbiont microbial communities from Max Planck institute for Marine Microbiology, Germany - Olavius geniculatus... | ecosystem: Host-associated > Annelida >...
GTAATGGTACTAAGCAGGGTGGAGTTTTATCTCCATACCTTTTTACTCGGTATTTATCACAGCTAATTACTGAAATTTGTTTGAGTAGGGTTGGATGTAAAATAGGTACTCTGCCTACCAACATTTTGTATATGCTGACGATATCGTGTTATTGTGTCCGTCTTGGTATGCTATGAAAGTACTTTTATCTGTGTTAGAGAAGCATTGTGTGTTGTTTGTTTTGTGTTGTAATGTTAACAAAACAGTTTGTATGATTTTTAATCTTAAAGACAATCTTAAATCTTTAATCTTAAAGTAGTGTGTAATAATTTTCCGTGTTTTAGTGTTGATGATAAACCAATGCAGTTTGTTACTTAATTGAAGTACTTAGGTCATGTTATTACTTGTTCTTTATCTGATGATAAGGATTTACAGCGTGAAATGCATAATATGTATATAAGAACAAATACTCTTCGTTGTAGATTTGGTAAGTGTTCCAAGAAAGTCAAGGCTAGATTATTTAGGAATTACTGTTTATGTATGTATGGCACTGCATTGTGGAATACTTACACAGTTAACTGTATGAAAGAATTGAGAAGTTGCTATGACAGATGTATAAAGACGTTTTTTTTGTTATGACAGACTGTATAGTGTTACAGCTTTTCTTTTGGATTTGCAGCTTCCTAGCTTTGACACTCTTTTGCATAATTACACATTTTCGTTTAATCTGCAGTTTACATTAAGTGGTAATGCTGTAGTGAAATATCTTGTTAGTATTGGATTGTGATGTATATGTGTTTTATTTTTGCTTTTCTTTTTACCGCTGTTTTATTGCTTTTATTGCTTTTGTTATTTTACCTTCGTACTATGGACGTTTTCTGTCTGAAACAAAACTTGATTGATTGATAAGCTAGTAGTCCTGACTCTGGTTGCAGGACCAGGAGCAGGCCAAGGACGAGCGTCGCAAACAGTCGGAGATCGTCGTTCAGAGATGGATGGAAGAAAAGAGAATGCTGAAGAAGCGCCAGCAGCAGAGTCCCAAGACACTCGAACACGGAACCACGAAGCCAGGCAAGAACCTTAGAAGCAGTAACACAGTATTTTGTTAATAAATGTGGCAAATGCACATTAGCAGTGGCAAACCAGTAATACAGCATATGATAAAGAAAAATGAACAAGAAATCTGAGCTAATGCTCATGAGATGCGCGAGAGCCTATAGCAGTTCCTGTTTGCAGGTAATCTTGGTCTATCTCCATCCATTTCGTCACAATTCACTCTTTAACAGCCAAAAATCGCCCAAAATCACTAAAACCCCATATTTTAGGTTTCAAGGTCATTAGTCAATTAAGGTCATCAATGTTGACAATCCTAAGATGCCCGTCGCTGGTGCTTGTTATGTTAAGCAGCATGTCTGTGCCTATCTGCAACCATTTTCACGTTAGACAAGCCAGCAGCGGATAAATAACCACTTTTTAAGAGGGGAACCCTTATTTGGCACCCACGTGCGCAGACCTTTTAGAACCTAGAGGGTCCAGATTTAAATTGCTAAAATCTACATTCAATGCTGAAAATTTCATATGCAGGTTGTCTTGGTCTACCTCCAGCCATTTTGGCACAATTCACTCTTGAAGTGCGTGTCGCAGCCTAAAATCGCAAAAAATTCACTAAAATCCCCTATTTTGGGAGTTCAAGGTCATTCAAGGTCATCGATGTTGACATTTCTAAGAAGCTCGTTGCCAGTGCTTGCTATGATAAGCAGCATGTCTGTGCCTATCTGCAACCATTTTCACGGTAGTAGAGCCAATAACGGTGAAATAACGCTTTTTAAAGGGGTGCTTTCTTTCTTTCCCTCATTCGTGAGGATTCCCTTTACCCAGTGGCGTGAAATTTTGTCGCAAAATACCAGAGACTCTATGCTATCATATGGTAAAAATCAGAAGTCTTTATTTCACCTGGGCTCTGATCAGTACCGGGTTGTGACAGACATCAAGACAGAATTACCACAGCTAATACGCGCTATAGCTAGCTATGCTAGCTCTCGTGCGTGAAAATACGTAATTTTGGGGCATCTTTACACCGTGGGCCATAAATACAGGACATTATATGATTGGTGATAACTTTTTCAAATGTTGACCGATTTTTATAGCTTTTGCAGCGTTGAAAATGGAACTAAATTTTCAACATATTCCGTGCAATATTTTGCACCTCACCTTTACACTAGTCTTGTCCTGCATTACCTTGGAAAATACAAGTATTAAAGTCAAAAAAGCATCTAACAAATAGATCGCTTAGCGTTATGGCTAGTGCCACAGACAGGTAATGCAAAATCATGCACATGTACACGTAGACTATCAGAACGCTGAGCGTATGAGGTCGGCAGTTCATGGAGCCGGTGGTTAGATGTGTTTATATTGTGAAATAGGTCGACCGAGCGAATCATGTCCGGCAAAGGACGACGACAAGTTGAAAGTTACACCGTTCAATCGGCTGCATGGAAAGACCGACACGTTTCCCCGGGGAGCGGAGTCGCTTGGGAAAACTTCTTCAGCAGGGAAGAAGACGGCTGAGGCGGAAAGACGAGCGGCTTACGGAGACTGGTTGAGAGGTTATTGTTTACTGTTACTTCCAGACTAAGATCAGCGTGAGATCGTGTGGTTTGGTAATGTAGTTATTAGTTCGTTTTATTTGAACTTGCGATGGTGCAGTCATTGGATTGACTCCCATCTCGATATATAACCAACACCAAAGTTATCTCAGATTTCCATCTCTCTAGGGTAGTTGAATCGAGTATCAGCTTGTCTGACTTGGGTGGAGGCTGCGGGCGCGTTCATCTGCGTCAGATTGTGTGATACCATATGGCAGGTGACGCTTCGTAGCTTTAAGTTAAGTTTTCCATGAAAAGATATATTTTTAAGCTTCTTTAGCCTTAAGTGTTTACCCTATGTCCAGAGGATTGTCCAGTAGGTTGTGTCATTAGGCCACTTTGAAAATGCCAGTCTGATTGTTTGATTGAATAATTGATGGGTACACAGGTGGACGCAGAACTAGAATGACGTCGACTATCACTAGAGACCGGGATGAACTAACTTCTCTGGAGACCACCCAGGAAGATGCGACCAACGTGTCCGGATTCAGTCGTGTGCCTTGTCCGCCTGATCAAGCTCTGAAGAAAGATCGTCGGCGCTGTGCCAGCGCAGTGGCCGGACGTCGAGGCAAAGGTCCTGGATTGACGAATCCAGGACGTCCTGCGTCAAGCGAGCTCCACGGAATGATGGGAACGCGTCTTGAGCCGCAGGGAGCAGATGGCTGCGATCCTCCTGTACCTGTGGAACTGCAGGAGAACAACAATCGGAAAAACAACGTGGATGATAACTCAAGCCATGGGCTGGTAGAAGTCGGGGAAGTGGAAATGATGGAGAAAGATGAGAGTTCTCATGACGTCATTCCATGCACGAGTTCTGAGCTGGAAGAGAACAGTATGCCATCATCCATTTTAGACGCTACACGACAAGATAGTGACCACCACCACGACGATGATGATGGTGGTGATGGTAGTCAGATTGCTTCAGAGGATCAAGAGCTCGAAGTCCCACCGCGAACACCTGTCGGCCCTCAGATGCGTTCCAGTCGAGATCTGGTCGACATCATCAAGTCCGAGTCGACATCGCAGCCAGTCAACCTCACAGGATTAGACAACAGCAACAACAGTGAGTAGATACATGTAATAAGTTCTGCACCTTGGCCATAGGACTTTGAATTATTTCTGTTTGCCTCTTTGTGACGTCATCAATGACACTGACATAAGGTCCGCTTCGAGCTTACGAGTAAAAGAGAAATATGTTTTAGCCTACTGGTGAATAGATTTGTAAAAGTTCTTATCCAGTATTATATAATTTACGGGATGAGGGAATATTTTTTGGCAAATTTTTGTTTATTTGTTACATTATTTAGAAACATGTATGTGAATTTTAGCCTGGAAATTCTGATAAAGCGAATTCTGCGTCTGCAGTAGGCGTGGGGATTGGACGAGACGATGAACGCTCACTGGAGGAAGACAAACTGCAGCGGAGACGTAGCCGTTACTCGGCTGACGACGACGGAGAACAGAAGACGAGGCAGACGATGGGGGCTCTAACGACTTCAAACGTCGAGTCGACCCAAAGCTCCAGCAATTGTTCTATCAATAGCGCCGACTACGACGACAGCGTCCTGCCGTAGAACCTTGATAGATTTCTGTGCTTCCGGTTGCAGTCTGGCGAAAAGTTAGGGATGGTGGATATTTAAAAATTTTTGTTTCGTGACATTCTGTGTAATCAGTTCCGTTTGGTAACAGCATTTTGTTTGCGAAAATCTTATAGCAGAAATTGTGAATGTTTTAGGGACGGACGGCACCCACAAGCACAGGAATTAGGCCTATTTTAGTCCTAGTCAACAAATGAGTTTACGTTACCATAGCCTGGTTGCAGTATAAAAAGTATTCTTGTTAAACATGCCTTTTATGTCGTTTTCGAACACGCTCAGACTAACAAACGAGGTTTTCTTTACATTTGTACACTGAATACATCGAGTTTGGAGACACCTGGTCCTTCCACATACATCAATCTGGCATTGCCTGCAGCTTCTGCTGCTAGCGTAGAAAATATTTCGTGCCAAACATGTTCTTACTGTAGCTGTTGTATTGTTGTCATAGATGTCACGTTGTTTTCCTTCCTTAAAATCGCCATTGAATTTCTTTTCTGTTTGGTTCCACCCGGTAAGCTGCTTAGCAGTGGGGTAGGCCTATATCTTAACCACTAGTCGTAGGCCTAGTCGCGTATTTCGTTGGCGTGTGCAAGTCTTGATTGTCAAACTGCTATATGTCAACGAGTTTCTACGTCAGTTGGTTTTTATGCGGCATTTATTGTTGGCCTTAACGCTCATGCTGATGACTTCTCGTTGGATGACTTCTGTCACAATCTACATATTTAACTCTCTTGAGTGGTTACCTGTATACATATACGTATAAACTGTTTGCACAAGACGACAGACCACTCTGCACACTTACACATGCCCAGAGCCCCGGACATAAAATCTGGTAAAACATCACTTTACACCAGATTGTGAGTAATTCTGAGTAAGTGGTGTATACAGCTGAGTCAGTGTATAAGCTAGCGTTGTGCTCAGACCAGACGTCGTATCTTGTGGTCTTCTTAGTATTGTTGCATACCGGTGGTTTTCAAGAAAAATCTTTGAGTAAGTGAACTTTGTGACAAGACAAAATTCACCAACTTCCGGGATAATCTTTATCTAGAATTTTGTTCTCTTTCTTTTCAATGTCGTGAAAATACTCCTGCATTGCTGACTGCATTCCGTAGGTCTAGTGTATTAACCACTGTGAAAATCCGACTGTCGCAGAAAATCTGTGTAAAGGATAACCGGCCTATATAACCAGCGATATCAGCTTAACTGTTGTGTTGAGTTGTTTTGTTTCGTGTTTAACTATAGCTGCTAATTACTACTGAGGACTGAGAAGTATGTCAGTGAAACAGTTTTGAAAAGTGGTCAGTAGCTGATGCACTTACAACCAAAAAAACTGTTGACTCACATTATAGTTATGCAATATATGCAGTGCCAAAATTTGATGTGTATTTTTGTGTCTGCGATATAGATTTGAAATAAAGAAGTTTAAACTTGCATGTCTGGTATACACAGTACTTCTGTTTAACAAATTCCAACTCATTATTAGATTGGTTACAGTCTAACACAATTTTGTGTATGCTCATTGTGATGGAAAGTTTTATCTATTAAAATGTTTGTTACCAATCCTAATTGAAAAGTTTTAATACAGAACCTGTCTTGGAATTAGGGATTACGATCCACATGGCCGTTTCCCACTAAAATTTGCTATAACCCTGACTTACTGACCTACCTATACTCACCTTTACCTAAATTTCTAACAACTAAGATGAATTAACTCGAACTGGCACTAACCCTGAATTACATGACCTTAACCGTAACGCTAAACCCTAACTCCTCTTACGTGGGAAACGGCCGCGTAAACAGTCCCGTTAATACAGGTGTAAGTTATTTTCTTACATTTTTGCTTCTGAAAAAAATGCATAGACATAAAAGCTGTATATTTATCATTTATTTTTATTAATCACTTGCGACAGCTTTAAGGCTATACACCACCACCAATGTTGTCAGACACTTCGCACAGTAACTAGACCCCTATATCGACCACACAACGCCCATTAGTGGCCAGACTTAGACTCGACAGCCGTGAGGGTCAGTTGTTAGTATATGGACGGATCTTCATTTCCGTAGACTTGAGTGAATAGTACGGGCCTCTCTAGTCCCTCCACTCTACTCTGCCGCTGACTGCCTGGTCGGCGGAGCGAAATTTGGTGCCGAGATGCTGTGACATTGCGTCAACTTCGCACAACAAAATCCAACAGCTCATCTGACGAACTGTAAGAAAAGTGCCTGTAAGACTGCCAGTAACTGTAAGACTGTCAGTGCCGGTGTCCTATTATAGGACCGCCCCCTGAAATGTCTCCCGGAAGGATCTGTACCGGTACATTCTCCCGCCGGAGATTCTGTACCGGTACAAAGTCTCCCCCCCCCCGGAGGAATTTAGCCCGGTACAGAGCCTATTATAGATTCGCTCCCGCCATTAGACTCTCTCCCCTATGACAAACTCTCCTTTTCCATCTAATGCTGCACTATGAACGCTAAGTAATGAGGACAAAACTTTACTACAGCATCATCTTCGTTTGTGATCATCATCATCATCATCATCATCATCTGCTAATACGCTCATTATAGATTGGCCCCCGTCATTACAGACTCTCCCCCGTCACAAAGCCTATCCTTCCATAAGCCTACACTATGGGCTTATCTTATGAAATGAAGTATGCAGTGTTATTCCAGTTCTCAAAATCATTTCAGTTTCAGTTTCTATAAAGTTTTTCTTAAAATCATTTTAGTTTAGTTCCAGTATCATTCCAGTTACAAGCTACGACAGATGTAAACCAAACTAAAACACACAAACTGAACTAAACTAAACTGAACAAACATCTGTTAAGAAATGACACCTTGAAGAGATTAGATTTACACTGAGGTAAAACAAAGTTATGACCGCGTTCCCGTAGTTCATGTTTATGTTCACTCTCATCAGGCAGAAACGACAGAAAATTACTTACAATTTGTGTTGTCTCTGCAAAAAATGAATTTTAATAGGCCGCAATACGTAACAGATTACTGTGCATTAATGAAAAGTAATAAACTTGTCTATTTTTGGTAAACTTTCCACATGTTTACATATTTTATATTTTGAACTTGTTAATTAAAAAAACTAGTTTTTTCACGTAACATATGTATTCGTTACCTGCACAGAATAGTGTGGCTTGGTGGTCACCCTGAGCGAGGGCGCTAAAAGGGAAAATTTGCGATTTTTAGTCAATAAGTCGCTGTATCTCAGAAATGGTGCGAGATAGGGCCTAAGTTACTATTAATCACTAATAGGAAGAGACTCATCTAGGTGAATAAAAAATAAGCATGCACATCAAAAACCAACCATCAAACTTTAACCAAATGCGAAGTATGAACTTTGTACTTCCTGAAAGTTGAAACATAATCTGACAAAAAGTGTTACACATAAAAATAATACACATGTAACATGACATAAATAGACATATAACTTCAACAATCAACATATACAATACTCATTATTCTCGCCTAATACTTGAAAATTCGGGGCTCCAAAAAGTGGCGATGCAGCTACACTGATATAATAGCAATTAAATGATGATGATGATGACAAAGTTCCTATGGGCTGTCCTTTCAAAAACATTGCAACAATAAATAAAACATCATTAAACATTCAGCATGTTATAACTACACGTACATATGTTTGTCCTCATGAAGCATATTCGGACACATCAACTGCACTGACTTCAATGCAGCCCTGTCAATGATTCTATAAAACACATAGGCCGACCAGACAAACGATAAACTACAGACGTAGGCCTACAAGCACCCGTCCAACAGAAAAACGAGACAACAACCATGATTCAGAACATAATATCAATTCCTCAGTGCCAGAATGCTGTCTCTTTGGCATAGCGGCATCGAGGGTAAACAGTTGGATTTTAGACGTGTGCACAAAATATGAATTGTGCCCCTAACTTCCGCCAAATTGGGTGGTTTTCAACACCATATTTTGTGCTTCAGGACAAAAGTTTTCTGACAGCGACAAAAATCTTGGACTGGCTATAGGCCATTGCCCTCCCCCGCCATGATGCCATGGCTAGACAACGAACAATCAACAAATAGGCTAATGATACATCAAATAGCGAAACATTGCTAGCAGCATAAATTAGCGTGCTTTACTAAACCGTACAAAAGTAAGTCTGTGACAAACTCGGAGACTTTGTGCATTAGCCTACATGCTGCATGACATCACTTGGCTAAAATAGTGCAAGGCAACATGCACAAGTAAAATATTTGCTCACATCAACATCATTAATAGAGAAAAAATTTGAGACTTTTCTATGCCATTCATGTCATAATTATCATAAAAGTAAGCTTACGTGACTAGATTTCAAACAATAAATAATATATTTAACTAGCAATTGAAAACTTCAATCTCTACAAAAAACAGCGAATTCCGTGGCATAGCCTGAAAATCCACACTCTGCAAAATACCACTGGCCTTCCGCAAATAAGCACTAAAGCAGATAAAAAATCTATCACGCAATGTACAAGGTAGAAGCTAGCTGCCCATAAAGAAACCAGAAGACAGAGTCAAAAGAGTTAAAAACTGTGTACTGAACCTGTATAGCTTTTTATGGGAAACCCATCCAGTGCCGGCGATAGAGAGTTGGAGGTCCCCCCCAAATACAAGTGTGAGGCCCCTATAATAGGGGGCATGGGGGTGGAGCCCCCAGTGGGGTCCAAGGGCAAAGCCCCTGGTTAGAGAGTCAGCGGGCGAAGCCCCCTTGAAGCTGAAACGCTTTTGGCTTTTGGACGTTCACTAAAAGTCACAAATTTGAAACACAAAAAAACAGATACAGTTTGTGCTGTCTTTTCAAAAAATGACGTTTATAGGCCGCAATACGTCACAGATTATAAGTCAAGCATCCTAACCGTTACACCATTAAGCCACCCAGACTCATGCGAGTGGATAGAAAAATCCATCAGGTAGTCCGGATGATGAAGAAGCAAGTTGTCCATAGCCCGGAGCTGGCGGTGATGATGCATCGACAAAGGTGACAGAGCTGACGACTTCAAAGCGTTGCGCGGTTGAGTTGAGCGTTGATGGATGACAGTAAGGACCAACACACTGCAGGACAGATAAACACAGATAAACACACACTCAGTCACATGCGTTTTTTAGCAATACTGTCAAAACAAGATGGCTTAGTAGACTGAAATAAGAATACCTGTGACGTACCTGTGACGTCACAAAATGTCATCATCATCATCATATTCGTTTAATACATTAACTTGACAGAATGCAAGCATGTGCACAATTTAGGCCTACCATACAGAGAACATAAGAGTTTAAAAGTCCATAAGACTATGTACAAATGTTGCAAAAACAAGCGCATCAATTGAACACTAATCATCATAAAAACAGCATAACAGCAACAAAATTGGAATGTGTGATTGCCTAAAATCTAGTAACTAATAAAAAAAATGATAAAAGTGATGACGTGATAGGCCTAAAAACGACGTTTAAAACTTAATAACTGTGTTTATATAACATACAAGTGACAAAATTACAGTCATGTGTCGCGATAACAAGCTAGGTTGTCGCAACAGACGCTGTCGGACACTGCATAGCCACCCCACTTGGACAGAGAACTTCACCTAGCCTACTGATAACGAATTGTTAAAGTTTTACCGTTGTAGCCCCAAGAAATGCCCAAACAATCGTGTGCTCATGCCTGTAGGGATAGTTTTACTTTTTCACGTTCCAGCATGGCAGTGCACCAGCACGCAAAGATTGAGAGGTGGTTGAGTTTCTGGCTCATAAGTTGCTCAGGGCTGACATGATGAGCAGTTTTTTTCATCAGTAAAGCGGACAAAGTTAATCATCAAAGCAGCACTACTGATGTCACCAGCTTAGAACTTGAAGCGAGCAAGTTTGTTATCAAGACACATTTCATGACGTCACAGTTATGCTGCGACTAGCAAAGAACGTATAAGTAAAAATAAACTTTTGTTTGAATATTTTGAATTCGTGTTCTTCGAACTACAGCAGCTGCTAAAAATTGCATGTAAACTTACTGCCATTCGACTAAATAAAAAAAGACAAACAGAGGTCTTGTTTTACGAAACATCACGCACTACTATAATCATGCACATGCTCTCTAGTCATGATGACAAATTACCTGGAAGTAAAGCTTTGACTGACAGATGAATTGGTAGGCCGCTCCAATGATCTGTGCCTGTGGGTTGCTGATGGCGCCCACATTTGCATAAATGATATGAATATTCACGCCAGTGATTATGTTGTCACAGACGCCAGCAGATGACGACGTCGGACCCGACGTTAACTGTCAGATGCAACGCAGAGTCACAAATGCAATCAGACAGCCACAGACACGCTGCCGAAACTTCTAAACTTAACCGCGGTACAGTTTGCAGCTCACAAGCCAAAAAACGCACAGACACACAAAGTAAGAGAAAGAGAGACAGACACATGCAGAAAGACACATGTACAGGCAGACGAAGACACAATAGTGATAAAGCTGATAATGTGGGTAATAACAAAATAAAATAGTTCTAAATGCACTAAAATACAACATTCATTGCTATACAAGATGCAGCTGATAATAAAGCGATTTACCAGAGTCACATTAGGTGCACCATTAAACACAACAGTACCGAATGTGAGCAAAAGTAAACAGATGCAACAAACACAACGCAAAAATAAACAGTAGACAATGATTTTATCCTTGCGTTTTGGCTGTTGCATCATGCATCTGTAGCATACTATTTTGCGTCATCGGCGTGAAGAAAGTATGCAACGTCTTGTGTTGTGTGGATTGCATCAGATGATTGGATGGAAACTAGAAAAGCAGTGTATAGCTTTTTATGGGAAACCCATCCCATCACAGAACTACAAAGCGTCACTTGCCTTGTGGGATCCCACAGTGCTACTTGACAAGCGACAGATAAATACGCCAAACTCTAACCCCCCAGCCAGATAGGCTGGG
>Ga0209454_1003591_pt1 | contig 11187 bp, 6 predicted proteins | sample WorMetHERISLAND1_2_FD_187400 | JGI IMG/M metagenome (GOLD analysis project Ga0209454, IMG submission 187400) | Marine gutless worms symbiont microbial communities from Max Planck institute for Marine Microbiology, Germany - Olavius geniculatus... | ecosystem: Host-associated > Annelida >...
CATATTGTACCTTATTTGGATATGCGTTGTATATATATATATATATCTGTCCTGCCTGTCTGTCTAGGCCTAGCTTTGTCTGACATTTTGTCGAATTAAAGTGCTCATTATACACGGACAGAAAACTGATGTGACATTGCAAGTGGATTTTTAATTATCAAAATGTTTCGTTTAATAAGGGAACCAGTGAAAATTTTACTGATCTCAAGAATCTTGCCAATAATCATTAATTTCAGGCAACTGTGATTGATTGATTGATTGATATTATAGTAGTAAAAGTTTTTTTAATGTAGACTACGTCAAACGTAGAAATCGTAGAAAAAAGCGGTGGCATGTCATCCTCGTTATCTTTTGTGCCAAACAGATTACGTACTTTGTTTTAAATTTGATCGAAGTGACTGCCGTACTCTATAATGGAGATTTTTCACTGCACGCATTGTTGTTTATTATAGCACACTTGCTCTGGCTTAACATTGTAGCCCTGGTTCTACTCCGTGATAAGCTCGTTATCAGGAAACTGGTATAGGTGCAAAGGCTGATTGACCGAAGTAGCCGTATTTGTCGCTGGCGTTAGGCCTAGAGCACTCTTTGTATGGCCGCCCACAACAAACAGGTAGGCCGTTAGCGGAAAACCAATCCAGGTATGTGAGAGCCTGCGTCGCTGTTACCTGTACGTTCTGACGGCGTCGTGCTCATTGTGTAGCTAGGGCCCATGGCTGCGGCCAATACAGCTGTTTGTGGGCGTTGAAAACGATTGCCAGGGAGGAAGCCTCGATTTGTAAATGCAGTACCCAACACACTTTATTCGGGACTGCACTGCGTTCTACGTTCCTGGTTATTCATGTCACGTCGTCAACGAACTATTGCTGCAGCTCACGCCAAGTGTGATCAGCTGCTGCAAGCTTGAGCCCAGATTTTTTGTCACGTTTATCCGTTTTCTGGCCGATTAAAATAACGAAAAGTCTAATTTTATTTCACTAATTTGCAGTGCCGTTAATGAAACTGTAAACATTTGTTTTAATGTATTCATTATTTATTGCATGAAGCTCATTCTAGTGTAACGTTTATTTACTCGTTAGGCTATCTAAATTTTAGCCGTGTCAGTTATACCTCGTTCACACGAGAAAGCATACAGGGTGTGCCAAAAATGTCTTAACTTGTTTTTGTCAGAACTTTGTCAAATCTCCACCAAATATGATAATTTTTGGCACACAGATAGCGAAAACTTAATTAAGCATATGTGACCTCCACGGTTTCACCCGGTACTACGGTTATCTCATTACGTCCAACGTTGGTGTGCTTACTTACTTCGGTGCGCGCGGCACAGTACCCACCTCCACCCATTGTACCGCCTCTACCATGGTGGGCCGTGGACCTATCGGGTGTCACATCTCGCGACCACAGACCAAGATCTGCCCCGGCAGCAGATACTTTTTGGCCCATGGTTGGGTGTGAGTTCTTACCTGTAAAGGTGCTCGGCAGAGCTTTGCTTCACCAAAAGGGACCTCCTTGGTGTCAAATTAGGATGCCTAAAGATCCCTATCCTATGTTTTGTTATAGCCGAAAAAATTATGCGTTTAACTTAGAATTAGATATCAGCACCATCTGCGCATTGACAAATATCCTTACGATGTTGATTTATTAGAGTTACGTTTTAGCTAGAAAGATAAAGACAACGTCATTTAGACCGCACAATTGCATACTTTCTTTAGCATCGTAATGTTTTTGCCGTAAAGTACTTCGAGTTAGTTTAGGGACATATATTTGCAAAAATGAGGTTTTGATATGGCCCGATATTTTAAGAAAAGTAGCTGAGTCATTGACGCGTAAAATGCGATCGGAGTCCGAAACTCTAAATTAGGTATTGGTTCGAAACCTGACTACGAATTCTTACGCGGTTTAGGCCTATTATAGAAAGTTATTTAGAGTTTTATATGATAGATGGGAATAATAAATGACATTTTTTGGTGAGAAAAATCTATTACACATACAATGAACCAAAGTGTGATTTATTCAGCAGAATTATAATTTGTGTAATAACTTGCTTCCAAGTTATCAGAATTTATGTCCAAAGTGTACACAATGGCTTAGACGTGATGCAGGAGTGTCATTTAGGGGGGAAGGGCAGGAGGGGTCTACGTAAATCGTATCTTTGAAACAGTGTTGCTGCTACAAAAAACAATACGTTGCGCAGACTTAGACCCCGGAGATGACTGAGACCACCAACGATTTACTGAAATGACGCCTCTGACGTGACGCCACGGCTGACAGCAGCATTAACGATCAACTGATCAAAATGCACAGCACTCATTCATGGATAAAATGAGTTTTAAGCTCATCGATTAGTTATTTTGTTGTCTGCAGTTTTCAGCGTTAAATGTTCAATACCACAAAATTATTAAATCCCATGGCGCCTTTTGTTGAATTGATAATGCACAAATGAGCAATCTGATACTGATTATCACCGCGTAATGTAACAACTTGAAGCGTCTGCGTTTAACACGGTATTGCGTTGACGTAAATTACGTGAAGTGGACAATTATTCATACATAATTCTGTCATCCTGCATGGCTATCTGTATGCCAAAAATTGTCAAGTTTGGTGCGGATTTGACGACGTTCTGACAAGAACAATTTGGGTCATTTTTGGCACACCCTGTACTCGTTAGGCTACCTAAATTTTAGCCGCGTTAGTTATACCCCGTTTATACGAGGAAGCATACATGTAGCAAACATGAAACAAACATATTCAAAATACACGTGCACGACGTGTGCTCTAAGTTTGCTTCATCGTGTAAACGGGGTATTAATGACTGTCGGCTGAAGACGGTAGGTTACAGTGGCGTCGTGGCCGCGAAGGATAACAAAGGGATTTGCCTCCTTGTTAAATTTTAATCTGCCAGAAAATTTTCTTTTTGTGGAATATCTTTGTCAAATGCTAAATTTGGGGCTTATTAACCGCCATGTTGGAAAAATCTAATGTCAAAATTCAAATTTTGAGCACTCATCTCGAAAGTTTGCTGTTGTCTGTCGGAATTCTGTCGGCAATTTGCAACTTCTGCCTCGCTTAGTTTGTTTAACTTACGTCACCGCCAGATATTGCTGAAATACAAGAGTAAAAGGGACGGCGAGTTGCGTTTATAGCATCTGTTTGCGTGATGTTTGGCAGCTGAGTGTCGTGCGTTTCTCGAAGATAATGCGACGAACGCGTCCGGCGAGAGTGAGAAGTTCCAATGATGCGGTGACAGTGAAAGCGGTGGAGGAGATACAACAACAACAGCAAGTTCCACCTCACATCGATGACTCGCAGCTGCTGAAGCCGTTGACTCTGACCCTGGGTCGAACCGCTACGCTCTCTGTCACTGTGTCCGGTGACCCGCCACCATTCGTACAGTGGTTCGTCGGACGCAGACGAGTCAAGGAATCAGCCAGGTCTATGATAGTCACTTTTTGTCTGCATGAGCAGTTTAATTAAACATCTGTAATGCTTCTGTATTTATTCGTTCACTGCTTTGATGTTGGTTGAGCAACAAAAAGAGCATTCGGCCTGTAAGCTGTCGTGCTCTAAGCTTAAAGTTCACTTTTGGGGAACCCAGCCTAAACTAGAGTATCTCCAAAAATGGAGACAATGTGGACAGTAATATAATAAAATGCATCATCGACGTCGTCATCACACCTCACACGATAGTGTGAGTGTTGTAAGGACGACCTTCAAAGTATATGGGAAAAGGTAAAATTTGACCTTCAACCAACCCAAAACTCCTGAACCGATCGTCACCAAATTTGAATGGCGTGAATACGCCGTGGACCCCTACCACCAAAAAAATTTGGGCTCAATCCGCTCAAGGGTTTTTGCTCCCCATGTAGGTGAAATTACACCCCTCCTGTTCGAAATTTACTAAACTTTTGTTTGGTTCTTCAACTCGTCTATAGGCGAGTCCGTTAGACCGATTTTTACGCTTAATAAATCAAATGACGCGGTTCTGCGCAAGGAAGTGCCTTTTTACCTCCGCCAAGGAGGTAATGTTTTTGCCAGACTTTGTCTGTCTGTCCGTGAGTCAGCAAGATAACTCAAAAAGTTCTGGATGGATCTTTCTGAAATTTTCTGGGAATGTCGGGAATGGCAAATTTTGGGGGTGGTCCGAAAGGAATCCTGGATTCTGGATCGCTTTGAAATTTTCGGAAACCGCTGTCAAACCGAATATGATGATGCCACCTGGCGAACAACATGGTCTTGGCGGAGGTCTGCGGGCTCTGACTGCGTTCTAGTTATGGTTATAAAACAAAAATGTTATTTTTCACTTATTTATTCGAAAAATTCGAAAAAAAATACAATGACGCCTATGGGAAAAATTTTAGCATTCTTTAAACTGTCATAATTGCGGTTGTGTGCAAGATAGAGTCGCAATTTTTGGTTTTAGGATATGGTTTTCGGGGACGGCCTAATTAAGGGTGACATTCAGATTTACCCCCGGTTGACCGTCGTTGCTATGGTACGAAATTTGGGACAAAATTGGCTATAACTCGGCTTGCGTAAAAGATTGTTGCGAGATTTTTGCGCCTATAGGGGGGTTTTCGGGGATGGGATATCGAATGCTGCCAATTGCATTTTCCCCCGACCGACCCCCGTTGCCATGGCAACGAAATTTGGGACAAAATGAGCTATAACTCGGCTTGCGCAGGAGATTTTTGCAAGATTTTTGCGCCTATAGGGGGTTTTCGTGGATGGGCCATCGAATGCTGCCAATCGCATTTTCCCCGACTGACCCCCGTTGCCATGGCAACGAAATTCGGGACAGAATTGGCTATAATTCGGCTTGCGTAAAAGATTTTTTCGAGATTTTTGCGTCTAGGCCTATAGGGGGGTTCGGGATGGGCCATCGAATGCTGCCAATTGCATTTTTCCCTGACCGACTCCCGTTGCCATGCCAACTAAATTTGGGACAAAATTGGCTATAGCTCGGTAACAGTTGTAATCGGCTTGGCTACTGTAAGAAAAAATCTGAAGTGCAATATCTTTGTAACTGATCACCAGTAAGAAAACAGTATTTTAGTAATAAAACAGCAAATATATATGTACAAAACATTAGTTTATATACTTGTTAACGGCAACATTTAAGGACTTGCACAAAGAAAACAGCACAAATTACAAAAGGTGATATTATTCAGCAGCACATTGACACACAGTCAATGTGATGCGGGCAATATCGCCTTTTGTAATTTTTGCTGTTTTCGATTATAATAAAATAGGTCCGTCACATATCGTTACCCCGATCTCCGAATATTCCACGTTTTACTAGACGTACTGTGAAAGATTTGCCAGATTAACCCAACTCGCTTGCATTCGGCGATGCGCGTTATTTAAGTATTCAAGTTATTCAAGACGGTTAAAACTATTTTTAAAATCTGCGTGCTGCAGCGGACAGACCCATTCACAGCTGTCAGTTCTCTTGTCTTTTCTCTTACAGACAGCCTGAATAATAATTTAACTCGAATTTGTCCACTGTATACTTAGCACCATAAAATGTTGCTTGTGTATAATTGTCGACATTATTTTTAAAGTTTTCCGTAAACGGCTAACATTTTTGTTTCTCCTAAACGACTATTTCGCCAACAAATCATCTCATTCGTTAGAGAACGTGAAAATTTTAGTCTGCTTGCCAAACTGAATGAAGCACATATGAGAGCTGAAGTAAAAAGTCGACAAACAAAAACGCGGGTCTACATGCTTCTTGTCAATTATACAATATAGGCCTACTGCTGTTTATTTACGAGTATTAGCTGTTAAGACATTATCAGTCGTTAAGTTTTACAAGCAATGTTACGAAAGTGGCTTTATCATAACTAGTCTGGGTTATTTTTGTGTTTATTTACAATAAAGTAGTACATTTATGAGGGGCAAACGACATACGTGTCTTGGTATTGGCATACCCGGTAGGTAATGTATGGACTTTTGTTCACGTAGGGGCAATATAGCGAGTGCGCTTAATATTATGAACACACCGCTTTCGAACACACCGAAATGTTTTCATTTCTAGGGATGAGCTAATAGCTCCTGGTCTCGGACTAGTCCTTGGCTCAGACCTTGGACTATTCGCGGTAAAGCCGGACCTCGGATGATCTCGTGCTGATGATGAGGGTTTGCGAAAATTGAAAACAACTAATCGACAAACGAGCACGTTGCACTGTCGAGCGGGTATAGAGTGAAACGCGGGAGATGGATCAGTGTGGATTCGGCTGTCGACTTTACGAACCAGCAAGCAGAGAAGAGTCGACTTTGTAAGACGCTGGCGGACGACGACTGACAGGAAAGACAACCTGGGTCCGTATCTAATGTCCCTGAGGACGCAAACCGCCGGTACGTCTGCGTGCTAGGCCTATCCTTCCTTGTCCGCTCGGCATTCGCGGCGAAATTTGTCGCCATGCCGCTAGCCTGCTGTCTCCGATGGTGGGTCCATTTAATCTCGCGCAATTGAATTGCCGACCTTTTTGCAGCCTCCGCTGCTAGTTGATTTTTTTCTAGTTTTCACTCCGACTTTTTCTGTATCAGCAAGACAAGCTTTTCGACTAGAATAGATCTTCACTACAGGATCAAAGCTTGCAAGCTAAATTAAGAAAGCCCCGTAGTATTATGCTATTATCTCTTGGCTGCTGAAGGGCAGCATTATTTTGATACACCGAGTGGTACACAACGGTAAGTTTCGTCACTTTATAACTTGAGTAACTTCATTATAATTTAACCACATAAATGTAGGTTAGGCCTACGTGCAAGAATTCAGAGCCAATAACTTTCCTTTCTTAAAGATGGTATTTTAACTTATTTTTTAAGGATTAGAAATTAAAAGCAATTGTGTCGTTTAATAAAAAAAATCAAAACTCATAAAGCTGCACGGAGTTATATACAAGTACTCGTTTATGCTACTAATTGCGAGTTTGGAGATATTTTGGCGGTTGTTGTACATTCACGCACTGTTTGCCATTAAATTGTACTTATTTTAACGCTGTTTTTGGAGTAAATGTATTATGTTTTTCGTTTTTCCATTGCTTTTTTCACGCAGCTTGGCGCTTTAAAGTTTAAACGAATGCACCAGAAAAGGTGTCGGCAAAACGATGTGGCATTATGGCGTCAGACAATGGAAAAGTCACCGTTCTACACACGTTGCCGTTGTAGAACGCGACGCAATCTTTAGCGGCTGGAGCGGCGCCGAGTAATCAGCGAATTCTGTTAATCGAAATTCCGGACCATTGATTCTGTCTGTCTGTCTGTCTGTCTGGCCGACAAGCGAGATTCATCGACTGCTGTCGCATCTAATTGCAATATTTCATACACCGCAACGTCGTTTGCGGCCGGCTACTTACTTGCGATAATGGACCAAAAACATTCTGTTGCTTTATGCCCATGGATGTACATCAACTTAATTAACAGCAGCTACAAACAATAACCACAGGTTTATTGTACATCAAACAGCTGATAACGTTTTTAATTTGCGTCGCGGCTTGGCGAGAAAATAACGTTCAGTTTTGCGTTCTATATCTACGTCGCTTTATTTTGCATAAAAGCAGCATAAAAGCAGCACAAATAACACAGAGAACAGACGATCCAAAACAAAAAGATTACATATTTTGTAAAACAGAGCGTATTCAAAAACGAATGCGTTTACATTTATCTTAATTTATTTGTGACAGTTCCAGTGGGTAATTATTTTAACTGTTATAAGTTTATCTGAAGTCAGTATTGGCCAAACAATGCATGAAACAAAATAAAAAATCTTATTAGGCTGTTATTGAAATGAAGGCTTTAATCAACATTTATGCACAAATAACAAATTCATCTGTATTTACCTTATGTGCTTCCCGTTTTCGATGTCATGTTAGTGTAAAACACACGAGGTACTAACGAAAAGTTTTGTGATACTGTCAGCATTAAACAGCGATATTTTGATACGATGTCAAACCAAATATATATTAATAATTAAAGCTGCGTGACAATGATAACTGATAAAATAAAAGACATTATTAATTTCGTCATAATGCATGTTGGATCGCATTACTGTAGTTTTCTGTTTTCTGTTATACATGTTTATGTCATTTTTTGCAAAGTTTTAGATTGTGGTGTGCTTTTTAAACAACGTCCGATAAAACACATTTATTTGCTTTATTTGCTCGTTTCGGTAATGCAAAAGAATAAAGAACGACGTTATCGGTGACAGATGTGAAATGAAACAAGAGCAGGAAAACATAAACAATGGAAGCCTATCGCTGGATTAATTCTGCAGGCTTCTCGGAAACTCGGGACACAATTACGCGCCAAAATGTGCGGTTTCGTTGCGATAGCGGGCGACGGAACCGGAAATGGAAAATCGATCTCGGCGTTGGGTGGACGCCGACGATAAAGTGTGTCTATGAAGACGTTAGTCCTGCAGCCGTGCGCCGTGAGCATCAGCCCAGGACGAGCCACTCGCCACAGTACGCTGGGGCTACGCCAGCTGTCCCTGCTCGGCAAACGGTCCAGTTACCGTGAAACGACGCACGGTTCTGTGAGTGAGACGACCTACTCGACGACAGTTTACGTACTGCGTTTATGCTGATAAATAATTGAGACCTGTGACGCCAGCGCACAGTCGTGACAAACTGGAAAACAAACAGTTTAAACATCTACCGAAGTTGATAACGCCACGAGTTTATTTGCACTGGCAGTAATATAAAAAATTTAACTAAATAATAATAGCTAAATAAATAAACATGCTTATTGAAAAAGTGCCATAATACCGTAGCTTTAAAGACGTTAACGATTACAGGTCATAACAAAAACCTGCTGCATATCCGATAAATTAATTTCAAAACATGCATGTTAATAATCCTAAAACATTAACTTTAACCTACCTGGTGACTGACCATGGACAAGACCATGGACAACATACTGAGAGAAAGACGACTTTGCTGGCTTGGACATGTTCTCCGTGTGGACCACTAGCGCATACCACAACAAGCACTGTACTGGCAGGTACCAGGAAACAAGGAAGAGCCAGAAACTGACTAGGGGAGCGCAGTCAACAAAGATCTACAAAAATGGGGGGCTCACCTGGGAGGAAGCGTAGGTGACAGATCAGGATGGCGTGTGAGTGTGGTCCAATGTGTCCACATGGACGCGGGATAAATCAAGGTCAAGGTACCCGATGATTGAACCCAAACCTTACGGATAACTGTTGAGGTTCAATGCGCAATCGCACTCTGCCGTTGAGTCACAGAGTGAATGAGTGAGTGAGTAGGGTTTAACGTCTCACCCGACACAGTATAGGTCATTTCGGGGACGGCCTTTTCAGGCAGATTGCACACAAACACAATAATGGAACGGTAAGTTTAAACTTTACGATAAACAAAAAGTTTAACCTTTACAGAAACACAAAAACACAAAAATGAGGTAAAACTAAAATTGTAAAAACTCCATTATACGCGTGCATATGTAATTAACATAATGGTAGTTCTAATAATCTTTCCTGTTATCCTCCATACAGTCATCAATATGACAATGCTGTCTATTGGAGCACAGGGGGCTGAGTCACAGAGAGAGATAACCAAAATAGCGTGCCACGTCAGCCAGACCTGCGTCGAAACGTCACCCTTTTTCCGCCCAATATGTCTACATTTTTTCTGTCCTTTATCCTTCTATAACAATTGTATAATTAACTCCCCTTCAGTACTTGAAGTCACCGACCTATTGTCGTCCAGATCTTGCTTTGATACCGCATAATCTCGGATTCCCCAGCTCATTCAGTTTAGTCTAAGTTGTGCTAAACTTCTTTGCGCCACTCAAGAAAGGTATTGGACGTTTAACAACGTAACTTTAGTAGCTTTTTGTATTTTATGAATTAATATTGACAGTCCGGCGACTGCCAGATCGACGCTCTTAGACTGACCTATGTACCTGCGATAAAAAAAGCTTCTTTGCGGACGAAAACGACGTCACATGAGAGGAAAGCATAATCAAAGCGAGACAGGAAAATACAAGATATTTAAAATGCAGGAATTAAAATACGGCAAAGATAAGTTAATAAGTGCACAGCGTGTTTGAAAAAATATTTCTTAAAGAAAAATTCAAGTGGTAGGCCTACAACGTTTTGTTTAATTGTTACGCCATGCTAAGCGCGTTTTGACTTCAACGCAGAATGTGTGTGTGTAAATATAGCGTAAAATTGTCAGTCTATAAAAATTAAATTTCGGAACCAGTCAGGGGAGGGGTAAAACTTTTGAAACACGCCGTGGAAGGGGCATTGGCATGATTGCGAAGGATGAATGAATTCCGAGTAGAGTGGTGACGACTCTTCGCCGTAGTTTGTCGGCTATGGCTCTAACTGTTATTATCTACAGCCGGGGCGACTAGCGGTGGGCGTCGTTATCTGTAGAGTCAACGCGTTCGATCATGATTATCTGCACAGAACCAGCTGCGAAAAATATTACGACTGCGACGACGACGAGTCGAGTACCTACTCCATACGGTAGCTTCGCGTTTCTTTCATCGGCTGCGTCCATACAAGACTGGCTGACGATCAATGGTCAGACCCGGCGTTCGTCGTGGCATACAATGGACTCGATGTCTGCGTGGACTGCGGTGAAGATTTCTGCCCGCGCGCCACGTTAAACAAACTCCCCACAGATGACGTCTTAGCGAACCGGTCAGTTTTTGTTCAACGCGAAAACAAATAGCAAGTTACAACGACAATTTTTTAATGTAATGTAAAGAAATAACACGGCAAGCGGTCGCTGATGTTACTGAGTAAACCGCCAAACGAAAAAAAAATCCGAACTCCCGTATCTGGTGATTGACTCACGTAGACACTATTTGCTTGACTTAGGGCAACAGACATGTCAAAACTGTTAAAACATTTATTTAGGCTAATATTTGGCATTTGATTTTCGCCCCGCTACAGCTATGCTGTAGACGTCTTTGGCACGGTTGTCGTCGTCATCGACTGTAACGAATGTACTGTGGCTAAACGGTAAGTCGTAGGGGTCGGCGATGGTAACGTCGCATAGGGCGCTGGCGACTTCCAGGCTGTCAATATAGTAACCATGTCTCCATTTGCAGCGGTTTGGCCGCAATTTTTAATAAAATATTTCGGAAACGGGAAGAGATATGGTCAAGGTTACTATTAATCACTAATAAAATGTGGCATAAGCTCTTCCGTGT
>Ga0209454_1003594_pt1 | contig 11183 bp, 9 predicted proteins | sample WorMetHERISLAND1_2_FD_187400 | JGI IMG/M metagenome (GOLD analysis project Ga0209454, IMG submission 187400) | Marine gutless worms symbiont microbial communities from Max Planck institute for Marine Microbiology, Germany - Olavius geniculatus... | ecosystem: Host-associated > Annelida >...
ACCAGAGCTCGACGCAGCCATGTCATAGGGCATGATGACTCTGTGTAATCCTGACTGATAATCAGGTTCTCAACCAGAATGATATCAGAGTCCATCGTACGGCTGGGTTCTGGAGAGAGAAGCCATTGTTGTGCTGAAAACACAAAACTGACGTACACTATGTTTCGTTTGGATTTGCACACTGTAGGTAGTGAACTTGTACAATACACTGATACTGCTAGTGTTTTGTTTAAACCATTAAAATATCAGAAAATTAACTGTTGAACAAAGTACACAGATGCATCAATTAATAATTCACCATCGAAAACCATGTAATATTAACATCAATAACTATTACCATATGCCTATCTCCAACGGACTGATTTTCCTGGTCTCGGTGTTGGTCTTGATACCATCAGTCTGTCTTGAAGGGTTGGACTTGCATATTTTTCAAGACCAACAAACTATTTGGCCATTTCCTCGCTTCATGTAATTGAATGTAAAAAAATCAATGATAACTGTGCGACTTGGTGTTTACAAAGTGCAGTGACTGAACTCGTTTGCATCAGTAATCAGTAGTATGCGGATAGTATTACTTTATGACGTAAGGTAAAATGCTTGCCTAAACTATGTGCAATTTTGTTTCATATCACCATTTGCAGTCTTGGGCTTGGTCTTGAATATATAGATCTTGGTCTTGAACACATTGGTCTTGGTCTTAAAACAGCAGGTCTTGGTTTTGCCACTGCTGGTATTGATTACAAGACTGGCAGTAAGAGTCATTGCAAATGCTAGCATGTAATTCAATTCTACATATATGCAATCATGTTACTTGACGTAACACAAAACAATAATAAGAAACAGACAACAAAACCACGTTACTAGAATAATAACGGCAGTTGTAACTGCAAACTGATGTCAGTCAACAACACTGCAGTGCAGTTAACAACTGCAACGCTGCACAACTCTTAATTATGCTTGACCCTTAACTATGTTTCACTACCTGTAAAACGACCAAGTGTGTTCAGCTGTCTTGAGAAATATGCTCGGTCGTCGGCTGAAAATGGTCTTGGCAATGCCCTATTGTATGCAAGTGTAAATGCGAACAATTGCACACACTGCACTGAAGAAGAACAGTGACAAATATAATAATGTAAGTAATAATCACATATTTCTATTCCACCGTAAAATCATAAATTCAGATATTGTAAACATTTTTCAGCCTTGAACTGAGAATCAAATATGGAAATGCTTAGTGTACATAAAATGCATCAATATATATGTATATAACTATCAGATTCAGAATTGTTGTTTACATTATGGCTTCATCTTTTCTACAAATAATCATACTTAAAATGTACACAACAGTGGTTATTACACAATGCATAAAGACATGTACCTGTAGCTGGGTTTTGATGGTGGATACAACTCTAGTACAGAAAATGTGTGCTTTGGTGGTACCGACTTCGGATGTTTCAACCAGCTACATTTCACATCCGTTTTGGTGGCATTTCGGTAACTGAAGGGTATAACACACACATACCCATAATACGTGAATGAACAATTTAACACTGAGTGACATACGGTGCCAATATTACTGAAAACTTAATTTACAAACCTGTAATTTACTTATAACACACGAAATTTAGAAAACAGGCTGCAATTTTCTTACACATACTGCTACTGGTAGATCAGTATCTACTGTCTACTGATAAACCTACCTTATTACTAGCGATAGATCACAGATGGAAGCGGTTGACTAACACTAACCCTAACCATGTCTGCTGACCTGATACGAACCCGCGACCATGCACGTAACCCTAATCGAGCCACGACTGCCTCCTAACTCATAACTGTCTCACGTCTCAAACCCTAGATAATTCCCCGATCGATTGCAAGATATATTCCGGACATTATGGTAAGACATTATGGTAATCTACTGCTAGATTTATCGTTTTCTTGTTTCCAGAACAGGCACAATTAATCCAAACAAGCCTATCCTTGTGGAAAGGATTGCGAAAATTCCTGCCATACCTCACCGCGCAGACAGTGATATGTACAATTTCATACCTGTTATGAGATTGCATTAATGCAACATTTTCTGTGTTAGAAACCAAACAGTACTAGACCAGTAGAAGACTGATACCAACAAACTTGGTTAGTATAGAACTTTCCTCGACTCCATAGAGTCGGAAACTGCCAACGATATCTAAAACAGAAACTAGAAACACCACACTGACTGCAATGACAACTTTTGTGTTTCCATACAGGCGTTCTGACCACTGAAGTACACTCTCAAATATAAGAGAGCGATGGGATTTGAACCTACGACCTCCTGATGTAATACACTAGAGTTGCATTGCAGCCAGTGTCAATTAATATGTAGCTTTCTTCAGTGTTTTTTTAGATCCAGAAATATGCCAATACTTGAGACAAAAACAATCGATGTGGTGCAAAACATCAATAAAGCACATTATTAATGATTCATAGTTTCTAAAAATACTTCAACATAAAGTTGCCAGTATGCAATACCAGCATGTTCAAAAAAGCACAGCATTTATTTCAATATGAAGGTACAATAATAATGGCCACAACAATTACTGGCATACTGGCAACTAATTCCAATCATCCCTTACACAGATTACTACCCTCACCCACCTCACGCATATACTGTCTCCGCACCCGGCAACACAATCTTACACTCACACACAAAAACAATTTTTATGATAACTGTAATTTTATTCAACGACTGATTTTTTGTGACGTTTATTAACCATGTTTTCATTATTATTTTACTTCCATTGTTTTGGTGCAGTTTGTTACTGTTTTCTAATAAATGTATGTGTGTGTGTTAGTGAGGACGTTTGGCGGTTGTCATTTTACAGACACACATGCAACTTTAATCACTTATGAGATTTCTTATTACCGAAACAGGAGAGCTGCTGCAACATGATGACATTTATAGTGTCATTGGGCACTCACATGTTGAATTCATCACAGTGAAATAGTCGGACAGCTGAATCTACAACGATCAGTGTAGCATAAAAGTTGACTGGCTACAAAACTTCAACATCAACCAGGCCCAATCAGTAGCAGCTGGATCATGGTCGGAAACATAATCAATCGAAAAACATGGGGTAAATGCCAAGGTTTCCCAATGCTTACGCCAGGTGCTATTTTCCGTGAATATTTACGGAAAATAGAGCTATATTGGTTGATCTGACTCCTAATCAAACACTTCTCTCCACTACCTCCTTCTCCTTAGGTTAGGGTTAGGGCTGGGGTTGGGGTTGCACTTAGGGTTACAATTAGCAAGTACTTATGAGTCAGATCAACCAATAATGCCGAAAATAGCCAAAATTCAGTGTTATTTTCCGTGCAAATTCACGACAGACTGCAACTAACCCTAACCCTAGCAATCGACGGCATATAGTAACTATTACTGTCGTGAATTTTTACGGAAAATAACACTAAACTTTGGCTATTTTCCGTGAATATTCACGGAAAATAGATTTAATGAATGCTTACCTCCATTTTATATGTGCGGTCTCTCATTGACGCTTACACGTTGGCAACCACATACTGCAACTCGCTGTCGAATACAAACTTCAGCACTCTGTTGCTGCTGACCGCATTTTCACTTTTTCGGGCTAATTTATGGAAATTTTCAACGTATTTGCTCCAAAACATCAGCGACAGCGCCATTGTTTACACTCCTATGTACCCGGAAATAGAAATCTGGCAAAATCTCGTGACCTACATACGCAGTCTATGCACGCCATTCGGGTTTTGCCACGCGACGGTTTTTGCGACGTGGAGGCGTAGTGTCGTACGCGCGCCATTCGGTTCGCAAAACACGACGGTTTATATGTCGTCGATCGTAGTGCCGTATGCATTAAATGTTTTCCGGTTACACAACGATTTTATCGACGACGAAGCGTAGTGTCGTATGCACGCCCTCCGGTTTCCACTACGCGACGTTCCCGTCGACGTTCAGGCATAGTGCTGTATGTAAGCAATCTGGTTTCCGCTGCGCAATGGTTTTGTCGACGTCGAGGCGTACTGACATGCTATCTGATTTCCGCTACGCGACGGTCCTGTCGTCGTACAAGCGCAGTGTACGCCATCCGGTTCCTGTTACGCGACGCTTCTATGGACGTCGAAGCGTAGAGTCGTACGCGCCATTCGGTTCGCAGAATGCGAGGGTTTATTTGACGTCGATCGCAGTGCCGTATGCATCAAATGTTTTTTTCTAGTTACACAACGGTCCTATTGGCGACGAGGCGTAGTGTCGTATGCACGTCATTTGGTTCCCGCAACGCAACGTTTTTTAAATCGATGCGTAGTGCCGTACGCACGCCATCCGGTTTCCGCTACGCGACGGTCGTGTCAACGTTCGGGCAGAGTGCCGTATGTAAGCAATCTGGTTTTCGCTATGCGATGGTTTTGTCGACGTCGAGGCGTATGCATGCTATCTGATTTCCGCTACGCGACGGTCCGGTCGTCGTACAAGCGCAGTGTCGTATGTACGCCATCCGGTTCGCACTACTCAACGGTTTTTTGACGTCGATTGTAGTGCCGAATGTACGAAATTTTTTCGCGTTCGCTAAAGTTTGTTCGAGGTCGATGCGTAGTGTCGTAGACACGCCATCCGGTTTCCCTTGTGCGAAGGTTTTGTCAACGTCAAGGCGTATTGCATGCTATCTGGTTCCCGCTACGCGCCGCTTTTGTCGTCGTACAAGCGCAGTGCCGTTTGCCCGAAATGCGGTTTTGCTACGCGACGGTTTTTGCGACGTGGAGGCGTAGTGTCGTACGCGCGCCATTCGGTTCGCAGAACGCGACGGTTTATTTGACGTCGATAGTAGTGCCGTATGCATGAAATGTTTTCAGGTTACACAACGGTCCTATCGACGACGAAGCGTAGTGTCGTATGCACGCCATCCGGTTTCCACTACGCGACTGTCCCGTCGACGTTCAGGCATAGTGCCGTATGTAAGCAATCTGGTTTCCGCTGCGCGATGGTTTTGTCGACGTCGAGGCGTACTGACGTAAGCACGCTATCTGATTCCCGCTACGCGACGGTCCTGTCGTCGTACAAGTGCAGTGTACGCCATCCGGTTCGCATTATTTAACGGTTTTTGACGTCGATTGTAGTGCCGTATGCACGCAATTTTTTTTCGCGTTACGCTAAAGTTTGTTCGAGGTCGATGTGTAGAGTCGTAGACACGCCATTCGGTTTCCGCTTCGCGACGGTTCTGTCGTCGTACAAGCGTAGTGTCGTATGCACGCCATCCGGTTCCTGTTACGTGACGCTTCTATGGACGTTGAGGCGTAGTGTCGAATGCAGGCCATCAGGTTAGCGACACGACGGTCCTTTGGTTGCGTAGTTTCGTTGGCACGCCATCTGGTTCCCCCAATGCCACGGCTTTTTTAAATCGATTCGTAGTGGCTGTATGCATGCCATTCGGTTCGCATTTCGCGACGGTTTTTTGGACGTCGATCGTAGTGCGGGATGTACGAAATTTTTCGCGTTAGACGACGGTTTTGTCGACGTCGAGGCGCAGTGTTGAATGCACGCCATCCGCTTAGCGTTACACGACGATCCTTTCGACGTCATTGCCTAATACCGTATGAAGGATACCCGGTCATATTGTCGTCGAGACGTCATAGTGGCGTAACGCGAAATTTTTTTTTGTGCATACGGCACTACGATCGACGTTAAGAAACCGTCGAGTAGTGCGAACCGGATAACGTGCATACGACACTGCGCTTGTACGACGACAGGATCGTCACGTAGAGGAAACTTGATGGCATGCCTACGACACTACGCTTTGACGACCATAGAACCGTCGCGTAGTGCAAACCGGATGGCGTGCATACGGACCGTCGCGTAGCGGGAACCAGATGGCGTGAATACGATACTATGACGTCTCGAGGTCGAAACGTAGTGTCGTATGCACGCCATCCAGTTTCCGCTACGCGACGGTTTTGTCGTCGTCGATGCGTACTGTCCTATGCATGCAATATGGTTCCCGCTACTAGACTGTCCTGTTGACGTCGAAACGTAGCGTCATAGGCACGCCATCCGGTTTCCGCTAAGCGACGATCCTGTCGACGTCGAGGCGTAGTGTCGTATGCATGCTGTCTGGTTCCCGCTACGCGACGGTTCTGTCGTACTAGCGCAGTGTCATATGCACGCCATCCGGTTCGCACTACTCGAAGGCGTCGATCGATCGTAGTGCCTATGCACGAATTTTTTTCGCGTTACGCCACGGTTTTTTCGAGGTCGATGCGTTGTGTCCTATGCACGGAATCCGGTTTCCGCTACGGGACTGTCTTGTCGACGTCGAGTCGTACTGTCGAATGCACGCCATCCGGTTAAGGTTACACAACGGTCCTTTGGACGTCATTGCGCAGTGCTGTATGAACGCCATCCAGTCCTATTGACGTCAAGGCGTAGTGTCGTATGCACGCTATCTGGTTCCCGCAACGCAACGGTCCTGTCGTCGTACAAGCGCAGTGCCGTATGCACATACGTATTCATGCTACGGGACGGTTTTGTGGATGTAAAGGCATAATGTCCTATGCACGTAATCCGGTTTCCGCTGGTTTTTGCTACGCGAGAGTCTTGTCGTCGTACAAGCGCAGTGTCGTATGCACGCCATCCGGTTCGCACTACTCGACGGTTTTTTGCCTATGCACGAAAAATTTTTTCGCGTTACGCCGCGGTTTCTTCGATGTCGACGTCGAGACGTAGTGTCGTATGCATGCTATTCTGGTTCCCGCTACGCGACGGTCCTGTCTTCGCACAAGCGCAGTGCCGTATGCACGTTATCCAGTCCTACGTATTCATGCTACGGGACGGTCTTGTAGATGTCGAGGCATAATGTCCTATGCACGTAATCCGGTTTCCGCTGGTTCCTGCTACGCGACAATCCTGTCGTCGTACAAGCGTAGTGTCGTAGGCACGCCATCTGGTTTCCGCTAGGCGCTTCTCTTTCAGTCTAAAATTGCGAAAAAAATCACTAGAACGTAAAGTTCTACTCCGCCTAGGGCGGCGCTGATCTCCGTTTTCTAAGGCCAAACACCAGTTTTTTTTACATTGCGAGCCCACGGAGGCCAGTGTATCGCGCGGTGTGCCTGTTTACGTCCTAGCGGTGAAGCCGGTACCAAATTATACTGCTTGGTGACAGAGGCACATGTGTGTGAACAACTTGTCTAAGGTCGTTACCCGGCAGTGTCCTAGTGCAGAGTCGAATTTTCGCCTCTGAGTTACCTCAGGATTACAAGTCCGACACGTTACCGTTAGACTATCGAGCCACACACTATCACTAAAACTATTGGGGTTAAATGTTGTTCAAGTTCATTGATTTGATGTCAATCGAAAGGCCGTATGAGACTTCTAGTGATTAATAGTAACCTGGGCCGTATCTCGCATCGTTTTTCATATACGGCTTAAAGTCGCTAATTTTTCGTACCCCCTTCTCATTTAGCGCCATAGATCGGGATGACTCCTTTCATATTACTGGGAAAACTTTACGGATCCTAAAACTAGAGTCTCTGTGGCTGCCACTGGCCACAGTGAAAATTTCGTGATTCTAGACAGAGAGAGACGAACGCCCACGCTATGGCTAAGAGGCGCGAAGCGTTCTGCTGTCGCGCGTAAAAACGCAACGTAGGCCTAATTAGACCTATACAGAATAAAACACGCTGCGAGAAAAAAGACGCATGGACTTGCAACTTTACAAAGTCGCGTACAGAGCAGCGTAACTGAACTAAACTGTACTGAACTGACCAATGGGCGAGTATCGGTGCTCGCCCATGGATCAGTTAATTCAGTTTAGTTACGTCGCTTTGTACGCGCGTCGATAGTTTCTGAGTTGGGTACGACGGTAGTGGGACAGTTTGCATAGTGCCTTTGTTCTCTGGGTTGGGACGCAATGCATAGTGGCGGCAAAGTTTGTGGTTGTTCTCGAAAACCAGTTTGTCCAGTAAGCGTAAAAGTATTTTAAACTAATTCAGATACAGAAAGTTGCATACATGTAACAGAGTTTACATATTCACACATATTTCTCGGAAAACCAGCGAGTCTAGCAATAACTAGGCAAAAACATGGTCAGATCAGAGGAACATTCACGTAATATCGTTTGAATTAGAGCTGCTGCCGTGTTACCATAGTCGATTAACGTCAAAAAATTAATCATGTCGCATGCGAAATAAAATAACATTACAAGCGATCATCATCAGTTTAGCTTTTTGTTATTAATGTACCAGCGGCTTATAATCAAAGTTATATAAGCCCAAAAGTATGTGCATTACTTATATAAACTAATCCAGACACATATCACGGAAACCAATTTGGTCACTTGCATCCTAGCAGATAGCTGATCCGCGCAACCCTCTGTGTTGTCGACTATCATCACTATGCATTCCGTCCTTCTAGACATCAAAGGCACTATGCATAGCGTCCACCAATCAGTAGTTGGCACTGAAATGACCCGTCAAACGCATGTCCTAACTGGGGCGCTGAAATCGCGGGAGTGGACATTGATGGAGTAGCGAAACAGCAATAGGCAGCGATCAAAACAAGCGGCAAATCAAAGGTACTTTCCATTTTCTGCTTATAGGCTACACCAGACTGACTGCGAGCTACGATCTCGTAATTTTCACTATAGACAGTGTGAACTTTGCTACTAATGTAACTGTGTGAGTGCTTTATTTCACACGTTTGCGATGAGTTTTTTTATTGCGTTTGACTTTTTCAGTATTTAGTAGCATCATAGATACAATTCACATTCCACTATTCACATTCTTTCAGTTGACATGTCCAAAAAACATAGCGTTCTGTTTCATGGTTATAGGCTACATGAGAGCTTTCGTTTTGTGCCGCATTTGCCAAAAATAACTGCAACACATAAGCCTACTAAGTGTATAACTGAGACTTTTCTGTGCGCACATACTACCAATCACTCCCGCAATGTCCGCTCCCGCGATTTCAGTCGTCCCGTCCTAACCCACGTCAGCGGCGTATAATAATAGTAGCTAGGCCTATTAGGCTTAGAGCCCGACTGTCAACAAGCACACACCACCATTGCAAAGCCCTGAGCGAGCATTATGTATTAACGCTCAACGTTGCATGTTGCACTGTAGCTTCGTGGACTGTCGCTGCGGCCTGGTGTCTAAAGCCCATGCCAGACGAGACGTTTGCGAAAGCGAAAACCTGCGTCAGGTAACTAAAGAACATTTTATATTGACGAAAACTGTCGAGTGACAGCCGTTACGATTCTGGCGCTGCTTTATAGCAAAACGGATTCGGTCGTGAATAACGGCTGTAGATCGCGGCGTCAAATTTCCATGGCATCGAAATCGTCGACTGACCAGTCACGCCGCTGTCGAAGTTTTCCGCGCCGCCCACTACCGTCGCGGTTTTTCAACACGATCACTGCATTTTTTCTTGTTCACTCAAGTTGTTAGTTTTTAAAAATATATACAAGAAGCCCAGCTGTAGCTACGATAGCCGACCGCACTGGTTGTAAGTGATCTTCTAGATCATTCAAGGTTGATGATTTGCATATCATTCAAAAGCCAATATGCCCTAACTGTCAACGCCATACTGATGCGCCTCTGATTTGTTCTCGACATATGACGCTATACACTGTGGGCCATAAAAACGTGGCACTTTACTTTTGTCCATATCTTTGCCAGTTATTGACACATTTTTACAATTTTTTCATTGGCACACTCTGCAGACAATTTGCAATAATGTGATCATTATATATCTCACCACACCGTGAGTGCGTCTCTACACTACCTTGTGAAGTATAAATGTAAGAAAAACCTATCAATAATAACAATAAATCATATAGGTAAATGTAAAAGAACACTTCAGACCAACATTGCGGTGAATTATTCGTATGACACTAGACTGTGTTAGACCCACACAGCTCAATGCACTGTCATACGGATAGATCTTTCACCGCAATGTTAGTCTGAAGTGTTTTTTTTTCAATTCTACCAAAATGTTTGTTCGTTACATATGCATGTTTTATTTATATATTTACGAGGTAGTGTAGAAACACATTCACGATGTGGTAAAATATGTAATAATCACGTTAATGCAAATTGTCTGCAAAGTGTGCCAGTGAAAATTTTTTTGAAAATTGGTCAATAATTGGGGAAGATATAGACAAAAATAAAGTGCCACGTTTTTATTGGCCTACCCTGTACAAATGTGTCTTAGTTGATTGATTGATTGATTGATTGATTGATTGATTGATTGATTGATTGTAATTTGTAACAGTCCCATTTACTTACTTGTTTGATACTTATAACCGACCTACATGAGGTAGTAGCGTTACAGACCTTAATAATAGCTTACGTCGTCGATACATGAACATTATCGAGTTAAAACTTCAAAAGTCCTAGTCTGGAATAAGATGATGCAGGCAGGTTGCTTTTTTTGCACGGAGCCCACAAGGTTGGAGATCCGGGAATATCACACGAAAATGTGTCTAGTACTTCGATTTTTTGATTGTCAGCTGGCACTAGAGCAACCGGTCGGCGACGAGTCTGATATTAACCTGAGGGCCGGCTGGCCAGGGGCTGTGCGCTGGCGGAGTCGATGTAGAGAGGCCCTAGATCACTCAAGCACATGCTGCCGCGCTGCAGCTGTTAACGTCGTATTTCCTGCTGTATATATGCAGTTGCAGTTGCAGTGTATATATGCCTATAGCACTGGATGAATCGATCAGCTGAGCGCAGTCAGTATCAGGCGCTAGGTCGTGCTTGCTAACATTCTGTATTGTCGCGTTAAGTACCGCGCTTTTGTACATTTCTGTCGGGGTAAGCTGTTTTCCTTGCACGCTATTTGATGAGTTATGACAGTGTAAAGCATTGTCTAATTTTCCCCATAGGCGCCCCATGTTGCTTAGCCATCGCAATTCTGTCCGTCTGTCCGTCCGTCTGTCCGTCCGTCCGTCACACGGGTGGATCAGGCAAAAACGGTCCAAGCTAGGATCTCCAAATCTTCACCATCGGCTGCCTGGAAGACTCTAGTTTCAGGAACCGTAAAGCTTTTCCGTAAATTCGAAGGGGGTCTCCCCGAGCGAGGGCGGTAAATGAGAGGGGGTGGTCAAAATTTGTGATTTTCGGCCAGTAACTCGCTGTATCTCAGTAACGGTGCGAGATAAGGCCTAGGTTACTAT
>Ga0209454_1003597_pt1 | contig 11181 bp, 9 predicted proteins | sample WorMetHERISLAND1_2_FD_187400 | JGI IMG/M metagenome (GOLD analysis project Ga0209454, IMG submission 187400) | Marine gutless worms symbiont microbial communities from Max Planck institute for Marine Microbiology, Germany - Olavius geniculatus... | ecosystem: Host-associated > Annelida >...
CCTCCCTCCCTGGCCGTGCCCTCTCCGTTTCTCCTTCCTCCCTTCCCTTAAAAGTAGGACCCCCTAAAATCCAGCTAGGGGATCTGGGGGAGCGCTGTGAGTTGCCCCAGCGAGCTGAAATCGAATTTGATGTATTTTAGCTTTAAAAGATCACATATGGTGACAACGAATTTAATTATTTTCCCGAAAATAAACTGACCAAATTGGCAAATTTGTGCAGTTTATACGTATGCTTAGTTTTTGTCTGGATGATTGGGGGCCTGGGCTCCCTGGGCCCCCTCCTTGCTACGCCACTGATGAATCGAACAGCGTTCATCTTTAATTAATCTAACCATTCTGACGAAGTTACAATTTTCGCATGAAACCGTAACTTGTTCACATTGGCAGACGAAAAACGTCATGTAATGAAATGTTAGGTGAAAAACGAAAAGTCCAAATCTGATGCATCAAACCACTCAGATATCAAAAGGATATTACTTTTTGGTCCACCTGGTTGATGCTATGTATAGGCTATAGGTTGCACGGTGAGCTATGGTCTGTCCGCTGAGCGGCGGCTGTCATGATGGCGTCCCGAACGGTCAGCATCACAGTAGGTCTACTGTTGCTATTCATCAGACACTGTTTACCGTGGACATGCCGCACCCAGCGGTATTGACCAGAGTGCTGTATGGAAAATGCAAATTATTGCCATAGTGTGATGTTATCGAACTGGACGTTCCAGTCACGCAGCCGTTGCAATCCCGTGGCAGTGCTGAGTGATGCGCGTAAAACTTGCATTTGAAAATAACATAAATGCGATGCCGTTATGACCGGTTTGATGTACACGGAGTCTATAGATAGAAAAGATGTGGTAAGCTTAATCTGCGCTTAATTTGGCGATTTTCCGGGGAATTACGGAACAAAACGCACGATATGTGTACTATGCACTCAATAATCCATAGTTGCAAAATTTTGTGCTCGTTTAAAAACGAACAAGTTTTCCGCACACAATGGTGACAAATTATTTTAAAATATTTTCAAAACCTGTTATTACAAAGCGGTAGCGTTTTTATGAAGTAGGCGTTACTGAATAATTTTTGTCTGCATTTATTAAACGTTCGGTGTATATTTTTGGATTTTTTAAACAGTTATCTCGTTACTGATTAGAGCCTGGCGTTTATCTCGCCTATCCGTCCACTTTTCAGACAGTTGAGTACCATTGTGTTCAAAAGCCTGAACATAATTCTATCACGTAAGTTGCAACTTGCAGACAACCACGATTACATGATAATGAACTTTGAATTTTATGGCTTGCGTACATCACGATAATCTACGTATGCGTCGAAAACGCTCTAGTGATTACTGCGCTGTAAATCAGTCAGTTTTGTATGCACGATTATCGATTACACTATCTCGTACATTTATCTGATGCGGTTAAACTTTGTACAGCCTGAAACAACTGACTATAGTAGGGCATTGGTCATGTTTTATTTTTTTGCACGCAGTTCATGTGTAGGAACAATAAAAAATCACGGAAGCCGTCGTTTTCGTCAAATGCCGTGATTTTGCCAAAATACCGTGTTTTGCCGTGTTTTTAGCCAAAGTGCCCTGATTTTACCGTTTTTTAACGTTTTGCAATAATTCTTCGTTTTCAGTCAACAGAATAATGTGATTTTAACACAAAAATATTTAATTTGACTACTGCTACCAAAGTCCGTATGCTCTGTTACTTACTGATGTGACCGTGACGTCGCCGTAGAAATTTGTATTTTAATGCTTCGCAGCGACAAAATTTACAAATGAAAACTTTGCACTTCATGTAATGATTGTCGTCAATGCTAGATGTTGAGTTTTATAGGCTTTATAATGGTTTTCGAGCCCGTAATTTGATGCCGTTTTTTGCCGTGAATTTTGCCATTTTCACAAAAGTATGCCGTGTTTTGTGCTATTTTTGCCGTGATTTTCTACTGTCACTATTTATGTGTGTTAGAATCTTTCATTTTGGCCTTTTTTTACCTGATTGTTTCAGGACATTTATGTACGTTTTGTACTAGATAATTAATTAAAATTACAACTGCAAGTTAAGTTTCTTTCTAGGCTAAAAACTCAGTCTTTTTCTTCCACATCCCTATTTTTCTTCTTCTATTTATCTTTGCCAATGACTAATAAATGCATCTATTTATCCCAGTTTGTTGGCGTTTTCGGCTTTACCTTACGCTGTTTCGACAGTTGTGTTAGGTGGTCTACAAATCAAACGTGGAATCAGCGTAGCGAGTCCTACTGCCGGGGAATGACAAATAAGCTGCATTTGCAGTCTCATCAACGCAGTCATCCATTACCGATTCTCATTAATTCTGCTGTTTCTGCATGCGGTCGTCGTCGTGTGCATACCGAACGTAAAATCGCGTAGATCGCGAGTCGCATATGCGCATAAACTGCGTTTTATTACAAGTCTCTTGAAGGAATAATTTCCTACCCAATGTGCACTTCCCCCAGAAGCACTACTGACCAGACGTTTGTAGTCGGAAATTAGCCATATTATAATGTCTGGGACTGGGAGAAATCATCCAGTGCCGAAAATAATGAAAATCCGTCGAAACCAACCGTAACTAATGTACTTAGGACTCTTTAGTTTGCGCTGTCGCTCTCATTTTTTGGTTCAAGCCACGACCCTTTAAGCCTTGCTGGTCCTTGCTGGCCTTGATTTTCCGTTTAATGCTTTGGGCACTGAGCACTGGTTCGTAATTTTTTTTGGTTGTCAGGAGTTAGCCATTGTAGTTTTTGCATGTCGCCTTTAACAACAGCGGAAGCTAACGACATATTAAATTATAGAGAAAAATTTCAGTAGTCAAGTAAAGAAAGATCAGTCGACGTTGCAGTGGTACTAGTTGGTATGAAGTCTAATATTAACGACGGATGAAGTAAGTTAAGCTGTGATAAGCTTATTTAATTAAACCGTGATTAGACTGTATACGATATTATGCGACTTCTCAACTCAGTATACGGTTGAGTCGGATCGATCGCGGCTTTTGCTTTGCTGTGATAATTCCGTGGCTAGTGTAGGGCTGTAATATCGTTTTGTGGGCCTACATTGTAACAGATTAATCGTATACTTATCTATGGCGAATGCTAATTGCTTTAGCCGTCGACAGCAGGCAGTAGCAGTAGTGATTGGAAAAAAGATACGATTTAACAGATTACTGGAGGTTATTAGTAGCTTGGCCAGGTAGGTGTGATGATGTGGCTGATGATGTAAGATGAACCCTGTGCTCTATCGGTGTAAGAGCACCCACCGTAAGAGCGTGGTTCGGTGACGAGGCATCAAAGAATTCAATCATTGACAGTGATTACCATCTCTGATGTTGTTTGATGAGACTCGGCGAGGCAAGCTATATTCGACGCCGACGCACGTCTCAACCCTGGAGAGTAATGGGGTTCGCACATACGTATGCGATGAAACTAAATAGAAGGAAATGGAATAAAACAAACTAAAACAACTTGAAACGACGGCCGTTGACCCCGGTTACTGTAGGTTATGTCACAGAGCGAAATTATGTCACAGAGCGAAACGTGGCTCTGTGCACAAACGTGCGAAGTAGTTATATTTTACTGAAGCAGTTCGCAAGCAATGCGATAAAACAAAGCTACGATATGATGCATTATTTGCACTGAAAAATTTCCAGGCAAGCTGTCGTTTAATCTAAAATATAAGCTACAGCTGTTTGAAACAGAACTGGAGTGAGAGAAATTAAAATGGAAAATACTGTCGTGTAAAACTACGAAGTTTTCGTTCGTTTCATCGCATATATGTGGACCCTATATTGGCCAACTGACGGTACCGTGGCTTGTCCGATGCGTCCTTTTATTTGTGCGTTTGTGTGTGTGTGTGTGTGTAAATTGAGGGTACCTGTCGACGGTGCATCGTCCCGACAACGAAGTCATTCTTCTGCACGTCCCGGAAGCCGTCGGAGCCGAAGCCGACAAAAACAGTCAGTATACAGTTCTGTGTCCGTGCCATGTTGTGAACTTTTTTGCATTTGTTGAAATACTCACGATCATTAATTAGCTTATGTCAATCAGCTGCCAATTTCGAGATTGAAACAACAATTTCGGTCTTGATTCCGTCTCATGTAAGAAGCGATGTAGCAAGTACTGGACTTCACTTTTACTTTTTTACCTCCACTACAATCATCACCATCATCATTACAACAGCAAAAGCATTTAGTCTTGCAATGCAACACCACAGTGCGGTAGAACAAAATATAACAAAAGTTTAAGGTGCACCCGTAAAAAAACTAAAAATATCTTCAATAGATTTAGATAAATTGATCGCAGTAACAAATTCAGGCCAAATAATAAATCTGTATCGCAGATTTTTCATGACGACTTGGTAAGTACAGTTAATATTCGGTATATTGGCATTCATGGTGAGTAAAATAATTGACAGTATATTTACTACGCGTTATGAATAGCACGTCATAGGGAAATTTGCGGAAAATTTGTTTGCGTGGAAGTAACACCAAAATCCGGCACGAGTCCGTTTTTAGCAGGAAAATGCGCCTGACATTCAGGAGACGCCGACGGGACGTTTGCGTCGCGTTTCTGCAGTGCAATTTTCTGCTGATAACGACTAATTCATTTCCACACATTCAGCGGAAGCCGAATCTGGTACGAGACGTGGAAAGTAACCGCGGACAGTGCTGAGAGTGAACGACGTGTGATCAGAATACGTTACGAACACTACTGCACTGTGACTCGGAAAAATAGCACGAAGGCGAAATACGAAGCAGACGGAATGTTTAGAAATGCCTGCAAGCGTCGCGACAGCGTTAAGATAGTCCTGACAGCCATTGAGTAAATAATCACGAGTGTGGACCACAAACCGGCCTAATTTCATTGAACTACATACTTGTATTAAATGTCCCGTTCTGCGACGGAGGCAAAAACATTTAAAATAAGACGAAAACTTGAGGCTTTCCAGACATCATGCCTGCGAAAAATGCTTGGAATACGCTGGTACGATTTCGTGATTAATGCATCGGCGACAAATCAGACTCAGCAGCGAAGAATCTGCAGAATCCGGGACAGACTGTTTTGATATTCGGACCTGCATGTTGTCTGCAAAAATCGGATATCATCTAGCGGTTAACATCCGTGAAGGTGACCTACCTGATAAAGTGATGATAGGCCGGGCTGGAAGCGTCCGCGAGGTCGTCCTCGACATACGTGGATCCAACGTGCAGCTGGAGGTCGACGTCGGGCTCAGAGCAGATGCTGGCTGAAACATGTTCAGTGATCGTAATGTCTGGAGGGTGCAACGACCAGTCGCCGGTCAAGCGGTCCAGTGAGTGACATAACATAGGCGCATGTGTGTAGTCCTACAGTACGACTGCCGATCGGCTTCCGGTTGATCGCAAGATCAACGTCACAATCGCACCACGACGTCAGCCATTTACGCTTCACGAATAAACACAATCTGCAGAGCAAGTCAGCGCCGACGAACCGTAAAATAGATTACAGTTGACGGGTCGAAGGCTTGGTCGCTATGCTGTGCCAGTCTCAGTCAGTGGTGCAACCAGAGAAATATACTCCTGGAAAGCAAATAGTTATATAGCAGGCAGTGTTCATGACTGTATTTCCGCGAGTGTAAACAGCTGCACCCTGCCTATAGAAGCTAGAAACTGTCTAGTGAAAAGTTTACTGTGTTCATAGCGCAAATAACGAAGAAAATATGATAAATATCCCCTGTTTGTAGATTAGAGAGAGTACGTCGGCTCCCCCGGCTTGTGCCTGGATAAAAGCGATTTTGATGTGTATATTTAAATAAAACGAATCCTTTTGGGAATGGTTTACGGACATGTAGTTGACAGAGGCACAGTGACTCCGCATTTTTTAAAATAAAACACGTATCTAGTTTACCATTTGGGATAGCGGTTTTCAGTAGTTTGATGCAATGTGGTGGATTATATTAGAAATCCCGGCGGAGGTTTGTGCTGTTTGAGTCATTCTACTTTTTGTATAAGAAACAGTTTGTTTTAAAACAATACGATTGATCATAGTTGAAATGTGATAACGTATATAATTTGTTGCAGAAGGTACTAGCTCTAACGACGATGCAAGCGCCAAAGATCCGATGAAGACGAAAGAACTAGAAGACAAATTTAACGGGAAAATCCTTGAAAATGGGGTGAGTTGTGTACAGCGCACGCGTTTTCATTGTGCGAATGTGTTTTTCAACTCCAAACTATGATTTATGATAGCTTCGTACACGTTGAAAAAAGTTTTATTATTATCTGCTAGGGAATGGTTACATAATTTGTGAAATTTTAGTGAAAGCGCTACGTCCTCGCCCCTTCCCGCTTACAAGTCTACAGGTCGGACGTCGCCGTAGCGGTTCCACTGAAATTTTACAATTATGTAACCATTTTTTCACAATTATCATAATCACAATCATTTATAAGTGCGCCGTTTACAATAAGGACAGTGGTGCGTTACAACGTTTGTGTTTGTTTGGATACAATACAGAAGAACAGTGCATTTTGTAGCCTTAGGTCATTCTGTAACAATAGTTTTGAAGTTAATTTCATAATTTTGACTATTGCAGAACTTACGCATAAGTATAACGAGTTAATGGCTAATGGCCAATCCACATCTACAGCGCAACTGAACTCAACTTAACTCAACACAACATTAAATTTTTGAGATGAGTTGAGTTGCGTCGGCGTCGTGGGTGTGAATTGGGCCAATTGGTCATAACTACTTTTTCTTTATTTGCCTTGTCGTGTGCTCGTCGTGCGTTCGTATAGCCAACTCTTCGTGCGCTCGCAGAGCCAGCTTCGTCGTGTAAACGGGGTATCACTAAAGTTTTTTAAAGACATTGCTAATGCTACAACAACACATGCGTGACGAGCTGAAGTTATACCTGCGTCTCAGCATATCTTCCGGCTAGCATCGAAGAACCGGCGTCTGTGCTATCATAGAAGGGTGCTGCAGTCACGAAACACGGCAACCACGTTGGCACGTTCCATCGGTATTGGTGCTGCCTGCGTCCAGAACGTTTTATTAGGCCTACATGAATGCAAGTAATGACGCAATAGATCGGCAGAATTGCGGCGTCACGGGCGTATTGCACAATTGCACATCCCTGTAGACGTGATCAGACTATACACAACACAACAGGTTTTCTCTGGCCAGACTCATAATATCTTGACTCAACTACCTATTTCAGTCGCCGCCCTAGTTCTCGGACATATTGCCAGACTCCCAGTTACTTTCTGCCAAAGCTGCATTTAAAGTGATTCTTTCCGCTCTTGAAGATTTTTAAATCTAACCTTCAACAACTTGGCATCATATTGTCTTAACCTTTCTGTATCCACTTTTTCCGTAACCGAACACTCGCCCACGTTGAAAATTGCGATGATGACACAGACAATATATGTATTTGTACAGGGTGTTTCATCAAAAATGGCATTTTTTCATAATTCACTCAAATTACGATCATTTTACACGAAATTTTTACCAGATGTAGCTGAAGAAAAACTAATTCAATTTTTTTGACAAAATATGACTGTTAGTTAAATATTCTTCACTAGTCGCGATGTAATGCTGACGTCACAATGTGCTGTGAGTATAAACTTGCTTGTCGCAACCGGTGCTGACAGTTGTTGAATAGCTGACCCTCTTCGATGGTGAACTTCATCTTGTTCACTGATGACAAATTGTTGAAGTTTTACCATTGCAGCCACAGAACCTCCCCCCCCCAAAAAAACGATCACTTTCAGCCACTTGTGGGGATAGCTTGACTTTTACATCTTTCAGCAAGACAGTGCACCAGTACACACCGCTTGCGAAATGGTTGAGTTTTTGGATCGCGGGACACCTGATTTCATGCCCCCATGTTGCTTAGTGCTGATACGATAAACATTTTTTTTTAGTGAACCAGATAAAGGTCACCGTCGAAGCAGGGTAGCATTTGAGACGAGTAAGCTTGTATTCATGTCACATTATGACAGCCACATTTTGTTGCAATTTTTTGAATTAGTATTTTTTCAGCTAGGCCCTACAGCTGGTGAAAGTTTGATGTAAATTGATCACCATTCGACCGAGTTATACAAGAAAAAAGGGGTGCGTTTTATAAAACACCGTGCATTTCCGAAATAGGAAGAGCCTATTAGTGATAGCCATATAGTAATTTTATTGCGTTACAAAACTTCGTAACAAGCATAACCCTTGCTCAAGAACAAGTACTTTTCACGGGTATCACGCAGACAAAAACACAGAAAAAAACTCATGGGAACTTGACCTTTGACCTTAAAGTTTGACCTTAATATTTAGTAGGCCGCTAGAGGTTTTTAAGGTACGTCTTCATGCAAAATTTTATCAAGCTAATTAAGCGTAGCGGTTCATAAATTACACATGCTGAGAGAAAAAAAAACTTAGCGACAATGCTGAAAACAATACTGCCGTCGCTTCCGCGGGCAGTAAAAATGCGGCATTCATTGAAGACACGCTGTCCAATTTTACCTGTGTGATCGATCGGCTGATCGTGCGTGCTAATAATGTTGTAGATATCGGGGCGCGTGATGTCGGAAGGAGGCAGTAAACCGGGCGAGGTGATCTGCAAGGTGGCCGAGGAAGAGGACGTGGCGATGATCGTGGTGGGGACTCGTGGACTGGGCAAGGTGCGGCGTGCCATCATGGGCAGTGTCAGCGACTACGTCGTCCACCACGCTCCCTGTCCGGTCATCGTCTGCAGGCAGTAGCACTTACCAGCCCTGCACCGACCGACCGACCGACCGACCTACAGCGATGTAAACATTGTTACACAGTGCAGCATAACGTCATCCCAAACTGCGATATTTTCTCACTTTCTGCACGCCACCCGTCGAATTTTTTGGGCATTTTACCATGTATGCGCGACTCTGATCTCCGTTTCCTCAGCCCTCACCCAGACACCAGTTTACACTGCAAGACCACAGAGACGTGGCTAGTGCATCGCGCGGTGTGCATGTTTTATCATATGATACGGAAAAAACGTGTTTATTTGAGATCACTTTTTATTTCAGTCTGCTGTAGTTTATAAATTTATTCAGACTGAATGCCTAACGCAATGTCGTCAATATAATGTCATTCGTTAATGACAATATCGAGGATGTGGTTACTTATGCTGCACTGTTAGGCCTATATATTTAACTCGTATATACAATTCTGCTGGACATGATAAAATCTGCTGGACTCAAATCTAATGACGTTTGCGCGATGAAACAATATCGTTTTCGTCTGCAGAAAGTGGAAACGAGTAGTGAAACGAAAAAGCTTACTGACTACATTGAAGCGAAATGTTTTGCGAAGTTTTTTTTTGTTATTTCTGTTGCTAGACGGCATGCCATAATTACTGGGTGCCGAATCACGTTTTTTACGTGGAATTAGCTCACCGAGTCCGATTTTGGCTTATCATATGTCGGGCTCTATGCATTTCCGCATGAAATAAAGTAGACCTGTTTTTACTCCTCGACGACCGACCGAACTCTGTTCCTGAAAGAGCCTTCCTGGAAGAACTTCAAACGGCCATATCTCCATAACGTTGCTAGATAGACGCATGCGTTTAGGTATAACAAGACAAATGGCAACTAGCGTCATCGACCATTATTGAAATTTTTTTCCTCTCAATTCCTAAAATCGGGCAATATTTTACAAACTCCGGGGAGACAATTTCCAATAACAATCTCTACGCCGGTCACTATTAGTATAATATTAAACGGGTCTCAATTAGACGCCGGGTATCTAATACATGCCGAAAGGAACGAAAAAGCTTTTAAAAGAATGCAAAAGAAAATGATGCGCGCGAGGAGTATATTAGATTGGTCACAATCTAGTAATATTTCTTGTTTATTTTTACTTATAATTCGTTTTGTCTGTATTTTGTTAGTTCACAAATATTTTAAAACTAGCAAAAGCTAAACAGTGAAAAAATGTCATTAACTTTCATTTTTACAGTCAATAAAGTTTTGGCAAACTGTAGCTTTACCGTTAGTTGTTTGCGATATCCATTTTAGTCGGTTGCATTGAGACGTTCCAAGTTGCTTGCTGTATCATAAGGCGCACTCGGTATTGAGTCAGTCTCGCATGCGATAGACTACTCAATGTAAAGAGTATAGGCTTAGGCTGTACATGCTGCGTCGTTCGTTACTATTGCTTGTGCCATTTTAGTTCTTGGCTGCGTGTTTTGTGTAGGTGTTTCGTTGGCTTTAGCGCCAGAACTAACTAAGCTTAGGCTCTGAACGACGCTTGTCATATAACTGTCCACTTTGCAAAATGTCGTACGTGCGCTTTCGGCTGCTCAACTGCGTAATTATTTTATATTAGCCCTGTTACTTTTTAGCGTGGTAGTACTGCGTATAGTTGTTAACATTCCAGGCCCAGAATTTGCGCAGTTTTCTCCGGTTGTAGCCTTATTTTTCGAAATTTATGCAAGTAATATTGTGAATAAAAATAATGTAACATTTAGTGAGCCCCTGTTAATGTTTGTGTTAAAACGTCCAAACGTCATTGTACCGCTTTCTTTTCTATTTACATATTAGGATATATTTGGGATAGTCTGCATATGGATGTTTATTTTAAGTACGTTGACGTTATAATAAAAATGTATGAGACGTTAAACAAGACAGCTGATGGCCAAATTTTGCTTATTTTTCTTGCAAAGCATTAAGTTTAATATTTAAAAAATAAACTTTTAAAATTGCTTTAAATTTTAAAAAAGGAGACAGTTGTTTTTTCGGGACTCCGTCTATCCATTAACGGCATATACGATGCAAACAAAAACCAGACGGTAAGAATAGGGTCTATTTGTTAAAAAAATCGTTTTTTAACACGTACGTCGTTCGTAGTTTAAAACTTTACATACATGCAATGTGTAGGTCTACATAATGCTTTTGTTAATGTTGAGAGCGTTTTTGTGTTGTTATTCTCGTCCATTGCTTCCGTGTATTATATTCGTTACTTCGTGTGATGACTGTGTGTCTGTACACACGTCTGAGATCGTCAGTAGTCGCTGTTGTATACCGAGCGCCACTGCCTTGCAAAACCTTCATCGTACGCCCGGGGTTGCCAGGTTGCGCAAAAGGCGCCAATTGAGCTGCAGTTGTCGCCTTAAAATTTGGTTTCGGCACTATGCTAACTATTTTGGGCTACTTTTTGAATCAC
>Ga0209454_1003599_pt1 | contig 11180 bp, 7 predicted proteins | sample WorMetHERISLAND1_2_FD_187400 | JGI IMG/M metagenome (GOLD analysis project Ga0209454, IMG submission 187400) | Marine gutless worms symbiont microbial communities from Max Planck institute for Marine Microbiology, Germany - Olavius geniculatus... | ecosystem: Host-associated > Annelida >...
GGCAATATCGCCTTTTGTAATTTTTGCTGTTTTCGATGTGCAAGTCCTTAAATGTTGCCGTTAACAAGTGTATAAACTAATGTTTTGTACATTTATCATAATAATGCTACTCACAAAATGTTATTTTTAGCCGACCGTACATAAGTAACAGGCGAGTTATGGACACGGTTGTCGTCCGTCCGTCTATCTGTCCGTCTGTCAGTAACGTATGTATTGTGGTAAAACTTTAAAGCGTAAAGGAAAACTTTTTACCCAAATAATTAGCCGTGAGCGTTAAACTCGGACGTGCAAAATTTGAGCTACCTAGTGCAAGGGGAACATTTTCAAATTGCGAGTTGAACAATGGGGGTAAGAAATTCAATGAAAAACTGACAAATCTTGAAAACGGTGAGAAATGGGATAGAGATAAGGCTAAAGTTACTATCATTCACTAATAGGAAGTGGCATACGCCGTTTTAGATGATATAAAATCATCGTCCTTGGATGACTTTGTATGTCACTGACAACCAGTACGGTCGGCTATCCTAGCGACAGCTTGGCTTTTTGTTGAGCTTAGTTTTGTTTGCTACTGTTCTACAGTTAGCCGGTTGTTTTTATAACGGCTGCTGCTGAGAACAGTGAACAATCACTACCGGTTTGTCTTGTCGTCGTTTCAGTCATTCATTATGCATTCCTCGCAGCTCAGTGTTATACGTCCCGTCTATCACCGGCTGCAAGCAAAGTGCTCGTAAATTTATAATGCGTGCCATCTTCCGACGTGCAACGTGTTAGCAGGTGTTGACTGCAAGGTGACTGATTGAGAGTGGCATAAGAAACAAGAACTAAGCAGCCACGGTTGAAACACCCGCGCCATGCGCACTACTACATGCTGTGCCCAGGAGCGTCATTTAAAGGAGGAAGGGGCTAAGGGATCTATAGACCATAAGGATTTATGATTTCAACTTTTTGGTCCCCGATTGTAAACTGCACGATATTTGGTCAGCTGATTCTCGGGAAAATCAGTCAAATTGTTGCTTATTAGTTTGCTTATTAGTTTAGCACGGGAAGAGAAGATTTGTGGGTCACTGTACTATTGGTTACACTATTTACTGCAAAACTAGTCTGGTCAAAAGAACCCGCGAAGTAGGCCTAGTAGGCCTATACGCCTACATTGCGGGATCTTTTGACACCAGGCCGTGGTTAATATAGAACTGTACATTCTGTATCAAGCGGCATCTCTGTGGGCCGCATGTAGGTTTGGTGGAAATTTGCAATGCGAATTTTCACTAAAGGTTCCGACCAAATGCTCCCTTTCTGCAGCAGAACCGGGGTTTTAATACCGATACAATGTTATCTTTGAGTGTCTCACAAGTGTGACAGACAGACAGAGAGACAAACGTAAAAGTCTGGACCACCTTGCATTTACATTGTGTCGCAATAGCCAGCATCGTTAATGTATCAATGATGTCATGCAGCTGCGGTGAGAAAGTGCCGAATGCTTCATTTTATCCGCAACCACGGTTTGTTTTCAACATTGTATTCCATTCTGTAATTTCTGCAACTAGATTTATGCAACGGTTGTGTTTTGCATGCGCTGACAGGTTCCGTCTGAAATAGTACAACTTATTTTGGTTCTTCGTTTTTTTTGTCCCGGTTCGGTTGTTACATCACCCAGTTGCACAGTACAAAATCCAATATATATAAACTATCTGATCCTATGGACCTACTCCACTGAAGGCGCGTAACTGAACTGAACTGAACTGGCCAATGGGCGAGTTCGGTCCAGTGCAGTTACGTCGCTCTGTACGCGCCTTAACCATGTGCATTTCTTCATACCTGGTAAGATGGTTGCAGACGGCAACCAGTGCGTTGCAACACAGTCCAGACACAGCTGCTGCAGCATACAAGCGTGCTGCGAAGTAGCTCCACCACATCTGTCGCAGACTGCAGCGCTATTGCGAGCTGCTGCTGCTGCTGCTGCGGTCGATGCTGTATTGAAGCACTTGAAGGTCTGCGGCACACACGCACCACTTGCGCTGGTGATGCGCGGCTTCTGCTATTTTTTAACTTTTATTGTGCGGCGGTTCTAATATCCTGCACTGCTAGTGGTAACTGCCCGCCTTTACATGCGTTCGTCTGTCTGTCTGTTCTTTACAATTTTTAAATAAAACATTAATGAAAAGCGCTGTGAAACCGGAATTGGCGTGCGTGTTCTTCAAGGCAAGAGTGACCAGCATACCAATTTCCAGCTCAGAAAGTCAAAGGTCAGGCGCTTCGCCGCACAGTTTTTACAAGACCTCAGTCATAGCTTTTTTTATGACCCGCGGTGTATTTGTCAAAATCAAGATTCACAGATCTGAAAATTGCGGCCTATTAAACGAATAATAAAACGCACTGAGCCGGTATCTTGAGCGAAGTGAAATAATTAATCGATCATATTGATCAATACGACTCGATCCGTCCGCGTGCAGGTGTCTAAGTTGTTCATATTATGCTGCATCATTGTTCTGATATTTTTATGACTGGGAAAAGCTTGCATCTCTGCCTGCTGTAGACGAGCAGTGGATATCAATGGTAAGAAATATGATGATGAATTCACGCGATACCAAGCCACCCATCGCTGAATTGCTCTCTCGCCGTCGTCCGCCATTTTTGCCACCGGCTAACACATAAACGCAATCAAGTTGTGTTATTTTCGCAGCTTGCAACGATTTTTATTTTAACGTATCTTTGAGTAGGTCGGACAGATTCGGCAACCTGTAGCTCATCATATTTTAAAATATTCGCGTTTGACTTTAGTCATAGAAAATAAGGCAATTTATTGGCACTTAAGGAGAATAAAACCGGACAGTCACTTAACTAGCGGTAGTGTGGGCCTAATCAAAAAGTTTAGACCCCGGTCTTCGTCAGGTCAACAACTTATTCACAGAGAGTGAAAACCAGCTTGTGTTCAAAAACTCGTTGATAAATTCAACAGTGACGCTGACGTGTCAACGACGTCAATAGGAAACACCTGCGAAGAGCTGTTTGCACTAATATCTGAAAACGACGCTTTTTTCAAAATTCTAATTCTTCACATCTTCTCCGTAATTTCGAGCAATGTTTTGTGTAGGCCTATTCCTTTCCCATCATCCTATGCGCCCTGATTCTTTCTGAGACTTTGGCGCTTTATAGATCATTTACTTACTTACTTACTTACTTACTCAGCTGCAAAATACTGACACTAAATTACATTAACTATAGTTCTAGTTAAACGCAGATATTGGCGATGTTTCAAAGAGAGCACGTTTTATTGCGACACAGTGAAGGCCTACAGACAGTATCCAATAATCCGACGGTAGCCTATTGTGCATCGGTGACCCCGTACGACTTTTCCTTCCCTCAAAATACTAATATGTTCGAACTCGAAGCGATACCTCGTAGGCCTAATGCAGGATTACCTTCGCGCTTCATCGCAAATCATTCTTGTTCGAGTTTTGATTCTTGTACACGAAAAATAAGTACGGTAAAAAAAATTTTACCGGCATTGCGCGCCATAGAAATGACTTACTTTGTAATTATTATTTGCGTTCTCCTCTTCACGCAAATAACACTGCAAAATTTACTATTCGTAAAGCGGCAACTGGGCGCTGTAACATAGCAGTTAATTTGCGATTCAGCGAAAAAGATGTATTTTATGCCGTGCGACGGCAGAGCACGGTGGTGGAATATTACGTCATAGATGACGTCATAGATAATGACGATACTGATGCTGCGTATAGCTTCATGATCCGTTGCCACGGCATGCATTGCACGCACATCAGCTAGGCCTAGTATAAGCCTATGCAGCTTAGTGAGTAGTGTCTGCACTCTGCAGTATTGCGAGACATTTTATTTCATCGTCCATCTTCTCGTTAATTGCGTCCTCGCGGCTGTTTGACTCTTAACAGAAAAGTAGGCATATGTCCGAAGAGTAGTACAACCCCACAAAAAAAACTATAAAACGAATCCTCTTTACTCGTGGTTTTAAAACAAACTAGAAATACGTTTAAAAATGTGTGCTTCCTGTTACTTACAGCCGTCAGAAAAATAGAAACGGGGATAAAAATGTTTATTATTTATTTATTTTTAATTTTTATATCTGGCATGCCATGTAATATTATACAGAAAAAAATAAAACAAGCAGATACACTAAATAGTAGCCACGAGAACTTAAGCAAAGTTAATGCAGCACTACAGACTAGATGCAAACAGTATTTTTCAGTAAAACTTTGAAAGCAAATAAAACTGCACTAATATTTTTTAAGATCCAATACAATTTTAAGGACGCATGTTTTTTCTAACTACGGACGGAAACCGGAAGCATGGAAACGTCTTAGGCGTTATGTTCTCTATAGGCTATCTGTCGTTTTACCAGACGACGTGAACATCAATAGTCGCGCGCCGTTTGTTTATAGCCAGACCCACGCATGCACCGTGTGTGTGTGTGTGCTGCCACTGACCATTTCCGGTCATCGTAAATTCCACGACTTCCCGTTCCGGTCATAACGACAGCAACAGCAGCAGCTGCAGCAGCTGTTGCATACACGACGTGCTGACGAGATAAGCAGCTGGACGGCGACCTGTGCTAGTGCATGGACGGAGCCTACAAAACAGATTGGCGGACTACGACCAGCAAGTGTATACCAAATATCAGCGTCAATCCTTCGGGGACACGGGGAAATGTCCGAGACAAAATTCTGGGCAGGTGCACCAATGACTACACTGTGTTTGTAGAAAATAATAATCATCATAAAAACATTATTTTTAGCGGAGTTTTTAATTGTTGGATCACAAAACATCTTCGTTACCAATATGGCGTTACATAAGTAAACCCTCTGTTACTGTACATTTGCATAACTTCAACAAACAACATCTGATTTTAGTTGAATCTGCCATAGCAAACAATTCGAGTAGGCCTAGTTACAGTGGCGTTTGTGAGGTGATCCCAAAACACTTCAGTTTCAAATTTTTGTGGATTACGTCAGACACAAATGACCTGAAAGTGAAGTGTTTCGGGGTGACCTCACAAATGTTGCTATAAGCCTGTAAACTAATTAATGTCTGCTTTGGCAGATTTACTTGAAATTTTGGACTTTGATAGGAATTAAATAATGCATTGTTGATACGGAATGTTGTCAGAATCGAATGTTTTTTGCTGGAGTTACAATAATGTATATTAACCGCAGGGTTTGCTTACGTAATGCCATATTGGTAACGGTGATATTTTGTTATCGATATTCAACAGTACGTAACTCCGCTCAGAAATAATATTTTAAAATAAAAGTTGGCGCTATTTTAAGTAATTTATTGTGGATTAATCGTCCGAAATTCTATTTGAATTCGTTTAGATTTGACATTTTTTATTGTACGATGTCTAGGGGGTTACTTTTATCAGGACACAATGTAAAAACAGAGTAAAAATACAACTGATACGAAATCAGTGCTTTTGGATGAACCAAAATAGTCGTAGCCTATTATGGCCAAAATGCATTATAATCGATTGCGGCTGACCCCAGACCCGCTGGGAAAGCTGCCGATGTTCTCCCGATCTTAAGTCGACTGGGAAGATACAGACCTCTTTCTCACAAACTACTTGGCCGTCACCACTTTTCGTTCCCATCAATTAAAGGTTAAAAGTCCGAATATAGCTCTTAATGAGCGAACCCATCTCAGAGCTACGGAGCGTCACTTGTCATATGGGATCACACAGTGTTACCTGCCACCCGACGGAGGTGAACGCGCCCCGCCTTAACCCCAGCCAGATAGGCCGGTACTCGACTTACCTACCCCGGAGGGATGGAAGGCTGAGTTGACCTAAGCGGTTGGTTACATCCCTAGATGGTTTACCTGCCCACAGGCAGTCACCCATCGCAGTATTAACCGGACCCGGCGTACAGTAACTTCGCTGATTGGATCAGACGCGTTACCACTACACCACGCTTACCACCCGCTAGATACATACGACGTAAATCGACCCCGCTGATCACAAATCTATTTAAGCGCGCGATTAACATTATAGTGCAAAATAGGGTATTGCTAGTGTAAGGTGTCTGTCCGTCTGTCACTCTGTCCGTCTGTTTGTCGATAACGTCGATGTGTGGTGACCATGGGTTGGATCAAGCAGCAACACCAACATTTAGCTACGAACACGTAGCCTAAAAATTTGATTTAATCCATTCATCATACATTTATTTTATTTCAATCAGACACGTATTATGGCCTAGGCCTACATAAATTAACAGAGACAGACACACACACGAACAGGTACAAAACCAGACACTCAGAAAATTAACAAGTTTACAAACACAAGCTGATGCAAGATTACGTTCAAAACAGCGAAGTTTTTAAGACGATCTGCTGTATAAACTATGACATAATGTTTCAGACGGCGCCAACGCGTTGAGCGACTATATCGTAAATATTTGATGAAGATCTGCGTCGACGTCTTCGTGCCTAATGAAATCTGTTGTTCGTTTATTACATTAGCCACCATAGCCAGCGTCGTTGCGCCCCAAGGTCAAATACGTGCAAATTATAACAATTATTAATATGCCTAGTAATTTATAATTTATAATAGCTGACGTAAGTCTATCAAGCATGGTCAGTTGGTAATGCACGTGCTATTCAGCGTATCTCTTGATAACTTTCTAGTAAGTTTTTTTATAGTAAACTTACTTAGCTTAGTATAGCACTGCTATTGTGTACAAACAATTGCGTGCAAATTATAGCACACTGCAATATTCATAATCGCCGCTATGACTGATAACAGATGATAGCCCCATAATGCCTCGCAGACTATCAGTATGCTGACCACGAGTGCATGGATTATGCCATCTCGCTCACGGGATTGCGGCTCAAATGAAAACGGCAGTGATACACGCGAGGGGCGGATTGATTGCCAGTGCATTGCCTAGCCCTTAACAGGAGTTTACTGCAAGTGCAACTTGGTAAAGTGCGGCGGCAGATTTAGCCGGCTTTTAGGCACACTACAAATGTTTGTTTATTTACTTACTTACTTAATTTAATCGCCGCTGATCAATATGCAGTTTTCAGGCATTGCTCAAAGTCGCGCGAGCTCAAGCAGACATTGTGTGCGCGCGTCTGTCTGTCTGTGTGTGACTACTACTACTGCTGCTACTGCTAACATACTAACTCTTCCTCCTCCTTCTCTTCATGCTACTACTGTCTGCAGTCGCTGTTATGTCTGCTCTGTCAGTTCAGTCGTCGAGCGAAATCAAGCGCATGACAGTCATCCGACCGAGCAAAAAAGAAGTCTATAGCCTATATAAGAGACTCATAGTATAGAATGCTAGAAGGACTCCATGGACCCTTTTTCACTAGGTCGGTAGACTGACGCTGAAGAGACGGAGACGCGAGGGGGGAGGAGGCTGAGTGATGGATACAATGTTGGATCCGCTGTGCCACTAATATGATAAGAAGAGCCTCATCAGCTGCTCCTGCGGAGAAACCTTGGCGCGACTCTGCACTGTATTATTCAGATAAAAAACCTGCAATAATAGTTGATCGACTCCTACTTTCAAGTACTTTGTAATCCTATACTAAAATGTTCTTATTTCTGATCGACCGTACTTACGGTCGTTCCGGTGACAGCTCTTTAATACGTCTGTGAGATCATAACATTCATTTTTCACTTCTGGCAATATAACAGAGTCAGGTAAATGGCAATGTCTCACATAATAAATAAACAACAGAGTCAGATGCACATTTAATTTGTCACCAGCAAAAATGAAAGACTTCATGTATGCCATTTAGCGCTGCACTAATAGTTTGGGTTTAAAAAGATAATTACAATTTTGGCAAAAATTCATATTGCATTGCTTATATAAATGTAGCGTACCAAATTCGACTTCCACGTTCCTCTCCTTTCTGTTGAAACCTAAATCCGCACTGACCACAGCACGCAGCAGAAATAGTCGCTGCTGTCAGTTACAGAACCTAGGCTATTGCGATTGTAGGAGCGAGAAGCATAAGGTGCATACAGAGCGACCTAACTGAACTGAACTGAACCGACGTAGTTCAGCTTTTAACGAAATGACCAATGGGCGAGCAGTAATGCTTTACAGTAGGCATCGTCTAATGGCGTCGTTAACTACGTGATTACGAGCACGTTGCCTACGCGTGAACCAATGACCAATGGGCTCGCCCTGCTTGCCCAGTTTGTCGCAAACTAAACCATATCAGTTAAGTTCAGTTCAGTTACGTCGCTCTGTACGCGCCTTAAGAGCTGTAGATGCATTGTGTCACTCAAGCTATCAGCCAGCCGGCGCTGTGACAGTCACGCGATGCAGACTGCTGTCAAGTCGTCGAGACGGTCACCCTGTCCCATTGCTGTCAGACTCAGTGATCGATCACCTTCCCTCCTTAGTTCATTTCCCTGCAGTCTTAGCTGACAGGAGAACACATCACGCCAGCATATAGGCGGTAAGAGACGTACTGGCAGACAACTCTGATCCCTAGCCTGAGACGCAGCGGTGACCGGCGACGCACGTTCTGCACAGCTTATTTTTAAGCCAAACGTCAAGGTCGAGCCTTAAATACGATGTGCCCTTTGTTTTTCGTCTGTCTTCTGTCTGTAACGCATGTATACATGTAGCGGGTAACCGGTACGTCGTAGAGGGTCAGCGATGAACCGTTGGATAGGGCGATAACGAGTTCCTATAGGCTGTCAATAGTAGCCATGTGTAATTGTTTGGCATGTGCACCTGTTTGGCCGCAATTTTAAATGCACGGCAACTTGTAATGCAAACTACGACTCAGCGAGACCTTCTGTATTGTAGCGTCACCACAGCGTATACGGGACTGAAGTCGCTCCGAGAAATCGCTTCCTTCTCGCGACCAAATGTCGGAAGCTGAACTTCAGACATAGGCGGACCGGTCGGCCCACCCTAGCGACGGCTGGGCTTTTTGTTCTTCGTATGCATCAGTCCCGAACATTGGCTCAGTGTATGGCGGATCACGTTGGTTTGGATCACCGAAGTTAATGGACGCCAGACTTGATCATTGGGCTACTTCAATGGGTAAACATCGATGGACAAACCACTCAGGTCAATACATTTTCCCGTAGGTAGACTAAATGACTTAGTACCAGCGATAGCCAGGGCGTAAACACAGCCGCACCGGGCGATGCACTAGACCCGTATCCGTGGTCTGGCTCTGGCAGTGTAAACTGGTGTCCGGCTGAGGGCTGAGGAAACGACTGGACAAAAAATAACTTTTCGTTACCGGTACGTTCTTTGTAGACGCTCCGGAAGTATCAGGGTGTTGCGGAATCTGAAAATTTTGATCATTATCAATCAATAAGGATTAAGACGTGCCAGAACACAGGTATGAACTTTCGTGATTTGTGTCGGCGACTTTCACCGAAGCTTCATGGTTTCATGATTTGTCACGGTTTGTGTCCACGACTTTCTCCGAGGGGAAGTTTGGGTAAAAGTCGACGTAATGGAATTTAGGCTTTATCAAACATTTTAATTGATTGAGTGATTGATATTGATCTAAACTAAACTAACTGGATTATTTCTATTACTTTAGTTAATCTGCGGTGTTTATTTGTGTATTGCCACAACGCTCTGAAGAAGAATTCACAAAAATAACGGACCAGTTATTAACGACCACTTTATTTCGACACAAGAGTCAGAATAATAAAAACTAGGCTAAATGATGATGATGATGAAGACGAACAAAAAGTACAGATATTACAGAATAAAATGCTATGCTAAAAATCAACGTGACCATCTAACAATCATCAAAAATCTTATCCATAATATCATATTTACTGTGACCGTAACAAACACAGAATAAAATTCAGTCGGAACAGTTCAGGCGTAAGCTGGACCATAACACATTATGCAAAACGGTAAAGCCACTACTTCGTAAACGAAGATAAAAGTTCACACGTCTTAACATAAAAACATGGTGCAAATCTAACCTGCCTAGGCCTTTAACAAAAGCTTTAACAGACTCTCATTTGTTAAAACCAAAAATTCTCCTATAAACCGAGTTCCAGGCAGCATTCAGCTCTTGCTCCTGGCGAGCTGTATATTTAACCGCTACTGCTGCATAGGTTAAAATAGGTAGGCAATAACTTTCCTGTAACCTAAGGTGCACCACCTCATCCAGGTCTTTTGCATGTGCATAGATACTATTACATGCTGCAAAGAAAGATTGCTTGACACAGCTGCTATTAAAAGCCAAGGACCTGCCACCCATAAGTGTGATACCAAGGCATTTGACAGAGGTGACCCAGGATATCGGGACATACCCCCAGGCTCATGGGTTCACTGACGAGCTTGGACAGTTTCCCTATTGCCACACAATGTGATTTATAAGCATTGAAAGAAAGACAAATCAGCAGTAGAGACACACACATCCAGCATGGTCTGCAGACCTCTGACAGAGGGACAAATAAGTAGCAAATCATCAGCATAGAGCAGACAACCAATAAACATAGACCTTAGGTGACACTCGAAACTGAGATGTCGCAACCGCACAATAAAAACATTGATAAAAACATTAAAAATGGTAGGAGACAGAACACTTCCTTGGCGTACACCATTAAACACTGCAAAGAATTGAGAACAACGAGAACCCCATCTAACATTCACGCACAGAATGCTATACCAGTGGCGCAAAATGTCAACTTAATGGGGTGTTTACACGATCCAGCAAACGTCCAGCAAACTTCCAGCTAACGTCCAGAAACACGTGTTTTTTGAACACATTTGCTGGAAGTTTGCTGGATCGTGTAAACACCCTATAACGCACAATACAATCATTCAATACCGTATGTACAAACAAACGATACAAATCATTTAGGGGCCTAATTGCACTAAAGAATGTATACCAACATTCAGATGTAGGCGGGCCCGTCGAGAGCCACGAGACCCGGGGAAACATTCTCGGGGGCCCTTCTGGGAAAACATTTTTCTTTTTAAAACGGCGCATTTTGGTGAACTTTGTATTTTTCAGCGACGGCGCCCCCGCCCCAAACGTCGCGAACCTGTTCAGTAGGGCTGTACGAAAATCACGGTGCAAAAGTGAAAAAAAATCCCGGCATACTTTTAGAAAAGTCGCAAAATTCACGGCGAATTCACGGTGCCAATTCACGGTCATATATAGCGTTAAAAACGTCTCATTGAGTGACACACATTTTTGTTCTC
>Ga0209454_1003601_pt1 | contig 11179 bp, 9 predicted proteins | sample WorMetHERISLAND1_2_FD_187400 | JGI IMG/M metagenome (GOLD analysis project Ga0209454, IMG submission 187400) | Marine gutless worms symbiont microbial communities from Max Planck institute for Marine Microbiology, Germany - Olavius geniculatus... | ecosystem: Host-associated > Annelida >...
ATTAAGGTGTAGTATTTACCCCGGTGCGAGTAGCTGCTCAGATATTGTAAATCGCTCAACTTGCGAAATACCGTACATCGAGCCGGATTTCCTAAAGCTTCTCGCAGCTGATCAAGGGTGGCAATTTGGTGTCGGTCAAAGAACTGCTTGATGGCTTTCAAATGATATTTTGTTGTATTCATAATGAGACTATTAGCCTTTATAGTTGCAATTGTCAAGGCCAATGTTCTCATAAACGATAAAAGATTTTGAATAACTTTAAATATAAGGCCCTAAGGGCCTTATATATTAAAGAGATGATCTCAAAATGATCTTGTTAGCCCTATTTTATGTTACTTTATAAATGAGTAGTTCCTTAGGGATTCGCTCGATATGCTGCTACGCCATAGGTCGCTTTGCGGCTTCGACCCCTCAAGTCGCCGAGACAAGATGGCGCTGCAGCCTGTCCCTGGCGAATTGAATATAAAGGTGCACTTCATTACGTTTTTTCTCGCTATAGCAACAAGCAAAATATTTTTACAACCGGTGATGATAGATATTTGGTTTAACTCACTAATCAATCAGCGACCACCAGCAGAGCTGTTAGTATGAGGAAGGTCCCTCGAAGTAGCCTGAGCCATCCTCTGCTGGTGGCCGCTGATATTAATTCCCTTTTAGGCCACTGGCATGTTCAGGCAAAGATGAACGGGTCGTATTCACCCGGTATTGGCAAAACCCCACAATTTTCACCGGCTAAGCCAGTGGCTAATGAAGGGAGTCAGCCGGAGGGTAACCATCATCAAAAAGAAAATGGTGTTAGAGCAAAATTTTTTTAGGCAAGTAGAAACCTCTAATTCACAGTTCAAGCCCTGACCCCGTGTGATCCTGAAAAGACTCATGCCGTTTCGGCAAAACACCAACCTAACCTTCTTCGTTCATGGGTCCGTATCAATATGAATTGTATGTTTGCCTTAAATTGTATCAAATGCCAAAATATCTTCTGCCGTCGGCTGGTAGTTTTTCATTTGCCGGAAGCCAACCGTTAATTCGTATAGATAGATTGGTTATCCCGCTTCGGCGGAGCCTCTCACCGGCAAATGAAAAGAAAACTTTTATCTGCGTACTCAACGGCTTTGCGGTGAATAAAATTTTTCTTAAAGTCTGACATTTGCATGCTTCCCAATGATATTTTTATCATGCTCTCAACATGCCAAAATTACTAAAGATATTGTATTTCTTCAACAAACACCCTGACATTTATATCAGACTTTGGACTGATGAGTCAAAGTCAGTCATCCGGTTAGAAATAGGTGTTGACATTTTTCGAAATGCCTCCAAACGTTGATTGGTCGATATCTGCAGATGGTATCAAAATGAGGTCATGTCTGCCCGTTGCCCCAGTGGTATGAAAGTTGCTCAACGGAATATAGAAGAAAAGAGTAAATTCCGACATGAAACAAAAACAATCTGACAGCGAGATGTCGCAATTATTGCGTTACATCCTTAATCAAAAACCGGAATCTAAAAAAGTAGTAGTTTGAGATGATTGATATGCAATGCCGAGCAAAATAAAAAACATTTTCGTAGCTGTATTCAATTTCGATGGGAAGATTTCCGGAGTCGACCAGGAGGAGCTATATGAATGATCACCTCGTTTCTAGATAGTGACAGACAAATTGTATAACTTTGAAGCCTTTATTTGTTTTTACACCTACTTATATCCGGTATTCAAAATTGTCACATATAATTTACCTGTCCTTTTATTTCTCTTTTTTTCTCCTTTAATTTCTCCAGAAGGTGGAACTGGTCGTGTCCTGGTCAGCGTAAAGATTATCTCAGAAAGTTTGATGCCACATGGCTTGACAACCAGTAAATACCAACCGGCAGACCGATACGAGTGTTATGGGTCGACGGAAACATCCTGATTATCGAAAGATTCTAAACATCTAATGGAGGTGAATTATGCAAGGAATCGGATTCTGGGCTTTTAAAGCCGTTTATTATTTCTCTACTGCGCTGGCTGTTGGCAAACGCCGGGCGTCAATCGACACCGCAAGCGAACGCGCATCCCAACACATGGAGGCGAGACCAGCAATCCAGCAACAGAGGTGCCAGAGGTTGCCGCACGCGCTCGCGCTGGCGGGTTTGGTCATCGGAATGATGCTGGCGAGCGCCGGCGTCGATGCGCGTACCCAGCAACAGGGATGGCGCGAGGTCTTTGCGGGATTAGAGCACTCTTGTGGGCTGGAGATCGATCGCAGCGTCACCTGCTGGGGGAGGAATTACCAGGGCCAAGCACCACGCCACGTGGCAGGTAAGTACATACAGGTAGCCGGCGGATTGTTTCACACGTGCGCCATCCGAGAGAGCGACGGGACGGTCGAGTGCTGGGGGGGCAACAGGTACGGACAGACCGACCCGGTGCCGGCCGGCAAGTTTACCCAGATTGCCGCCACACAGTGGACGACGTGCGGCGTGCAGGCTGGCGGCGAGCTGGCCTGCTGGGGGCGGATGGCGCCGCCGTCCGAGGAGACGCGTTCCGACAGGGATGCGCTTCCCTTGCCGCCCGACGGAGAGTTCACCCAGGTAAGCGTCAGTAAAACCCTTAGCTCCCCGTACGCATGTGCGATCAAAAAGGGCGGACAGCTCGCCTGTTGGGGCCGTATCGGCGGGAAACACGGGCCCATGCCCCCGGCCAATACGGAAGGCACGTATAAAGACATCGCGGTCGGTTCGGGTTTCACTTGTGCGCTGAAGACCGATGGCACGCCGGTCTGCTGGGCGTCCCAGCGGATGCTCGACAGGATGCCCACTGGCAAGTTCGAAGAGATCGGCGCAGGCTACCACGCCGCCTGTGCCATCAAGGCTGAGGACGGCGAGCTGTCCTGCTGGCATTGGTATCACTTAGACTCCACCGAGGAGCCTAACGCGTGGACACCGCCGGCCGGAGCGTTTGAGCAGGTCAGCCTGGGGAGCCTCCATGCGTGCGGCGTTCAGGCTGACAGCACCCTTCAGTGTTGGGGATGGAACGCTCACGGGCAGGCCTCCCCCGGAAATCCTATCGGCGTGGTGCAGACGGACGGAACGCGTTCGGTGTACCACTCCAGCGACGGCGAGATCAGCCTCTACGCCAATGAGAAGTGGTGCTATGACCTGCGTTCGGAAATCCGCGACGTTCAGATCCTCGACAATGAGCTGATGACGCGATTCACCGGAGAAACGGGACTCTGGCTTCAGACGAACATCGATGATCGGGTGTCCGACTGCGGTCAGGAGAACAATCCCTATTCCGGTTGGAAGCGCATCGCCGGCGGCGACTACGCGTTCGACTCGTTCGTCTGGGACGGCCCTCGCATGGCGTTCCTCGAGGGCACCACTCTCAGCCTGGCCAATGGGATCGAGAGAGGGAAGGTCGTCCGCTACGACGGCTTCCGCAACAACGTCAAGGACGTGAGCCTCTACGGCAACTGCGCGGCGGTGCTTTTTGGCAACGACGAGCTGTGGGAGCAGACCAACGTTAACACCCGCATTAAGAACCAGCACATCGACTCGGACCGGTACGTGGGATGGTGGCAGGTCGCCAAGCACGTCGACGCCCTGATTGGCACGGAAGAAGGGAAGATCCTCTACGTGGCAAGCGGAGCCAGCGGCGAGGCGACGTCGGCGTGCAGCAACTAGCGCAGCAACTAGCGGATGACCCGGCCTGCAGCCCTAATATACAGGAATTTAAGCTCAAGTTCGCGGCGGAACTGGAATAGATCTGCGTCACTTCGGTGTCTGCATCGGTATGTGCATGTGCGCCTTATTGATGATGCAAGACAGCTAAGCGGATAAGTTCTTTGTCTGTAACTTATCCTAATTTGTGAAAGATATTATTCGCTAGCTTGCGCACAGGAAATATTGGGTCAGGGATTGATCAGTGATTATATGATCACAAGTCAATCCCTGATCCCAATTTTTTGGCAGGTAATTGAGGTTGCACCGGAAACCATGGAGAAACTGCTAATTTACGTTTAGAGCAAAATAGTTGAGATAAAGCGTTCAACATGTGTTGTGAGTCGTCGGTTGTCAGTTGCGGACTGAAAGAATATCAAAGGGCATATTATAACCCGTCAATTGGTGAGATTTGAATATAGGAAAATTCATATTTACTATATTAGCCGCCCTTGCTTGCATCCCGCTATCCGGGGCTCGCTTCAGGCTTCGCTCTAAGAGCTACGAACCAGAGAAAACAAAGGGGTCGGAAAACAAAGGGGTCGCGTCTTCATTCTTCACTATGTGTCAAGAATAAAGACGCGACCCCTTTGTTTTCCGACCCCTTTGTTTTCTCGGGGGACAGCTGCACGAGCCTGGGGGGCAGAACCTGTGGCTCGGTGCGCGGGCTGCTGATAGGCACGCCGGCCGCCACCACTCAGGGCCGGAAGAAGCTGAGGTTGTATCGGATAGACACCGCGACGGGCATCGCCCGGCGGCTGCCGTCGATGACGCCGGGCGCCGTGGGCGGCTGCCCCGGCGATGAACCCGCAACCGAGAAATTCAAGTTCGACGGCACCACGCTTGTATTTGCCCGGAACGGTGGCGCCGCGGGCTCAACTACGAGATACGCTTGGACTTGGGATGCGTGCTTGATCACGAAGTTTGGAACTTCCGGGGGAACCTCGAAGACGATCGAGTCCTACCCTCATGTACAGAATTCGACGACCGTATATGCAACCTTCACTAGCAACAGCCAGCGAGCTGTCAGCGTCAAGAAGGGAGACAAGGAGTTCCGCTATCTCGCCTACATCACGAATATCCAAGACATAAAGCCGTACGGCCCGAATGATTGGGTGATTGGACGTAGCGAAGATGGATCGACGTGGACCGAGGCGCTCAAAGGCAAGGACAAGACCTATCCCCCCTGCCTGGAGACCGACGGGAATCGTCTATTCGTATCTCGCTCGAGCAATGTCTATCCCGATCGGCCCTACGCCGGCGTCTTCAGCGCCTACTCGATCGGCGACGACGGCGAGTTGACCGAGGTGGCCTCGAACACCACTGCGCCGAGTGGAGGTTCGAAGACGACCACGCTCCTCGCGCACTCGAATCTGTACTACCTCCGGTACACGACCGGCGAGATCTTCGTGCGGTTCTCACCCGCCACGAACTTGGCGAACAAGCCCACTACGTCCAAGCTGGCCAAAGCGCCGGCCGGCGATCCCATCTGGCGATTCATCCAGTACCCCTATCTGACTGCGAGCTCTACCGCGCTCTACGCCGCGTGGACGACTGCGCGTACTGTCAAGATGTACGGCAGCGGCGAGAACGCGGGCAAGCTCGTCAACTGCGGGTTCTGACCCTACAACTCGATCAATTTCGTCCAGTCCACGACCACCGGCGACAGCTGGAGCCGGACTGATGACTACTCGGGATTGACAGTACCCTTCCCGGCAGAGGGATCGGCTGACGGAAAAACCGGACCGCAACGGGCAGTCTGGCAAAGCGAGCTGTGGCTGCAATTGGCAACCGCTGCGGAGGCCAACGGCAGCCGAATGAACTGGCTCCTGGACTTCACCTACCGGAACAACGCGCTCCACTTCGTCTACTACTCCACCGGATGGGGCGACTACCCGAAATGGTGTCAGACGCCCGATGGGACCAGTAATGAGGGATGCAAACAGAACTCGGCCAAACCGATGAACGACCGACTGCACTATCGTCGGTTCAACCTGAGCCAGAACCGATTCGACATCGACAGCGTCGGCATCGAATGCAATGGCAGCAGTCCGCCGAGCAGCTGCGCAGATCTAGCGATGCTGCAGCTCGGCGGCTCGAACATATTGCCGATCGCCGGCTTCTTCACCTTTGCCGACTCGACCCCAGCTTCCCCGCTGTTCTTCACCACCAACGACAAGAGCAGACGCCTGGTCGTCATCGCTTCCGACGACAACGGCCAGACCTGGCGCCTGCACGCGCGCGGGGGCGCGGCCGAGGGTATCTACGCGGTGTCCGGCGCGCGACGCCCGACCGCCTCCGGCCAGATAATCGGGGCTTTCACCGCGAATGGGAAGGAACAGAGCTACGGGGTCTAAGCCTTCTCAGTCCCCGTGAATTAGGTGCAGCAGCTCCAGCTTCACCTCGGGCGCGCCCGGTGGAAATGCTGTATCGCTTGTCGGACCAAGCTTTGCGCCTGAATTCTTTTGAGGAACATGCCATAAGTAGTCGTTTTTCAGTCTTAGACCACACTTTTGGGGGTCAAAAACACGGTTATAAGGGCACTGAGGTATCTCAAGCTAATATCCTTCATCAATTTCGTTTTCCATGCGATCTACAGCCCTTGAGCCCATGTTAGCTATTGCTCCATCACATTTTATTGGTCACCAACTGCTATGCTTTGCGGCCATTTTGCATCGCGTTGGTTTGTACCATTTTTCAAAACCGTTTTTTGCTATCAAAAGTGAATTCTAAGGCCTAAAACAACCCCTCGTCGGACATCTATTTCACTAATTGTCAAATACTGAATTTGATCCTACAAGGATTGTAGAGACAAATCTGGTAATCCCTAGTACTTGAACGGATATCAGAATTTTTTGCCTTGATTTAGTACTACGATTGTAATACAAATGTCATATGATTGTATTTGATGCTTCCACACTGATTCTCCTTATCAAAATTGATTTACTTGAATTGTTCATTTCAAACTATAAAAGGAGCATCGTAATCCCCCAAAAAGTGAAAACGGAGGTGTGTGTAGAGGGAAGGGAAGAGACACCGCATCTGAAAAACTTGATCAAGGAGGGCCAAATTGAAGTCTTAAAGGCTAAGAATCCGAAACAAAAAATGAAACTGATGGTTGATTTTAATATCGATGAGGGGGAGGCTGAGGCTTTATTGCTTACTATTCAAAAGGAGGCTGATTTAATTGCGACAGACGATAGAAATGCAATCAGGGCAGCCAAACTGTTAAAAATTGATTTCGTCACGGCAATCGGTTTTTTGATTAGGGCGGCGGAAAAGAATCTTATTGTAGTGGATGAGGCCCTCTTTAAGTTGGAAAAGCTGCGCATTTTTGGCAGATACAGCCGCCCAATTATTGAAAATGCAAAAAGAAAGATAAAAAGTACAGGTTGAAAAATGGCTGGAAAAATGCTGAGCATACGTATAACCGATGATTACTATAATTTTCTGTCTTCTCTGGCAAAAGCTGAACAGGCTGATGTATCTAAAAAGGTGAGAGAGCTTGTTGATCTCGGCAGGGTAATGCTGGCAATAGACAAGTACAAAAAATCCGAAGTATCCCTTGAGAAAGCCTCCAGGATAGCCGGAGTTTCCATATCAAAGATGATGGATGTCTTCAGTGAATACGGAGTGCAGTCGAATCTTGAATATGATGATTACCTAAAAGGGCTTAAAAATCTTGAAAAGCACTGGTAAGACCCAACCCGGATAAACCGGTCGCCGCCTAGCAGTGTTCCCGCTAGTCCCAGATATTTTATAAGGCCAAATTATTTGACATCCCGGGCACGGGGTCGGGCCACGCTAAGGTGTCGACTATTTTGCTTTAACTTTCAGAAATAGTCGTTTATAGGGCCAATATCCTAGTTTTTGAACCCAAAAAGAGCCTTATAGAGAGTGGGACTCTCCCGAAGCTCGTAACCTTCACCGGCTTCTATGAAATCGTGCCAGATGCTCGTCGCACTTTGCAACCCATTGCATGGTAGCGATCCTCCCAGGAGGCGCTCCTTCGATTCTTTCTCTGATTGTGCTCGCCATACTTTTCCTGCAAAAACGGCATTTTTACCCTTGAAAAGCTCAATATAGGCCTGATTCAGATATCAAAAGCCGCGATTACTTATTCAATTTCAACAACTTCGCGTGGCGACCCCAATTTACCAATTTCCAGACCGACCCCAATTTCCAGATACGGAAGAAAACAGTGTACGATTTTAAATATGTACACAATGATTAAGAAGGGTAAAAACGAAAAAGTGTCCTAATAGCGTAGGTTAATTTTGCTTTTTTTCAACCAAATATCCAATCAAACAATTTATAGTTAACTAATCACCTAAAATTCGTGCATCTGACAGGATATTGTTGAGTTTGAGAGTTGAAATGCGGGAGAAGTGGCGCAAATTACCGCTGACCAATTCCAAGTCGTGATAAATGGCTGTGGCGGCAATTTGTAAATCAGCGTCCGGTAAGATGGCACCCGCCGCCTCTAATTTTGCGCGAATTTTCCCGAATACTTTTGCGGTTGCCACATCGTAAGGTAAGGCAGTGACAGCCGGCAGGATGCGCTGCTCGATGTTTTTCAGATGTTTCGGCCGGGCCTGTGATCTATACGCACCCTTGTAAAGCTCTCCAATCACTACGGCACTGGTAAATTGTTCTTCGCGGGGTACATTCCTCAGCCATTCAACATAGCTGGTGAGGGGGCGTGGACGCAACAATTCAGAAATCGCATCCGTATCGAACAAAAAGGCCATACTTGCTACTCCAGCTCCACGCCATCTTTTTGCCCAAAACGTGCTGATTCATCGAGAACTTGCACCAGCTCTTCGGAGCCTTCCCAGCCGCCGGCGAGACTGACCAGCCCGCCTTCGGGTCCGGCCTTCCTTAGCCGTTCAAGATTTTCAAGATCCTGCGGATGTACCAGTGCGGCGACCGGTTTGCCATGCCGCTTTATAAGTACCGATAAGCCCTTCTCCACATCCCGGATACATTTGGACAGGGTCGCTTTGGCCTCGGCAAGGGATATTTCTTTGTTCATCATTCATCTCCAAAATTGATCAATTAGACTATATTGACCAATTTTTTAGATGTCAAGATAATACCTTTTCTAATCTAGATAAATCAGTTGGGAAAATCTTGGGAACGTTCTCAAATTTTAAAGTTTCGATATCCGTTTTCCAACCGATTTTCTCAAAGCAAATTCGACAACGATTCTGTACTTTTTAAGTGACGGGGTCGGGCCACGCGAAGTGATTGAGATTGCCAGTAAAATGTCATGAAAACGTCTCAGAATCGGCCTTAATCAACCGATTTTCCGCCAAAATTGCCCGATTAAGAGACTCGAAAAATAATGGACCGTGAAAAGAGAATTTATTTACATTACAACTTCATTTTTGTCTACGCAGAAGTCAAATCAAGCAGCAATGTTCCCCCCGTAGAGCGGGAGGCCTCAGGAAACCCCCTGGGAGTGGGCTGGATTAAGCGCTCATCAATTAAAACCCGAAATATGAAGCTCGAGATGTGAAATGTGATAAAAAAGTATGGGACGCAGATCTTCACAGATTTTCACAGATAAATATGGGTTCAATTTAGGGATTCAGGAATTTAGGTATTTAGGTATTGAAGGTAATCGGTCTATATAATCCCTCAATCCCTTGATTTGGTGTAATCTGCGTGCATCTGCGAAAATCTGCGTCCTAAATTACGTGTTTCGAATTTACAATGAAAACGCAATGTCCCCTTTTTAGACCTGTTTTTAGGGTCTAAACTCCAACTCAGAATCTCTGATGGGTTTCAGGCGCAAGCCGATCAAGTCCATGATATAGTTTTGTCGCATCTTCCATGGTGACTGCCTTCCCTGCTTGGGAAACTGATCGATGGACCGCATCACGTAGCCTGAGGTAAGTTGGATAGCAGCCGTCTTCTCGCTGGCTTCTGAGTAGCGCCGCGGTATGCAGACCCTCCAACTATTCTGATTCATGTATAAGAGAGTTCGGCAGATATACCGACAGATCAGATCTGACTTAAGCGTCCAGGAGGCGTTGGTGTAGCCGAAGGTAAACGCGAAATTGGGAATCCCATCGAGCATCGTGCCCCTGAAGATAACTCTATCGGATAGTGTAATTGGCCTGTCATCGACACAGATCGCCATTCCTCCGGCAAATTTGAGGTTGAAGCCTGTTGCTGTGACCACCAGGTCCGCTTCGAGAGCTTTGCCCGACTTCAGACGAATCCCCTTTTCCACGAACCGATCAATTTCTGCTGTCTCCACGGCAACCTTTTCGCTTTTGACAGCATGAAACAAATCGCCATTCGGTACGACACAAAGTCTTTGGTCCCACGGATTATAGCGAGGCCGGAAGTGGGTGTGAACGTCATAGGCTCCGCCCACCTCCCTTTCTACACGTCCTAACAATATTGCTCTCGCTAACTTTGGACTGACTCGAGTCAGAAGAAAGAAGCCCAGAGTTAAGCCGATATAGCGCCAGCGCAAGAGACGGTGGGCCAACCCCTTAGGCAGAGAACTTAGTACGATCGCATCTATTTGATTTTCCGCTGGAAGATTGATCATATAAGTCGGGGAACGTTGCAGCATGGTGACATGCTGAGCTTTTTTTGCCAGTTCCGGGACCAAGGTGACGGCGGTTGCCCCGCTGCCGATAACGACGACCTTTTTATCCTGATAGTCCAAATCTTCAGGCCATCTTTGGGGATGCACACAACGCCCGCGGTAGTCGGCAAATCCCTTGAATTCAGGAGTATATCCTTTGTCATAGTCGTAGTAGCCCGTACAAAGAAAAAGAAAGCGGCCGCTCACTTGGGATTGGTCTCCAACATTTTCAGGCTGAATCGAAACGGTCCAACGAGATCGATCGCTACTCCAGTTGGCAGCGAGAACGCGCTGAGAAAAACTGATCTTTTGTTGGAGATGATTCTTACGGGCTGTCTCTTCTATATATTCGAGAATACTCGGTCCGTCGGCGATCGCCTTCCCACTTTCCCAAGGAAAGTGGGAAAAACCCAGGGTAAACATATCCGAGTCCGACCGCACACCCGGATAGCGAAACAGATCCCAAGTTCCGCCGATCCGCGAGCGAGCTTCGAAAATGCGAAAGGTCAAGTTTGGACAATATCGTTGTAAGTGGCAGGCAGCGTTGATACCGGATAGCCCCGCCCCTACGATGATCACATCAAAATCTTCCAAGGCATCGATCCTTTTAACAATAGGCGTCAATCAATCTAAACTCACAGCCATCCGGATAACGGAACCGTGCTTGGTTGTCAATATCGAATGGATCTATCTACAATTTAAAGATTGAAAGGATCGTATCATTTTATCCCCTCCCTCGATCCCTCCCACCAGGCTGATCGGTGCACACACTTGACACAGGGGGTAATTAGTGATATGCCTATGGTATGTATATTGGAGGTCAACATTTTACCCGACCTGTGCTTGATCGCATCCAGCAGACTGTGGAATCACAGCCGT
>Ga0209454_1003603_pt1 | contig 11175 bp, 8 predicted proteins | sample WorMetHERISLAND1_2_FD_187400 | JGI IMG/M metagenome (GOLD analysis project Ga0209454, IMG submission 187400) | Marine gutless worms symbiont microbial communities from Max Planck institute for Marine Microbiology, Germany - Olavius geniculatus... | ecosystem: Host-associated > Annelida >...
CAGCAGATAGACGTATCGTCAGAACTGATGAGATGAATCAAAGGATTAAAAATGCTGCTAAAAGTCGAGCTCCACGCCTCCGTATTAGCGGCTGATTTAACAATCCAACCCTAAAATGACGCTAAAGGTATATATAGTTAGTAGTCCCTGCTGATGTCGTATTTGAAATCCGCCGCCCAAATGGATCATATGTATAGTTGATGGTCTCCACCGGGGTGTCCACCTGAATAAGTTGATTTTCAAAATCGTATGTATAAGTTGTCACGCCGGAAACGGTAGTTTTTGACTCCAGATTACCATTCGCATCATATGTATAGGCATCTCCTCCAACATCGGTATATTGATTAAGATCATTAACTGAGTAATCAGTGGTACCGCTGCTATTAGTTACAGTATCCCGGTTGCCTGCAGGATCAAGATTATAGGTCGTTGTTGAACTGTCCGGAAGGATTACATCTGTCAGACGATAAATTTTGTCATATATGTATTGCGTTGTTCCATCTAATGTCGTCATTGTTAGGCGGTTTCCAACATTATCATGTGTATACGTAAAACTGGAAATAATATCTGATGTGGACTTCCGGTTGATCAAATCTTCAAGCCATCCGGAATCATTATAATTGTAAGTGGAATAAATACCGTTTTGAAGATCACGCCTTTCCACTCTGCTCATAGAGTCATAAGTGTAGCTGGCAATCACTTGCCCTGAAATACTGATCTCCTCAAGCCTGTTGAAATCATCATAGATGTAATCCAGTACGGTTCCGTCAGGGTATATGAGCTGTTTATGGTTGCTTGCATCATCATAGTCATAGGAAACGACCTCTCCTCCCGGGTATGTCACCTGTTCCAATCGATTTAGGTTGTCATAGTCAAAAGTGATCGTTCCGTTTTCGTCTGTTGCCGTTTTTACATTTCCATATGCATCATAGGAAAAAGTGTCCGATGTGCCATCAGGGAATAATTTTTGTGTAATTTTGCCATTAATGGGATCATAGGAATAGGTAGTAGTCTGTCCCATTCGGTCTATTTTGCTGGTGAGATTTCCAAACGAGTTATATGAAAAAGACTCTTCGGCTCGCACACCGGTCTCTTCGGGATATATGATCTTTTCGAGGTTGCCATTTGCATCATAATAAAAGACAGTATTATTATTCCTGGCATCAGTCAGACTGGTTATCCGGTTAAATACTGGGTCATAGGAACTCGCTACTGAGTAATCCTCAGCATCTTTCAGTGTCAACATATTACCCCGACCATCATAGACCATACTTCTCTGATTTACATTGCCATCTGTTATTGTAATCAGATTAAGGTCATCATCATAGGTCATGCTGGTATAATTTCCTTCCGGATCAAGTATTCCGATAATCATTGAGTAGAGGTCATAGGTCAAAACAGTCTGGTTCCCGTCAGCATCGGTGATTGTCATCTGATCTGAATTCGGCTTTTCGTATTCATAAGTCAGGCTGTTGGCCCCGCCCTCACCGGATACTGAAACCAAACGGTCTTCCGTATCTGCTGAAAAAAATGTGCGTTTGCCCCCGGGATCCGTAATGGTCGTCAGATTGTGATCGGCATTGTAGTCATAAACTGTCACAAACCCACCAATATTTGTAACAGACGTCAGATTGCCGGCGCTGTCATATCCATATGAAGCAGATCTTCCTGCAGGATCAGTAATGGTCTCAATTCTTTTGTCCGTATTATAGGAAAATAGCGTGGTCTGTCCTGAAGTGTCGGTAATCGTAGTTAACAAATTGTTAGCATAGCCAAAAGTTAATGTGTTGCCGTTTCTGTCCTCTATCTGTTTGAGTTCTCCCTTTGTATCAAAATGGTAGAGTGTGCCGAATTTTTCCCTGAGCATGAAGGTCCCGTCAGTCGCCTTGGTCAAAGTACGAAAATCACCTTTAGGAGATTCATAGGTACCATTTCCATTGGAAGTAAAGAAAGATCCCGTTCCATCAGCATTGAAAACCTGCACTAGCCCGCCATGAGAGCCAGGCACAATAATCTCGTTTTCAACCACATATATAAGATATGTGTGGGTCCATCCGTACCCCAGTGGCCCTTCAAATTCTGAGTTGAGAAGATAAGTCCTGACAATATTCGTGGAAAGCCCCACACCTGGCACACTGATATCCAGTTCTCGTACCAGTTTGTTAATGGCAGGAGGATTTGGTTTAAGTTCAATGGCTAACGAATCGTCAGTTGCAGTTTGGCCGGCAGCATCAGTAAGAGTGATAGTGGCAATATAATCGACAGCGGGACTAAGGCCCTTTGTGTCCAACAAGAAATAAGGTGTTCCAAATAGCATTGGTTGAACGCCGGAATCATAACCTTGAGAAGCCGATGTAATCCGTATTGTGCCGCTAACAATATCCGATTCTCCAGATGACTCAGCGACATCAATTCTGACAACACTTCCAGTTGGATATTCATTATCATTATCACGTCCTAAATATATACTTGAATATACTTGGTCTATTTCAGGAGGCCTATCACAATCCGTCCTGCCAAAATCTGTTGCAAATACAGCAAGATCACTATCGTCTACGTCATTGTCACCGCCGAAGTCACCTTCGCAAGGGTCCCCTGTGGCACAATCCGTTCTGCCGAAGTCCGCAGCAAACACAGCCAGATCAGGACCGTCCACATCGCCGTCATTGAAGAGGTCGCCTTTGCATGTTGCTGCATGTGCTTCAGCAGGAGCCAGAATGCTTGTTGCGGCATCCAGCAATTTAAGCAGCCTTGTTTGGTCCCATTCATAGGCTTGGCTTATCTGCCAGAGCGGCATGCCTTGCATAACCATGACATAAACCAAAAACTTGGCGATGAACTGATAAAAATCCTTTTTTATATTCATTGCTCTCCCTCCGAGACTGCAAACCAAAAGATAGGCCCTTGGAACACCTTCAAGGCAAACAGGCTATCAGTTTAGAAACTGGCGGGTCTTTATCGTTATTTCATTTGCGTTAGATTAAAGAGCTGGGGTGATGGGACTATTGTTTATTCGCAAACCTGATGGTGTCTGTTGTTAGTCGCTTAGCGGATCTTCGACTGTGGCCCGTCGGAATCACATTCTTACACAGCGGCATCCACCTTGATCCATAAGTTGTTCTTGTTCGTAATCGCCGGATTTAACCAGCTGTGGTAAATGCCACTATATTTGTGATTAAACAGGGTTAATAAATTTTTTTGGTCAGCATCAATGTCACTCAAACTTGCCTTAGATTATTTCCTTTCTGACTCTGGCAATTGGATCAGGTAAAATGTTATGCCGGCAGTCAGTTTATGGCGAAGAGGTTTTTCATACATAGAGTATCTTTGGGATCGGATATGTTGACTAATGGATAGGAAACAAATCAGGAAGAGTTGCGACGGCACCATGGGAATGAGGTAGAAATTTAAATACATCTGAATTTCCCGGCAGTCGTTTTAGAAGATCCTCAGCTTTGTTGCCAAGGCATCCGAGGACGATCGACTTCGCTTTTCTTTAGCTCGGCTTGACCCGACGATTATCAAGCAATTGTTACATCTGAATATCTTCGGGTAGATAGTGGCCATGTCTTCGATTAGCTAATGGCCGTGCCTTGCTCGTCAATTTATCGATATATTCATTGATAAATTAATTAATATTTTTGATAAGTTCTCTGTATACTTCTAATTGGTCTTTGTCAAGTTATTTAAATTATATTTTCATTGACTTTGCTCCTCGCCCGAACAGTCTCATGGTACTGGATCCAAATTGTTGCTTTCAAGAAAGATATTCATAGTTCCATATTCAAGCACATTCACACGCCAGTCTTTTTCAATACTATTACCTATCAGAAAACCTATCATTATCTTCATCACAGTTCAAAATACAACCTAACAAAGAAACATGCTGTATGCTGGACCGAATCAATCCGCATCCATTGTCGTGTAAACTTGAACCTAAACGAACCGATAGATTTATGGGGATACTTGTGCATAAATGTTGATTGTTTGCTGTTGTATGTAAACAAAAGAGATTGGGCAGCCATTTTGCAATATCGTAAAAAATAGTCTGCCAATTCATTTCTTCCTGTTTTTTTTGCCAGGGCATAGGCGGCAAACAATCCCTCTGCTCGCGCGCCATCAGGATAGCAATGATCACCATAAACATAATAAAAAGTTCCCGGATAATCGAAATAGGGGCTGTTTTTCGGTTTGTACATATGGGAAATCATCTGTTTAGCATCATTAAAAACAAAATCCAGATACTCTTTTTCTTGGAACTCCGTGTCACCAGCCCACTCTTCTATTGCCTGCATAAGCCAGCCGTCTGCGGGAAGCGGTAAAAACAACTCTCTGTATTTATAAGGCCGTATATTAACGAGAAATTCCAATGCTTTCTTTGAAGCTGTCCTAATCTCTTTTCTAACTACCATATCTAGATCCATCTCACGCTCAAATAACGCAAGCCCCAAAAGAGCCTCTCCTGGATAATAAAAAGAAAAAAGTTGTTTTTTTTCAGATGGAGATGGATTTGAAATAGGCCTGCCGTCATTGAAAAGCGGGTGGATATAATAACCCATCATCTCACCGTCCTTTGTTATCTGTGAAAGCAGATGACGGGCCATACCAAATATATATCGATTGTATTTTGGATCTTTTGTCAGCATGTAATAGCGCATAAATGCGGTAAGCGCCACCCCTGTTCCCCCGAGTTTTGACTTCTTGTTATAAAACACATAATAGGCAGTATTACCTTTGAATTGGTGTGATCGGATATGCGTCAATAAAAATTCAAGTGACTTATCAGCAGGTTTTAAATATTTGGGATCTTTTGTGAACTCGTACATTCTGAGCAACGTAATGGTCCCCCCTGAATGCCTTAATATATTATAATACAGCGGATCAGTCATATTTCTGTGTTGATGATCGATGATAGTATCTTTAACGCCATCATAATAGTATAAAAACTTTCCATTATCACTCATGTTCTTAATAACCCAGTCTACAGATTTTTTCGTGGTTTCTAAGATTCTATACCTTGAAAACTCAACAGGGACCGGATACCCGCGATATAGCGGGAGGACGTTTTCGCCAAAAGTGATAAATGCCCTGCTCGCTATCATTGAAAACTCAATGGGGAGCCTTTTTAGTATTTCAATTCGTTTCGTAATCTTATTGGTTAGCCTGGATACACCCACCTTTTTTGAGATATAGTTTAATGTGTGTTTTAAATTCAGGTGGCTGTGGACAGTTGCATCTGTGGGCATATAATAATAAAGCTTTTCCTTGTACTTGAATTTAAATCCGGTAATTCCGGGTTCAAATCTGTTTGCATCAAATTTTAAAGTAGACACCTTATTAATATCGACCGGGTGTTCACTGGTTACAATTTCCAACAGTATCCTGCATTTCTGCGGATTTTCAATATCAAAATTTCTGAATCGCTTATGGGTTTTTATTTTTTGGCAATTTCTAATTATAGACTGCTCAATAGAGGGCTTCCGGCTTCCCCATCGAATTAATTTTTGACCTTCCTGAAACAGAGTCAGATATATTTGTGAAATGGATGGATTGTAATCCATATCCAAGTCCGGATTTATGACTACCTTTTCACCGCCGGCTAAAGAATTCCTGATTGATTTCATCAACTTTTGTTCAGGTGCAAAGCTTTTTAAGTGCCATTTAGGAATAGACGTTTGGTCAGATATTAAAGTTTCCCCATTGGCATTTGCCTGATTAAAGAGAAATCCACCAACATAAATGATGATTGCAATTTTCAAAGTGTTACAAAAATTGATATTAAATCCGGATTTCATATAAACCGCCCGTTTTTTTAGCCATACATTCAAATATACTCGTTATAACGGAATTTGGGGATCTTGATTTCTATCAAGCCCAAGCTATAGTAGAGGCCACGACTTCTATCAAGCCCAAGCTATAGTAGAGGCCACGACGGTGAGCCACAACATATTGATATTACATAGAATATTTGACTAAACTTTTTCCTAATGATTTTATATAGTTAGAGACCATTCCCTGGCAAGGAGGCCTCTAACTATAGGGGAAAAGCAGACTGTGAATCCGCCCACCGTAACCATAGAACCATATGTTTACCGTTTTCTCAACAAGATTATAATGCGTGTATCAAAAACCCGATCGATTTCAGACTATACGTCGATAAGCAAATTGAGCTATTCCCGGAACTATTTCCAGTTGAAATCGATAGAGGATATCTGATGAAGGATATCTACCACTCTAAAAAACAAGCCATACTGATCCGGCGCATCGAGAGAGGGGGTCAAAGCTTGAATAGTGAATTAAGCTGGTCTAATTTAGCCTGCAATTGCCTGCTTTGGCTCAATTTAAGCTTCGCTGCTTGTACTGAGTGACTAACCCCTGAATAGCTCAAACCGAAAAATCGGCCGATATTTTTATTCTTTATCTGACCGGTTTTCCTTATTCCGTAGAGCAGAAGATCCCGGACATCTTTTTCAGCCCCGGAGAGCCTTTTTGCTTTCACAAAATGCTCAACATCACACTCAAAAATTTGCTCCCCTTCGCGCAAATAATTATTTGAGTCAAAACTATTAACAATTTGGCGCTGCTGCGGTAAAGCTGAATCCGGTTCTATGCCTGCATAACTTTTTCTAATTTTTCCTACAAACTTTTTGGATCCCAAAATCAAACCATGACGCAGGTTCTCTAAGAGATGCTTTTCTTCAGACGCATATTTTTAAACCTTTTCTCGGTAGCTACGGTGGCGGTCTTGTTCACCGGCAAACTGATCCAATATCAAATCGGTGGACAACCACTTGGGCGCACTACGGCCATACGCATATGCATTGTAGCTGCTCAAACGATAGCCGGTTAATCGTCTGACGATCCCGGCTCGCAGAGGGTTAAACGCTAGCGAATAGTGTAACGCCAAAGTTCGCAAAATAATTGTCTTTGCATTTTACAAGCACTATAGTATCGATAGTTTCTTCTCTTACAAAATGACACCCAAATGCAAATAACCGTCACGGTTTTCCTTCATTTTTTCAATTTTTGACTGATTCTGGTCAAAGCCCTGCGGAGGTATGCAATCTTTATTATGGGAATTTTATTCAGATTGCTGGTTTAAAGCTCAAGGTTGAAGGTGATTGGATTGGTACGGGGTAAAGTCGGATCAATGGTTGGCGGGAAGATCCGTGAGGACGGTAATGGTCAAATTAATATCCACAAGACTGTAGTTGAGCTGTTTGGCCTTATCCTGGCATTCCAAGCAGATTTCTTCAAACTTGCGCATATCGCCGTCGGTGGCGGCATATATTTGCTCAACGGCTTCGGCAGAAAAATTCTTATACTCAGCAATAAAGTCTTCAACGATTATGGGATAAAGCGTCAGTACCTTCAGCCGACTGAGAATATCGGGATGTTCACTGGCCAGATATAATGCTGAGTTTATTGTTATGCTGATAAGTAAATCTTTAATGTTTCAAGATAATGTTTTTATTTCAATAAAATAGAGTCACCTTGCAAATATAGATACTCCGCATAATAATGATGCCTTCCTTTCTTAAAACTCATATCAAAGGAGGACATCATGCTTGAACAATTTTACGATCACCCTTCACGAATCCAATCGCTTCGAGATGGTCTGGGTGGCCTGTTGCTTGAGGGATTCGCATCAGAGCTATACCAAAGAGGCTATGCCAAGAGAACCGCTCGTAAGCACATCCGAGCGGCGGAACATTTTCTTTATTGGACACACAAAGAATGCATACCAATCTCGAGCTTGACCGAAAAATCTCTTGAGCGTTTCTACCGACACCTTGACCAATGCCAATGTCCGCGTTACGGGCACAGTCAGCGGTCGCAATTGCTCAATGGAGCGCGCCTGTGTTTGAAACACCTGCAAAGTGTCGGCGTAACCACAGCCACCGCTATTGAATCAGTAGCGCAAGATCCGGTTTTGCTCGATGAATTCTGTCAATGGATGCATCAGCAACGTGGAACCAGTGATTCTACACTAAAAAACTACAGACGCCCCATTCGGGACCTACTAAAACGTTTTGGAGAAGACCCAGCCAGATTTGACGCTAGAAGCTTGCGAAAGTTTGTTCTGGAAAGAAATCAACAGAGTGGGTGGGCGGCTGCGAAAACATGTACAACAGCGCTTCGCATGTTTCTTCGCTTTTTAATCGCAGAAGGCAGGTGTGCCGATGGTTTGTATGCAGCTATTCCAGTTCTGGCTCATTGGCGTCTTTCCACAATTCCACGTTATGTTCAACCGGAAAAAGTGGAACGTATCATAACTTCCTGTGATCTGAGTTCGCCGGTCGGCAGGCGGAATCGAGCGATCCTGCTTCTCCTCACGCGCCTGGGCTTAAGAGCAGGAGATATCATCAAGCTCCGTTTGGACGATATCGATTGGGAAGGAGCCTGGCTTTACGTATCTGGGAAAGGGCGGCGTCAGACCCGATTGCCTCTGACCCAGAAGGTTGGGTATGCGATAGTTGACTACCTGCAAAATGTTCGGCCTCAAACTGACACCGATGTACTGTTTATCCGCTCGCGTGCTCCTTTTTGCGCTTTCGGATCCAGTTGTGCTATCTCGGTTATTGTCAGTAGAGCTATGCACCGAGCGGGTGTCACTCACCAGAGCCGTGGTGCAACCCATGTCCTAAGGCATTCGGCGGCAACCTCCATGTTGCGACAGGGAGCCTCGCTGCAGGACATCGCGACCATACTACGGCACCGTTCCATAGAAACTACACAAATTTACGCCAAAGTAGACTTGAATACCCTACGGCAAATTGCTCAACCCTGGCCGGAGGTGCAGCCATGTTAATTCAAACTGTAGAGGACTATTTGGCTGTACGCCGGGCTTGCGGCTTCAAACTCAAATCTGAAGGCATTCTTTTGCACAGTTTCGCCATCTTCTCAGATGCAAAAGGCAAACACTACGTTTGCACTGAAGTCGCCATTGAGTGGGCTGGACTGGCAGAATCGATTCATCAGCGTGCTCGCCGACTTGGTCAAGTGATTCGATTTGCCAGGTATGTTCGAGCCGAGGATCAATCCCATGAACTGCCGCCAGCCGTTTTTGGTAGCGAGAAGCGGCCACGGTCCACTCCGTATATATTTTCCCAGGACGACATCCGGCGTCTCGTGCAAGCGGCATCTCAGTCTGGTTACCGATCTTTGCGTCGCAAGACCTACAGCACGCTTTTCGCTCTGCTGGCATGTACTGGTCTGCGTGTATCCGAAGCAATCCGGTTGCGCTACGATGATATCACCCCGGATGGGCTGGTGATCCGACGTTCCAAATTTCGAAAAAGTCGCCTCGTACCCTTACACGAAACTGCGCAAGCTGGACTCGAGCGTTATCTTAGACAACGCCGCCCCTACGCGCCCTTCGACGATCATGTTTTCATTTCTCTACGAAGAAAACCGTTGCTCATTCGTGATGTTGAGACCGCATTCCAGACAGCAGTTGACAAGATCGGCCTGAAGCGAGAACCGGCTCTGCCGCGCCCACGCCTCACTCGTTAAGGCACACCTTCGCTGTGAGAACATTAGAGGCATGCTCAGATAGTCACGATCGCATCACAAAACAGATGTTGGCGCTCTCAACCTATCTTGGCCACAGCAATGTTCGCTACACCTACTGGTATCTGGAGACAACTCCTGATCTCATGAGAAATATCTCTGAATGTTGCGAACGCTTTACCAAAGGAGGACAGCCATGAATCCGATCGCATCCCACATCACAGTTTTCCTGCAGCAATACTTGCCTTTAGAACGCGGTGCCAGCGTCAACACGTGTGAGTCATATGCTTGCACTTTCAAGCTCCTCTTTGAATACGCAAGTAAGTGTCTCAAAATTGCGCCGTCGGAATTGCATTTGGAACAGCTAGATGCGCCGCTGATTGTAAACTTTTTAAACTACCTGGAAACTGCACGCGGAAATAAACCGAATTATAGAAACATTCGGCTGGCCGCCATCAAATCATTTATGCACTTCATGGAATATCGTGTAACGACAGCTTTAGAGCAAATCCGGCGTATTTTGGCGATTCCAGCAAAAAAAGCCGATACACGCCTTGCCAGACACCTCACAGTTGGAGAGATGCAGGCCATCTTAAATGCACCGGAACCAACCAATAGAGACGGCATCCGTGATCGTGCCATGATTCACCTCTGTTTCGCTGGCGGATTACGTGTCTCCGAGCTGATAGGGTTGCGAATAGACGATCTGAATCTTCAACCAAACGCCAGCGTTCTCGTCCATGGTAAAGGCAGAAGAGAACGGTGTCTGCCTTTGTGGAAAGAAACGACAGTAGCTTTGCGAGCATGGTTGGCAGTCAGAGGCACGGTCTTGGTGCCGGAACTGTTTCTCAATGCCCGTGGCATGCCTCTGACCCGTTCCGGCTTCGAATACATTCTGCGCAAGCATGTTCGCACTGCTGTAAATCGTTGCCCTTCTCTTTCAACGAAGCGTGTATCACCGCATGTACTTCGACATACCTGCGCATTAACAATTCTGCAGGCCACCAATGATCTGCGGAAGGTCTCTCTCTGGCTCGGGCATGCAAACATGCAAACGACTGAGATGTACACACGCGCTGATTCCTCGGTAAAGCTGAAGGCGCTGGAATCTGTTGTAGCTCCGAAATTGCGTACTGGACGTTTCAAGGCTACCGACAAACTGATAGCTTCGTTGCGAAGCGGCTCTTTTATGCGGAGTAAGAATACACCTGAATGACCGGGTAGCGGGGTTCGCGAACTGTGGGCTCCGCATAACAATAAACTCAGCATTATATCTGTTATGCAGTGCACCGCATAACAGATAGGTTCTGACCTTGGGCAAGCCGGCAAAGACCATCGGTATGTGTGCATCAATGATTCTTTTAAAATATGGCCAGACCCGCCGATCCAGATCATTGGCCTCATCGATGATAATAAAAAAGCCCGACAGGCTGCAAATTTTTTTCAGATTTTTGGAGGTGTGCCAATGAGTTGCCAGGCCTTCATAATTTAACTCCTGAAGAATCGATGCCAGGATTTCATGTCTGTTGTCCAGAGATTCGAGCCAAACCGGTTTTAATTTTTTGGGCTGGATCAATTGTAAAAAGCGGGTCTTGCCGGCGCCGTAGGCGCCCTCGATCAACGCGCTTTTGCCCCGGTACATGCGGGTATAGACACTGGCCA
>Ga0209454_1003605_pt1 | contig 11172 bp, 8 predicted proteins | sample WorMetHERISLAND1_2_FD_187400 | JGI IMG/M metagenome (GOLD analysis project Ga0209454, IMG submission 187400) | Marine gutless worms symbiont microbial communities from Max Planck institute for Marine Microbiology, Germany - Olavius geniculatus... | ecosystem: Host-associated > Annelida >...
GAGCATATTGTTCGCTCGGCGCTATAGCAATAAGAGACGCAATCGCGGCATTTCACGATGGCTGGCTGGTTGTCCAGTCTGTCGATAGTATGGCACGAGCGTTTATTAATACTGACCCGAATGACGTGGTTGACCACTGCTACTAGGCCTACCCCTCGGCACAATCGCACGCCATATTACATATTTGTATAACTCCACTAATGTCAGAGTTGAATGTGACAGTCGGGTAGACCGAAAAGCCGCCGAGGAAAATCCGCGAGAGGTAATAATCTTACGCAAGTGTAGCCTAGCGGAAATATTACACAACAACAGAAAGCGAAACATACTTTGTCGCCCAAGCGTCTATACGGCTGCCTCCGCCCGTTGCGAAAACTCACTTAAATCTTTGACCTTGATCTGATCTTGACTTTACCCACGACTTTGAAAACTATGGCTAAAAGTTATCAAATTTGTTGTTTTATTGAAATTCGTCCAGCGGTTCGGAAGATATGTGGTTCCCAAAGTTTGGTAATATGACTTTCTGACGCACTTGACGTAGCCTCATCGATCAGCTTATCGTCGGTCTTAATTACATCAGCCAGAATTTGGGAAAAAATCCCCCATTGCATTCTAAAATGCGTAGGCTTACAGAGCGACGTAACTGAACTGAGCTGATCTGACATTGTTTAGTTTTTCACGAACTGGCCAATAGGCACGCAGTAACGCATTACAGCAAACACCGTCTAACGGCGTCGGTGACTACGTCGGAACTACGCTCACGTACGCGTCAACCAATAACCAATGGTTCAGTTACGTCGTTCTGTGCGCGCCTTAAAATATCGTGCTGACAACTCTTACAGGACGTATGGACATACTCGCAGTCGGACAACCCGAAAACCTTAGGCTACGCCGATATTTCCTACTGATAACGGAGGCATAAATAGTCCCATATGAAGCAACGAAAATTGTTGATGGTGCATTGCGACACAAGTAGCACGCTTGGTACAGTAATATGCATTTTGTACCATTTTTCTGTAGCGTTGTTTTGTGTTTTTGCCCTGCTCTTTTTGCACGTTATTTCAGACTTATGCCCAATTCACACGTGCGACGCCGACACGAGTCACACGACTCAACTCGACAGTATTGGCCCCCTTGCGATAAAGCAGACGAGAGCTCTGTAGGCAGGCGTGCCGTGAATATGAAATTTCCCATTCATATCCATATTTATATCCACAGATTTTCCGTGGATATCCAAGGACATATCCATATCCACAGACGATAAGCATCGTGCGTACATGTAGCCCCACAATTTTCGCAAAATACACCAGTGCAAGAACGTCCATTCCCCCTCCCTACCAATAAAACACGACACAGATATGTCACTTATGAAGTTGTTTAAAAATAAATAAATGTAAAAAATAAAACACACTTGCATTGAAATTAGATTTTAGTTAAGTGTTTCCCAGCTGTCATGAAAATATACATAATTTTATTGCTTCTGCTTGGGTCAACCGTTTCCTGTCGCCTCTCCGTCCGTAACGATACGTTGTAGGGGTCGGCGATGATTCCGTGATAAGGCAATGGCGATTGGCGACTTCCTACAGGCTGTCAAAAAATAACCGTGTCTCTATCTGCAGCGGTTGGGCCGCAACTTTGAATGCAATGCTGCTGCCCGCAGCGGTCATGCACTCACGTAAGCCGAGTTACCGTATCATATCCTAGCGCTGATTCTAGCGTTCGGTACAACAACGTCACCAGAGCGTGTACGTGACTGCAGTGACTCTAAAAATTGTTTATTTTCTGAGACGGAAAGTTGGACGTTGACCTTCATATATAGGCGGTACGGTAGGCTCACCCCAGCAACAGCTGGGATTTTTGTTTTTTGAGACGCAAGTTGCATTCATGCAAGCTTACACCTACAAGAATAAAATAGAGTGGACGCTTTTGAAGAACACTTGGTTGTTACTTCCTACTGGCATTAAAGATGTTTGGAAACAATAACGTTTGTAATTTTATTACTATTTGATAAAAGTATTAAAAATAAGCTCACAAATTGGTAGACCGTTTGTTGCCCATTCAACAGTTATATAACACCAGAAATTAAAATCTGTTACTGCTATAGTGCTAATAAATTAAATTTAAGCTAACTAAATAATGACATGCTGATGTAAGTGATTATTTATTTGACACAATAACATGAACAAAAGACAAAATAAAAGTAAAAACGACGAACAGAAAAATATTATAAAAAGACAAAGCATATAAATATTAAGTTTAAGTAGCAGGTGTGACAGCATAATATCCATGGATATATCCACAGTATGGCTAAAGTCTGACATCCACACATGGACTCTTACACAAGCTGATTGGAAAAAATTGGATTCTGTCCATCTACGGTGCCAACGACGCATCGTGAACATCAGCTGGTACGATTTCGTGTCTAACGATGAGGTTTTGCGTCGTTCTGGCCTTTTCGATCGACGATCTCTCCTACATCGTCCGTAAACGAAGACTGGGTCTCTTTGGTCACGTCGCCAGACTTCGAAGTGATGCATCGGCAAACCAGATTCTCCGAATCTGTACCAAGACGAGGGACAGTGACCGGCCTTCGCAGAAGTGGAGACGCGCCAGCGGTCATCCACCCACCACCTGGATCCACCAGATCTGCCGTGACATGGGTGTTACAGCGACGGAGGCCCTGGAGCTAGCGAAAGATAAATCGTTCTGGCGAACGATCGCAACGGCCGGACGCTTCGGCTGATCGTTTCGCGTCAGAAGAGGATATATCCATGGGTATATCCATGGATATATCGATGGATATCCATATCCACGGCAAGCCTGTCTGTAGTCCTGCGGGGCCTTAACTTGCTTTATACTGCACGAAACCAAACACAACATTAGCACATGAAAAATGTAAAAAGGCAAAAAACGTAAGAACGGCATAAACGGTCAAATAATCCACAAGGATGATAATAGTGGGAGCAGCTGGCAAGCCAGTCACAAAACTGATTAACCCGAAGCGATCACAGAGCTCGAACCTCGGTCGAGAATTGTGTTGCCAACGGTGAATACAAAAAAACTTAATACAAAATACAGACGATTACGCAGCTGCCATCGTTCAACGAAAAAGAATCCTGGTTATCAATCAAAAATGCATAAAAATCACCAGCAAAATTTGATCACAATTTTTTGAACTATAATACCCCACCACCCTTTCACGAAATTTCATATAAACCCGTTAGTAGTTTTTCTGATTAATTTACTTCAGAAGAAAATAATAATATCCAAAAGCGTATTTCATGTACTTCGATGCGTGTCGTTGGAGATGATAAAAGCGGTTGGTTATCGTTATTACCGGTTGGTTTTTACAACCATTTCTAGTCGTTCGTTTTCACTTGACGCTCACCGCTCACGCAGCTAGACTGACAATACGCGCTGTGCCTCTTCGCACGCCGCGATAATCCATAAACCTGGACCCAGCACCACCGATCGATGTTCCATGCAGCGCCACTCACTAATCCCGCAGGGAAGATGCGCCCGCACAAAACGCCGCCAGCCCGTGGTATCTATATAGAACTTATGTCCCGATCGTCTTTAACAAATACGCGCCGGACGGTCGGGTACACGTGATCACGTGACGTCATAATCCAATAATTTAGTTTCCGGTTTACGCCATATTGTCGGCCGCCGCATTGTTCGACGACGATATTATTGCTCAATACCGCGATCACGATATTTCTCAGTACATTTAGCGCAGGCGATATTTGCTAAAGCTGGGTTTGTCGAGTGCTTTGCTCTTTATAACCATGCATAATAGCTTCGCAGGAATTCGCACTGTAGACGGAAGTATATATAGGCAAAAGATTCATCTCCCACTCGATCGCTACCGACTCATGTCTTTTCATTCCGTTCCCAAATTCCTTTTCTGTTTTCCAAGCCCTTAGCGTAATATAGCTGCAAAAGATTGTTGTTGCGAGCTAGTTCGGAAAAACGAAATTCGGAAGCCCAACACATTTTGACGCAGTTCGATGTTTTGTGGTATGCGCGCATTAATAATAATTTCTGTTTATCAAACTGTCTATATTTTTGGGGCTTAAACGCACTAGCCGTCGTCTGCGTATAACAGCAAACCGTTTCAGCCACCACTAGCCAATCGTCGCCGCAATCGATAGCATCAATACAACTTACCATGCAACTTACTTGTGCTTCCTGTTTCCGACTTCCTTGGGTCCCTAAAATTTTTATTAAATCCACCAAAACATTTAGGCAGTTTTAGTTTATTTTCACAGTTTTGCTTACAAAATCTGTTTGCATCTAGACTGTTTTGCTGCAGTATCTTTACTCGAGTTCTCATTTGGTGCGTGAATTTTTTACGAGTTGCTGTGTAAAATTACATGATGTGTTATAATATAATAATATATTAAATTTTAAATGTTCGTCGCCTGCCTATCTTTACTTTTCGCCCGCTAAAACCAAAAGCACAACAATTTTTAGGCCAAACAGATGCCAACAGTCACTTGAGTACCGCACTCTGTCATCGGAGCTGTGTTCAAAGTCTGTCACGGTACTATTCTATCTGCTTGTTTCTCGTCTCATATTTCCGCCGGCTTTACTTTGATGATAATTCTGTTAGCACTGTCTCGACTGTCCCGAATGTTACCTTGCCTTCATTTTTATTATTGCTTACGGTTGCGATTTGCCAACTGTTAGACCTATCTCAGACGACTACGACCATGATGCAACGGTACGATACAGCAGAGCAGTCTAAAGCGTTCTACTATCTGCAAGTCGCGCAATATTGTAAGCAGATCTCCCCTGTGTGTCGTGTCAAGTCCGAGAAATCGAATCGGCACCGCAGCGGGTACTGAGCAGTCACGTGCAGATCTATCTCGACAGCCAGCGTCATACGTACAGTCTTGGGAACGCCTCGGTCGACTCAGTCTCCTATTCTCGACGGAGCAGTAAAATGAAAATCAGCTGTTGTTGTGCACGATAAACTGTGATGGCGGGTAGGCTACAGGCAGTATACAGATGTATTCGAGAATTGCTCAAGTCGCTTCCAGGTCACTGTCGGGGTCAACGACCCATTACATGCAAATGGTGCCGGTGTCACATTAAAATGTCTCCCCATGAAAAATCCGCCCAGAGAGAGATAATCACCGAATTGATGTGTCTCCTCCTTATTAAAATATCGCCGGCCCCATAAAATCTTTCCATTATAGGATCGCCCCCAGACAAATCTCCCCCGGCCGACAATTTACCAATATATTATTAAATTCGTCCCGCCCGGGCGACTGCCGGGCGGAGCGGATTTTTACCGGTAAAGTGTCGGCCGGGGAGAGACTTTTGTCAATGTCAGTGTCAATTTCAATCATAAACTTTTTACATGGCTAAAACAGCCTAGGCTATCACGAAGTCCACGAAGACGCAGTACAGAAATTTAAAGAATAACGTCAAGAAATGATTTCTGAAAAACATGTTTTGAGCTAACGCCGAAACGTTGACAGAGATGTAGCAGACTGAACATCATCTGGCAAAGAATTGCAGAAAATGGAGGCTGCTACAGAAAATGAACGACTGCCAACTGTTGATAGACGGTAAGGTGGAACAACAGCTGGAGTGTGAATGCCGACCGCAGACGACGACGACCTGGTAGGTCTGACGCCAGAACGAGTTGATTCAGTTTTATGACGGCGACATACCGTTCAACACACGATATGCTATGAGCGCCAGTTTGAAGTTGACCCGTTCCGGCAGACGCAACCAGTGTATAGTACCGCGAGGGCGTCGGACACGTGGTCGTAGCGACGGAGTCGGAACACTAAACCAGCTGCAGCTTTAAGCACGACTTGAAGGCGTTGCTGGAGGTAGACAGGAAGCCCGACGAATACGAAGTTGCCATAGTCGAGCCTGGAGTGGACGAGCGAGACCACGCGAAAACGAAAGCAGTCATTGGTGACGTATCGACGTAGGAGACGAAGTTGCCGTAATGCAGCAAAACACCGCGACACGGTTCTTCGAACTTGGGTGGCAATCGTATAATGAAGCACCGGCTTAGCCTATAACTGTAGAACATCGTTGTTCGGATCAACACAGTTACTCGACGTTGCTTAACCGGGTTAGTAAGGCCTACTGAGATGGGTGAAGTTGCGAATTTGCTGTAGATTTTCAACAAGTTGCAGATTTGATGTAGACCTACAGCTTTTCCCGTACAACAGGTTGTACGAGTAATCCACAAGTAATATGTGAAAAATGCTCAGGCCGTCGACAGTGTAATGTTCTTCTCAGTTGCTATGGCAACCGCATCGTGTGGGGGCCAGGCGTTTTAGTATTCGCGCCGGCAGACAAACATCAGATGCGACGATCAACAACGTTATTCTACGTCGACCTCGGCCAGTGGTGGGATGGGTAACCGCTAGCTGGTAGCAGCCAATCCACGGCACGTCAGTAAAACACATTCGAAGACAGTACACTACGGCTGAAGCGATTATTGTCACATGCTTCCTTTGGTGTTGCTTGCTTAGTTTATCTGAAACTAAGTAAAGCAGAACGCCGCATATATACGCAACAAACAAATAGGGGCCTAGGCTAGTGTGCAAGTCTAGCTACATAAATCTAATTCAATCAGTAAAGTTTATTTGACTAATACAACATAACACGTGTTAAATTAAACTTTAGATAAAGAAAGACATAATAAAAACGGGTCAAAATTTACAAATAATTCACTAAGTATTAGTAGCCATGTAGCCCACAAGATACGCAATTAAAATTTCTCGGTTTATACATCTTCATTAATTTCACCTTAGTATAGCATCGACTTAAATAAAATGCAAGTGAACATATTTTTTGTAACTGCAATAATAATACGATAAGTCGGTAAAAATAGACGTTGATCAGTTTCAGTAAACTGTAGATTTTCGGTCGTCATTTGTCCCCAGTAAGGTAAAATTAAATATTATCATTTCTCATTAAATAGACAGGGTCCGCGAGTTTTTATAACGCCGCGAAAGTGTAAACTTTCAATACAGCGATGTAGTCGTGCATTCTGGCGCATTTTCGTTCGCGAGACACAATGGCGCTATATAAATGTGTTTTGATTGACTAATTTATTAAATGCTTCGGCCTAATACATAAATTTAACATGCATGAAGCCATAATGGAACGACCCGCGGTTCACTATTTACGAACTTCCGTGTAAGCAGGAAAATAATCGAAGAAACCTATTAACTGGCCAGGACGCTAAAGCTGGTTCAGCGCATATCGTTTCGTTTCGTCTCGGTCTCTCGTATCGATATACTCGTTATGTGCGTATTTACTTTTCAAGCGTCGAACGGCGGCGGTCTGAGCCGACGATGCGTGTAGTCCGTCACGTTACTGACCTACCGGACGCATTAGTTGTCGTCATCGACCGTCCATCCGTCCGTCCGGGCCACCCGGCTATAAATCAACGCGCGAGTCGAAAGAAAAGGGAGGCACCCCCACGAGATAGGATTAGTTCCTCCATCCCCTCCCACTTATACCCTTTCTGGGGTGGGTCCCTCATTATTGCCGCCCTTACCATCAGCATCGGTCTTCGGGGCGTCGAAACCGAGAAAAAGACAGGCACATCAGCTCTGCAGCGACCGACTTGGCGAGCAATTCGTCATCCAAACCTGGCGCCGACAGACTCGATAAAGAAGCATAGTGTTTGTTGTAATATCTGGTGGCGATGATTATTTTTGCCCTGCACGAGAATAACAACTTGGTGCGGAAAATGGATGGCCGCATAATGCGCTGCGGTATCATTAGCTCATGCCAATCAGCTGCCACTTTCGAGATTGTAAAGCACTTCTGCAGGCACGAGGCGAACTCGTGTAAGCTGCAGCGCTGTAGAAAGTTACACGTAAAACGGTAGGCCTAACATCTGCAAGGCTGCAGGTTGGTTTCCAAATGTTAGCCTATGCGATTTACTTCACGTCCGAACATTTGCAAAATGTTTTTTTTTGCGCTGAAACGTTTGCAATACATAGGTTCCGAATATGTTTTTCTGCTCTAAATATAATCAACGGTCAAAGACAAACAAATGCCTCAGCAAGCGAATTCGCTGAAACTATATTATAGTAGAATCCGTTCTATGTTTTCCAGGCTAATCCAGACTAGGCCAAGTTCTACAAGGAAACCTTTCGGGATTGCTGCTGCTGCAGGTTTTTTGCAGGCCGACTGGTCTTCTTAAATAACAGCGTCGAAGCAAGCAGCAGTACAGAGGCTACTTCACCATCGTCGTGGCTGGCATAAATATTCTAACAAGCCGGTTTACGTCGAAGACGGTCGTTGTAAACTGTTTTCAGTTCATAGAACCTCGAATGCTAGTCTAAACGCCACGCGGCGATTAATTATTGACGGAAGTCGGCGACGTAGTGGGTAATTCCTGCGAGATCGAGCTATTTTCAGCAGCAGCCGCCGGTCCGCAGAGTAGGCTTATGCCCGTTTCCAACAATAATCTGTTTGGATAACAAGGACTGAACTGAGTGAAAGTTAAGGCCAAGGACTCGGCTATCCAGGGACTGATTGTCAATGGAACGAGATCTTTAAAGGCAAGGCTATATTTAGCACCCAATAGTAACCATGTCTCTATCTGCACGCAGCGATTTAGTTTTGAATGCAAAGTTGCTGCCTGCAGCCATCACCCACGTGCACCAAATTACCGTATTGTATTTTAGCGTTAATTGTAGCGTTTGATATAGCAGCGTCATCATAGCGTGTATTGGACTGTAGTCACTCTGTAAAATCGTTTTCCTTCCGCGACCTAAAGTCAAATGCTGGTCTTCGGATAAAGGCAGCACGGTTGGCCCACACTAGCGACAGCTGGGTTTCTTGTTCTACACGCTATTTGTTTACCTAGCTAAGACCCTAAGAGACTGTAAGAAGCAGACAAACAGATGAACGGACGGTCGAGCGAGATGCGTATATATTAATGTGGCTTATAACACAAAGAGACAGAGTCAAAAAAAACAAAGACAGAGAGAGAAAAAATGAGAGAGACTTACACTGTTGTTTAGAGGGTTCGGCTGTACAGAAGATAGAATAGACGTGGTATCGAGCGTTGTGTGTTTTGAGCTCGTGTGTGGCTAACGCGTTGTGTCGACACTGAGACATCAGTTGCTGATAGCACGCGTTTGTCCGCTTCCACAACCTACAATATACGATTTAAACATCATCAATCAGTCGGTATTTCCTTAACAGTACACCGTGTTTCAAAAAACAGTCAAAATTCTTTTTATCATAACTTTGTTAACTTTTCACCAACTTTGATAATTTTTGGCATAAAGATGGCCAAGACGATAGAATTATGTAAGGTGGACTTATTTTCTACCTCACCGTAATTTATGTCAACGCTCTACCATGTGAAGCACAGATGAGCCAAATCGCTACATTTCGAGGTGATTATTTGTATGCAATTGCTCACCTTTAAGGCGAAAATAGCAGACAACAAAATAGCTGACTAAGGAGCTTAAACATGTCTAATCGATGAGTGAATGCAGTTTGATCCATCAACTTTTGATTCCGCTATCAGCCAGTGGCGTTGCAACGGTTGCATCTAAGCCATTGTGCCCGTGTATGCTGGGCACACTTTGGGCATAAACTCTGACAATTTGCATGCGAGTTGTTACACAAACTTGCAATTCTGCCAAATGATGTACAATTCACTTACTGTGTGTTTAATTAAGTCATTACAACGTTTACTGGAGAAACAGCTTAGCGTTATGCAAAATTGGATCATCTGTGTTTGACACGGTAGTGTGTTGACATACATCAAATAAAATGGAAAATGACTGCATCTTACATAATTCTATCGTCTTGGCCATCTTAGTGCCAAAAATTGTCAAAATCGATAAAAATTTGACATAGTTAAAACAAAAACAATTTTGACTGTTTTTTGAAACACTGTGTATTATCGGTTTCGTTTTGTCAGATGCAACGACAACTACATAAGTAAATAAGTAAGTAATTTTCATACAACGCGTGGACTCTAAAATAGCCTCGATAGCACTCGTATGTCAGTAGAACGAGAAGTAAAATGTTTGAAATGGCGTCAAAAAGTTCAATACGGCAAATTAAGGCACTTAAAAACGAATATGTCATACACATGTTGTACAAAAGCATCAGTATTTTGTTTTGCATTAGTGCAAGGAAACAAAAACAAAAACGTCGTCTTATCGCAGAGCCAAAATATCATTTTCCGGGCGGTGATTTTTCAAAAAAGGACAATGTCGAATGATCTGACTTCAACTTTTAGGGACGTGAACCAGTAGGCTAGTGACTAGTGTACGCTATTGTCACGCTGAAAATTTATACAATTGTCGTTACTGAAGAAGGGAAATTGCACATCATTCAGCATCTTAAAGTGGCTTCGTTTTATGGCTGAAGGCCAAGGCTTGCATGGATCGGCAAATTGCCGAACATTCTCCACCACGGATCCCTGGTCGCCACTTGCCACTAACGGTTAGTTATTCGTGTTGTGCACCGAATTCGCCGAAGCCTCCAATACGCAACGCTAAATATACACCGGTGGTCGCCTAAGTAAGCACAGGCTTTCACCCGGCGACACAGAGAGAAAGAAAGACAGATGCACTAATTATGCAGATTGATGCGTACGTGCGGCACTGCTAAACGAACCCGGGAAATTAGTGGGAAAAGTGCCACAACCCAATCGATCGATGGTCGTTTGCATGTGTGAGGAGCTTCTGCAATGGACGAATTGGCGATTGGTACGACGGTACAAAGAATATTCAACCCATGAGTATTTAGGGTTTAAGGCCGGCGGCGCGGCGGTCAAATCGACTTGCGGGTGGCTAGCCAGGCTGTGCCGTGTGCGGTCGTACGTCTTACAGTCTGCCGGGACCTACAAGGGCGCCGCGTCGCCAGGACGGGCAAATGTCCGTCCGTCCGCACTCCGTCGCTAAGCCGGTCCGCAAACCAACTGAGACCCAAACTTCACTATGTCGATTTGTGTGGATTTGTTGTTAATGTATTGTACAACAAAGCTATAAATCTGTGCGGTAAATCGAATCAAGTGGAACCTAGAGTGCTAAGCCGGTCGGTGAACCGTTTCACTGGGCCAATAGGCGAGCAAGACTTCTCTGATGCTGTTTGTGCGACATTCAGTATACGAGCCTATAGGTCTAGCCGTGATCATCGCGCCGCAGATTTACA